>ERZ1669250.663-NODE-663-length-14171-cov-5.623831_pt1 | contig 14171 bp, 19 predicted proteins | sample MGYA00579295_ERZ1669250 | MGnify/ENA primary metagenome ERZ1669250 (study PRJEB41166, sample SAMN08046056) | hot springs metagenome | biome: hot spring; feature: acid hot spring; material: thermophilic sediment; isolation source: thermophilic sediment from acid...
AAGTATGTGTTGAGTTCGTGATTGTAAATCAAGAATAAATAGAACTTCATTTTTGTTTTTAACTAATCCGCGCGGAAGCTCGGGATAGTTCACTGTAGAGGAAGCTTTTCATTTGCAAAGTTAAATATTGGAGATGAAAGGAATTATTAATGGAAGTAGTGCCTGTTGGGTCCCTGAAGTTTAAGAATGAAGGTGTAATAAACGACCAAAAATTCTACGTCACTGCACAGGATATACTAAAAGATCAGGGCTTCTCTGTGATGGAGACTGCATATATACAGTTTGGCGGTGGAAATTATCATGTCGAATGGGTCGCGACAAAGATCATAGACGATTATATGTCCTACAGGATCAACATCGTCCTAGAATTCACGGGTTTAGCTGACGCCACGATCACAAAAGGAGGTCAGCAGATAAAGGTGAGAACAGGGACCATATCCGTTGAATTTAATTATTCCGTGCTTTTGGACTATCTGAACAAATGGACAACAGGAATCTCGAAGATCGTCAAGCCAGTGTATGATAAGATGAACTCAGAGGCTCTGAATTCAAGGAAAGCCGAGCTTGAGAGAGAAGTTCAAGACATAAAGGCAAAAATGCAGAACAATATTTCTGTAGCTGTTTGATGGTCAAGTATTATTTATCGGCATTAGATTTTCTGAAGTGGATAGAGGAGATTGGGCCTTATATTAACGGTGGAAGGCTAAGGGATGTCAGGAGCGAGAAAGGAGAACTTTTTATACTGATATATAATGGTGAGGATTATTGGATAAGAGTCGTTCCGGGGAGTCATATTTTAATTCAGAGGGAAAAACCTACAAACACCGAGCAATTCAAGTTCAATCAGAAGATTAGGGATGAACTATACAATAAAAAGGTAGAGATAAAGATGCACGATTCGGATAGGATAATAGAGTTGGTGAGTGGGAATATAAGGCTTATTTTTGAACTTTTTTCAAATGGGAATGTTTCGCTCGTGAAAGACGACAAAATAGTGTGGGCGATGTTCTACAGGGATTACGTCTCTCGAAAGATAGGAGCGGGAGAGAGCTACAAATATCCAGCTGAAACCTTCAATTGGTTGGAGCTCAGCAGGGACAGTTTCTTGGAGACGGTTAAAAGATCAAACAGAGGCAGCCTAGTAAAGGCCTTAGCCGTGGACATTTCATTGGGGGGTCAATATTCGACCGAAGTCTGCTTCAGAGCAGGATTGAAAGGGGATGAAAGTATAACTTCCCTATCCGATGAGACTTTGACGAAGCTTTATGACATCCTGGAAAAGATAATCAAGGAAGAGAAAAGACCAAACATAATAAATGATTCGATTTTTTCATCGATTGAACTATTTCATGTCGATGGAAAGAAGCAATATTTTGACAGTATCAATGAAGGAATGAAGACCTTCTTCTCCATCGGTAAAAAAGAGGAAAAAAAGCAAGATTTTTCGGAAAAGATACTTTTGGCGATAAAAGACAAGGAAGAGACAATAAACTATATAAATGAACATTTTGACGAAATATCTGCTTTGATAGATTTATCAAGGGATTCTTCCATCCCCATAGAAAAGAGGATCGCTGAGCTTAAAGAAAAAGGCTGGATCTTGAACGGAAAGAAACTGTCAAATTTAGACAGACACATTGAAATAGACATCACGCTTCCATTGAACAAAACGATAGAGAAGGCATACCTAGACGTGAAAAAACTTAAAAAGAGGCTTGAGGCTTCCAATTTAAAGAGACCGGAGAAACTTGAGAGCGGCAGCGTAGATGCATGGTATAGCAAATTCAGATGGTTTTATACATATAATGGAAAGCTGGCGGTTATAGGCAGGGACAACAATCAGAACATCGCCTTGATCAAGAAGTATTCCTTGCCGGAAGATGTAGTATTGCATGCCGATATTTTTGGTAGCCCTTTCTGTGTGCTGAAGTCAGGTGCATCAGCGGACGAGAGGGATATTCTTGACGCAGCCACTATGGTAGCCTCCTATTCTTCTGCTTGGAAGGAAGGATCGGCTGCTGTGGATGTTTATTATGTCAAGCCGGAGCAGGTAACCCTTTCTCCGCCAAGCGGGGAAAGCCTGAAGAGGGGAGCATTTTACATAAGCGGCAAGAGAAATTATATTAAGAAAGTTCCACTTATACTGTGCTTAAATCTGAGAATTGACCAAGGAAAGTATTTTCTTTCGGTTTCAGCGTCTCCTCAGGAAAAGAACTATTTCATCCTTAAGCCTGGTGATAAAAAGCGGAAGGAGGTGATAGATAGAATCCATGAATTGATCATCAGCAAGCTTGAGGCTGATATCAGAAAGGATGACATAGACAAACTTTTGCCAAATGGTGAGTGTTCGTTGAGTTTAGTCCATTTAGTGGGTTCTAAATGAATTCGCTGAGTTTTCTCTGATTTCTTAGTATTTTCAACAGTTTGCTATGTTCTCTTACATCCTTCACATAAAGCAGCAGCCCATTCGCGGCTTTTATCGCCGTATCAACATTGTCAACGTACTTCAGTTCACCCTTAAGTGCATTTCTAGCGCTTTCCCTCACAACCCATACGCCTAACGGCAGAGCATATTCTGGTGTTATTTCTCTCACAACTATAACGCTGTATTGTGATTTCATCTCGCTCAGTTTTTCAAGCACAGCGAGCCTAGCTGCATAATATCCTCCAGCCGTGTTCTTTGCATAGCTCTTTCTCCCCTCATAAAGCTCGTAGTCTCCCTCACCCATGAATAGTTTGTTCTGATTGTTCCACGCTTCTATCAGTTCAAAGGACCATTTTCCTGGGAGGAAGAGGAAAGTGAACATGTTTCCAAGTATTCCTCCATGCTTGACGGCAGGGGGTCCTGTATCATAGTCTTTGATCTCTTTGATCAGGCTTTTTCCTATCGTATCGTCAACGGCTGTGATACTCCATTTTGTTGGTACGACCTTTCTGTTTATTCCGATCGCACCGACGCTCAGCATCTTGTTGATCTTGTTTTCATCTATTTTGCTTTCGTAAAGTTTCACGATCGCATCAGTCGCTTTAAGATCCATATCATAATAGACATCCTCGACCGGTTTTTCGATCCTCACATCGTCCTTGATTTTTAGATTGTTTATATCAGCGCTTATATTGTAGTGATTATCGAATGAGCTAGATGGTCCATGAATCTTTGATATTTCAAGCTTTACTGCGACTTCATCCTTTGCTATAGTTGCGAGTCTCATATTCTCCAGTTTTTGATTTGAAACATCCTTCACGCTGAACCTATCCCTTGCATTTACCAGAAGATTTCTGAGTGAAAATATCTTGAAAACGTCATAATTCTTGTTTACCCATTCTTTTGGAGAATCATATAACTTTGCACCGTTCTCCTGGGAAAAAAGCAAGCCGATCGAAACATGCGGATATCCATATTCCCCTACAAGAACGGAGGGCGGTGTGTACCCCTCGATATCCCCTGTTTTAATGATCAGGTTCCTATTTTGACTAAGTGTCTCTTTTATGTATTTATTCAATATCTTTACATTTATGATGTCCATTTCAGCCAATATAGTGTATTTTGTCTGTCTCCTTAATCGTATTTTCGTGTCTTCTCTTTTGTATTTTAACGTTCATGTCCATCTTAATTTTCAAATAGCTTGACAGCACCTTTATTATCTTGGATGCTCCGTTTATTCCTCCCTCTATTTGACCGCCCGTCTCAGCCAGCAATATGCTTGTATCGATGCCATGCTCTGAAAGTTTTCCGAAAACAATTCCAGTCATCCCAAAGATTGCGTTGACGTTTCCATTAGCTTTCTCAACCCCGAGTTTAATGAACTTTCTATAGTTTTTGCTCCTGTTGCTTATCACATAGACCCTTGGATTCTTTGGCTCCGTTTCTGTGCCAATTCCTCCGAGGGATATCACCTGTTTTATTTTAAGTTTCTTCATTTTAGTGATCAACTCATCTGATAGTTTGTACACGCCTTTCTCGGTAGGTGGTTGGGCATCCCCAGCAAAGATTATCACGTCGCTGTTTTTGACGCTGTACATGTTGATGGATGGAAGTCTGAAGTTTTCCTCAGAATCGAGAAGTATCGCCGGAAACTCATCCGATTTGATCCTACCGATCTTTTTGACAGGCAGATTGTTGATCATGTAGTCCGCGACGATCATGCCGATGTTCCCGACTCCAGGGAAGGCGATTATAGCTTTTTTGCTCATAACAAGTTCCTCCTCATCCACTCCTCTTTTTTGATCTTTCTCCTATAATATGATATATTTTCATCCTTTATGTATTTAATCGGAGCTTTGATCACCGTCTCATTTCCGCACGTTCTACATCTTTCCTCTAACGTGTATGTCTTACACTTTTCGCAGAATCTTATCCTGTTCATTTTTTGATCTCTTTATATGAAAACTCCACACCGTATTCCTTGCTTTTCTTTTCCAATTCTCCAAGTATTTTTTTATTTTCAGCAAGTGTTTTCTTTGGAGCTCCAGCGCTGACTATTAGCATGTAATCAGGAGCCTTTATGTACCTGATATCATAATTCTTAGGATCGGACAATCTTTCGGAGAAGAGCTTTTTGATTTTCTCTACACCATCTCCGTCATATGATCTTACTGTGAGCTTTGTTTTTATCGTTAGCTTCTTTTTCCCTTTTTCTACAAAGTTAAGTATTGCCGTTTTTGAATCCTTGCCGAATTTGAATTTATCCAGCGCATTTATATTGTCAGAGGTCAATTCTTCATAAAGGTTGTAAAGGGAGCCGTATTCTTCTTTGATTGATTTGATCAGCTCGGTCGGGTTCTTTTCCGTGTTCTCTATAAGTTTTGACAGCCTCTTTTCGATCGACCACTCCTTCAGCATCTGTTTTTTCTCATTATCATTGACCCTTTTAGCTGATAATTCTATCATCTGTGGGCTTTGCTCCACCACCTTGCACACTATCTGCTCGCCCTCTTTTACGACGTCCTTAACATCATTGACCCATCGGTTACTTAGTTCGGATATATGTATGAAGCCTTCCTTTCCAGTGTCATCGATATCGACTATGACTCCATGTTGCAGAAGTCTCTTTACCTTGCATATATAGACGTTTCCAACCTTAATCTGATTTATATCGGCCATTCTTACCTAAAGAAAGTTCATCTATTTATAAATTATCAAATGTGAGCGGAAAAGCTATGATTTGAGTCCTTGAAAGAAAGCGAACGGAAGAAAGAAAAATAATTGAATAATACAATGCGGAAAATATGGTAATCAATATCTAAAGCTAACTTTAAATGATAATTTGCTTTATCAGAGCAAGCTATTCCACTGTGGAGATGGTTACTAAATTTGAATTGAATCTTTATAAGGCATTATAGAATTCCCTAATTTAAATTGTTGGATGAAAACGAACAATAAAAGAAAACATAAATAGTGCAAGAGGTAAAATAACAATATATGTTAACCGCGCACAAATTCAGACTATACAGTTCGGAGAAGCTTGATCTTCCAATAGGAGCTGGAAGCTCACGAATGAATTCATAGGAAGATATCACCTATTTATAATTGTAGCTTTTTTTGAGTAAAGGATGGAATCGAAGGAATTTGAGATACTGAATCTGATCTCTACCCTTGAGAAGATTAAAGGTAGGCACACGGAACTGGTGAGCGTTTACGTTCCAGCGGGTTTTGATCTAAATATAATTAAAGCTCATCTTTTGGAGGAGAAAAACACCGCTTCAAACATAAAGGATAGAAATAACAGGAAGAACGTAATAACCGCTCTAGAGAAGATAATAAATGAAATAAGGTTGATAAATCAGCCGCCAAAGAACGGCCTGATAATTTTTTGTGGGAACATCTCTGATAAAGAAGGAGAACCGGATATACGTCTTTGGAGTCTGGAACCGCCTATCAAGTCTGACATAAGAATATACAGGTGTGATCAGAGATTTGTCACCGAGCCGCTTAAAGAGATGCTAAACAAAGGAAAGGCTTATGGATTGCTTGTTATGGATCACAGAGAGGCAACGATAGGTCTTTTAGATGGTCCGAATATCACTGTTCTGAAGCATATGAAATCTATGGTCCCAGGAAAGTTCTCGAAAGGAGGTCAGTCGGCGATGAGGTTCACGAGAGAGAGGGAGGGATTGATAAGAGATTTTTACAGGGAGGTAGGCGAATCTCTAAAGAGCCTTCTTGCAGACAAGAACATAAGTGGGATAATCGTTGGGGGATCAGGGCCAGCGAAGGACAATTTTGTCGAGAGCTCCTTCTTTCCGTCTCAGTTCAAGCTACTCGGCGTTAAAAATGTCGGATATACTGATGAGAGTGGCCTCGAGGAACTTATAAACAAGAGCCAGGACATCCTTGCCGATGAAAGGATAGTGATTGAGAGGGAATATGTACAGAGGCTTATGAAAAGCATCGCTGATAACGATCATATGGCAGTTTATGGTGAGGATCAAACTAGAGCGGAGCTAGAAAAAGATAATGTGGATATTCTTCTTCTTTCAAATGGGCTACCTGAGGACAAAAAGAGTGAACTTTACTATATGGGCGTCGATCATAAAGCTCAGGTTGAGTTTATCTCCTCAGAATCAAGCGATGGATCGCAGCTTTATAGCTTGGGAGGAGTTGCAGCACTATTACGGAAACCCTCCTCTCAGTTCTAGGCACAAAACATTAATAATAACAAAATCAAGATAATCATGTGCTGATAGCAAGCTCATGAGTTTGTTCATGGGACGCTGCTATATTCGTAAGTATGGATCTGCGTGTAGGGGATAGCAAAATAGTGAGAGGGATAGTTTTCGATGCCTTCATGAAGGCTTTCGATCAGAGGGGAGAGGAGTTTTACAAGGCCTATAATGTCGACGATCTGCCCGCAAAATCACTTATGGTTGATGTTGGCGGTTTATTGACAAAGCTGGGTTACAGGACCGAGGTGAGAAAGAAGATACTGGATTACATTTCGGATGAATTTTCGTCTTATATTTCTTATGAGAAGTCCCCCGATAGAGTCAATCTAACAGGCGATGAGAGTCTGATCGAAACAGTATCGGTGAAGAATATGTTCGATGTGCCCCTTGTTTTTAATGTGAGTATTGAAGACCGTGATAATTTCATGGAAATAATATACGACAAAACAGAAGACAGGTATGTCAATACTCTGTCCATGGAGAGTGTTATAGACTCTGGAAGGGAAACGAAATTTAAATTCAAGCTTTTGAATTCTAAGCATTACACTGGCAAGGATTCAATCCTCCTTGTTATTATCAGGTCACCGGATTTAGATCTCTTGAATGTCATCAGCAAGCTTCCAATTCATATTTCTTCTTAGTGCTTTTAGCTTTTCGATCAATTTCAAAATTTTTGTTATCTTTGTAGGTATTAAAAACAATTCACGCTTTGATAGTAGATAGGAATTCAGTTCATCGGTTTCGGTGATTTGTTTCTACTTCTTGTAGGGTTCGATTTCTCTTATTTCCAGTGCTCTGATTGGGTAAATTTTGTATAGTTCTTTTTTAATTTCAGACTGAAGTTTTTCATCCATCACTTCTTCTACTAACTTTTTCATGTCCTTATCCTTTACTTTTTCAGAAAGAAGTTCGTTTATTTTTTTAATTATTAAAGTTGAATATATTTTGTTGCTTTTTCTTATCGAACAAACTACCTTTATCAGATAGTCTTTATCCCCTATTTTTGCCTTTACAGAGGTATCTATCTTTCTTATTTCATGTCTTACGAACTTGCTTAGCTGCTCACGCGAAAGCGAAAGTCGCTCTATTTTTGCTTTACAGATCTTGTTTTCATCGACATCGTAAATCAAGAATGTCAGACTGTAGCCAGCCCTTGGTTTCAGGTCCTTTATGGCCGTGGTCTGTATTTTGATTTTTCTCCCGACCGAATTTGATGGTGCGCCGTATATTGTTCCTATATTAAGGTTATTGAATTCGGGAGCTACGACATCCATCCAATTTTGTTCAAGTTTCATAACTTAACCACCAATCTTGCCTTTTCTACGGAGTATTCATAGTCCTTTGGAAGTATCTTCATGCGCTTGTAATACTTTATCTGTCTGTTGATCCTGTTTTCGAGCACAGCGAGGCTCCTGACAGATTTCTTGTCCTTTTTCTCTTTTTCAAGATGTGCATGCAGTTTTATCGCCTTTCTGTAAAGTGAGATCAGATCCTCCGGTATCTCCTCCTTTATGCTTGCTCCCTCAAGTATCTCTTTTATACTTTTTCCTGTAAGGTCCTTCACAGAAGGAATTCCATAGCTGTCCCTGAGCATCAATCCAATCTCGGATTTTGTCAGCCCTTGCTGATATTTGTTGATGATTATTTTCTCAACTTCCTCTGGCTTATATGTCAACCAGTGCGGGACAAACTTGTTTTTTACTTTTATGAGCTTCATACCTTATTTTAGAGAGACTATCTATATTTAAAAGTATTTGAATCGCTGCAAAGCACAGTTTTTGTTTTTGACTCTTTCTTGTTTGGGTCCCTATCCTTGGTCAATGTATCTTCTTCGGCTCTCTATCTCCTCGAGTCTTTCGGCTATTTTTTCATATTCTTCGCTGTACCTTTTATAGTTTTCTAAAAAAGATCTGTACGCCCTTTTATAGACTTTAGTATGCTTCGCTTTCAGTGCATTTTTCAGGAGAAACAGGTCCGTCGCCTTGTCCTCGGTTTTCTGTGAGAAATATCCAAGGCCGAAATCTATCAAATAAATTTTATCTCCTTTGATTATCATATTTGCCGTCGTTAGATCGCCGTGTATTATCCCACGATTGTGCATCTTTGCTATCATCATAGCGGCATCATTAAGATATTTGATGTTGAAGTTGTCCTTCAGTGTTTTGTTTCCAAGATATTCCATGAATATTTTGGTGAGGCTTTTCGATAATTTTATCGGCCTAGGTACCCTTATACCAAGAGAATAACATTTGTTGAGTATTTTGAATTCGAGTTTTGTTCTGCTTATTCTGAGCTTTTTATCCAATTCAGCTATACGGTAGCCTTTCTTGATCCTGTCTTTTATGATCTCGTTTCCATTGAGGAATACCTTAGATTCAGCACCGACACTCATTATCTTCATATTATCTTTATTTTTTCTCCTTTGTTCAGGGCGTGATTCAATCCGGTTTTCATCTTCTTATTTTCATTTATAACCAATGCATACATCCCTTTGTGAATTGGAAGATGGAGTTTCTTGATAAGATCTAGGACCCTAGAATTTTTTGGCATTGGAATAGCATCATCCGATCCTTCTATATAGACAGGTATCACACCGAATTTGTCGATCGCCAGGGGAATATCTGGTTTGGCCTGAACCATGTTGAATTTATTCGAATCGACTTTTTCTTTTGATATTATTATATCGCTTTGATCGAATGCATTTGGATCCTTCTCTCTGCTGCTCATCAGTACGACCTGGATATGCATGTTCTCTATCATAGTAACACCATAGTATACCCCGCTTATTTCTGTGAATTTTATTTCCTTTATTTCCTGCGGATCATATCCTAACAAGCACACCCTCGGCCAGATTTTCTTTATAGTTGGAACACTTATCCTCCTGTGTTTTTGCCCAGACTTTTTGAGCAGAGCAAGTCTTCTTTTAAGCATAGCAAGTTCTTTCTCTGTTCCCTTGTGCTTTGGAAGAACGCTGATCATCTCCCTCAGTATCTCTTCTTTTTCCCTCAGATCGCTGGAATTTCTGTATCTTTCAGCAAGTACATAATAATATTGCGGCGCATTCATTGGCATATTTACCTGTATTCGATTTTCACCTCGTCTGTTCTGAAGTTTGTCTTAGGCTTAAGATCATTTTGTTGATAATCCTTCATAAGAAATCCAGTGTAAGCGATCATCGCTCCATTGTCTCCAGCGTATTCCATAGGTATGCTCTTAAATTTTGTTTTCCTTTCTTCGCACATTTTTTCTCCCATCTCATTAAGTCTTTTGTTTGCCGCTACACCACCGGTTATTACAAAACTATCTTTTCCACAGTAGGCTATCGCCCTTTCGCTGGCTTCTATGAGCATCGAAAAAACGGTTTCCTGAAGGGAAAAGAGGATGTCCTCGATTCTGTATGAGTTCTTTATCCTTTTAATGAAGGTTTCTATTCCAGATAGACTAACATCCATCCCCTTTATGCTGTAGGGCATCTCAATGTATCTTTTTCCTCTCTTAGCGATCCTTTCTATTTCAGGTCCGGCAGGAAATTTTATCTCGAATAATCTTCCTACTTTGTCGAGCAGATTTCCGACCCCTATGTCTTGTGTTTCCCCAAAGATGCGGTAATATCCGTCCTCAAATGTAATCACCTGCGTATTTCCTCCGCTGACATAGAGCATCACTGGATCTTGGAAGCCTGTGAATTTTCTTGCTATCTCTAGATGGGCTATACAATGATTTACGCCGATCATTTTTTTGTTGAATTTTTCAGAGATATATTTGGCGACCTGGAAGCTTACCTTGAGCGGGGCAAATATCCCCGGCCCCTGTGAAAAGGCGATAACATCTATATCTTTCAATTTGAGCCCAGATTCAGAGAGCGCCTTCTCTATCAGTTTCGACGCTAGTGAGTAATGGTGTTCAGCGGCTTTGCTTGGAATGATTCCTCCTCTCTCGGGTAAATAAGTATCTCTAACATTGGACAGAATGTCTTTTCCATCCGTTATTCCCACTCCAAACGTGTGAGCTGTACTCTCTAAGCCTAATACATACATACTCTATGTCTTCAATCACACTTACATTTTATACCTTGTTTTAAGTGTCAAAATCTATAAATTATAAGATGTTATCAAATAGAGAATGTCAAAAGTTTTTGTTTATAAAGAAAAAGTTAGGATGTACGATGTGGATTCACAGAGTGTAGTCCATTTTAGTGATTATTATCGCTTTTTCACCGACTGCCTAGAGGAGTTTTCAATGAAGCTGTTTGGAAGGGTTTTCTCCGATCTTTCAAATGAAATTTTCTTTGTGACTGTCTCTTCGCAGGCGGAGTATCGTCATCCCTTGCATTTGGGTGATCTTTTGAGGATAGAAATGAAATATGATCTTCTCTCAAGAAAATCGATAAGATTCAATTTCAAAATCTACAGAGAAAATGAAGAAGCATGCGAGGGAAGCCTTGTACAGGTTGCTGTCGACAAGAAAACCTGGAAATCTACTGAGATACCTGCTTGGGTTATGAAGAAGCTTAGATAAACTTGTCAAGCGTGACATTCTTAAGATTCTTGATTGTGAACCACGTTTTTCTTATGTATTCTTTGTACGGATATTCATCGAGCTTTCCAGTGCTCTGAAGAACAAGAAGAAACTTTTTAGTTAATGGATCAGAAGGATACCCGCTTCCAAAATCATATTCAAATAACTCCTTTATTTTTTTAATTTCTGTCTCGCGCGTTGCTTTTGCTATTATTGAAGCCGCACCAACCTCTATGAAATCTCTATCCGCATAATTTCTTGCGATTATTTCCTTGTCTTTTACAAGTTTTGAAAGGTATTTTCTGACGGCCTCCGTATTTGCGGATGGCGAGTCGACTATAACCTTCTCTCCTTTGAGCTCGTTTGCTATCTTAGCCATGTCATTCAGTTCAAGGTAATTCAAATTTTTGCTTGAGGAAAACCTGTCATCTATCTCCTTAGCGCTTTTTATGATCACATCATAAAGAGAATGCTTTTTTATGATAGGCGCAAGCTGAAATATCCTTCTCATGCTCAGCATCTTCGAGTCCTTCACACCTATCTCTTTGAAGTATTCTCTAACTTTGTCTCCTATACTTACACCAGCTATAACAAGCGGGCCTATCACCGGCCCCCTTCCAGCTTCATCTATTCCTATTACTCTCGTTCCCATAGAATCTCGCATGGCCGAAATGGATAAGTAGGTCTATCCTAAACCTTTCAAATCCTCTCGGAATGTCACAAGCTCCGTAATTGCTTCCTCCCCAGATGAAAACCTCCGTCCCTGTGTTCTTTTCGATCAGATTCGCTATTTCTAAGGCATGCATTCTCAATCCTTCAGGAAGCTGTATCATCACCCTTTTATAGCCCTTGCTTCTGATCTTGTTTATGATTTCATCAAAATCAACGTCATATCTGTCACTTATCTTGTCTATTTTGAGCGTATCCATCAGGAAATTAAGCATGTTAACAATATATTTGTTCTTTGATTAGGTTAATTATGGTATTATCCACGCGAGAAAAGGCTAGAATACTGACAGAATTCTTGGAGAAGAGATACGCGAATGTAACCTATCCAAGATCGACGCCTTTTCATGTACTCATAAGGACTATAATCTCTCAGAGAAACAGGGATGAGCTGACGGACGAGATATTTGAAAGGAATTTCTCCTCCTTTCATCATCCGAGTGATATCGCCGGCTTGAGCGAGAAAGAATTAATACATCTGCTGAAACCGGCTGGCCTTTACAGGCAGAAGGCGAAGGCCATACTCAAAACCTGCAAGATCCTTTCAGAGAGATATAATGATGAGATTCCAAGGACAAGGGAAGAGTTGATGGCCCTGCCTGGGGTTGGCGGGAAGACAGCAGATATTGTTCTTTCTTATGGATTTGGTGAGGATGTCGTCGCGTGTGATACACATGTCATATGGATATCGAATGCGATCGGAATTGTAAAGTCAACAGACCCGGATATTGTAAGGAAAAACCTGATGGAACTCATTCCTCCAGGGCATAGAAAGATGTTTAATATCAGAGCAGTGGCCTTTGGAAAGGAGATCTGTGTAACCTCACGTCCCCATTGTGAGCTGTGCGACCTTAATAAAATATGTGATTATTTCAGGTCTAACTTCCTCAAAAAACATAAAAATAAGGAAAAAAATAATATAGCATGAACAATAGGTTAGCAAACAGTATAGAAGCCTTTCTTTTTGGAATCTCTTTTGTCTTGAACTGGAGGTCTCTTGTTTTCCTGTTTCTTATGACCCTCTCTGTCATCCTTTTTGTCTACTTTGGCATATACGTTTTGCTCGGGCTTTCCCTTCATAATCCGCTCAGCGGTTATTCTTATCATCCGGCTTCCACTACGCTAGTAATATCAGCCATATCCCTTTTCATACTTTCAGTTCTGTTCTTCGTTTACTTTGCAGAGCTTGCTATTCTATCGAGAAAGCTGGGTTCTGCTAAATTGAAGGATCTTTTCTCTCTTTCTTTGTCGCTTTATCCAAATTTTCTCGTGTCTCTTTGCTTTCAGTTAATCATCACTCTTTTTGGTTTTATTCTTTTCATTGTACCTGGTTTTTATTTAGGTGTAAAGACGATTTTCTGTTCCATGCTTTCTCTGAGTGATAATGACAATCCTTTTTCAGCGATACTTAGATCCAATGCTCTAACAAATGGCGACTTTTGGACACCCTTCCTTTTGATTCTGCTTTTTCTTCTTGTTTTCATCGCTGTTCTTTCTACAATCTATTCCTTCTTCAAGACAAATACGCTTATTTCATTCATTTTAACCTCTTTCTTTTTAGGGTATTTCATGGTGAGTTTTTTGAGCAGTACGGACTTTTTGATGAGCTTAGAGAAATTAGAGAAACAGAAGTCTCATACCATTAATCTATCCAAGGAATAATTAATTATGTTAATAACTGATGAGGCCAAGTATCTCTTCTTTCCAAGTGAAAGTTCATTTGCACCAAGTCTTCTCACAAACTTTTCGAATTTTATTGGCAGGCCAACTTGATCTCCGATGATGAAAGAGGCGTCATCCAAATCTTTTCTTTCAAATTCTTTTATGTCCTTCCCTTTTTCATTGAGTACAAAGATCTTTTTCAGAGTCTCAACATAGTTTTCAATCCCCTCTTTCCTCATGAAAATGCCTTGATGTGGATGTCCGGATAGGATCTCATTGAGTATCTTGTTCCATGTCGCCTCATCTGTTCTCACATCGTAAAGCGAGCTTCCATCTATTATGATGTGAAGGGGAGGATTTGGGCTTCCATATAGAAACACATGGAACTCCACATCTCTTCGTATAGAATGAGATAAAAACATTGCAGAAATTATGCATTGATGGATTACATCAAGTCTTCCCGCTTCTAAAAGTGATCCGTTAAAAGGAGCTGTTTTTCCGGTCCTTGAATAGAGTATGAACCTTCTCATCCTTCATTATCTATATTTTTTAGTATTTAGGCTTGTTGTGATATCCTCCATGAATGAATTCATGGGCTT
>ERZ1669250.664-NODE-664-length-14169-cov-12.807992_pt1 | contig 14169 bp, 12 predicted proteins | sample MGYA00579295_ERZ1669250 | MGnify/ENA primary metagenome ERZ1669250 (study PRJEB41166, sample SAMN08046056) | hot springs metagenome | biome: hot spring; feature: acid hot spring; material: thermophilic sediment; isolation source: thermophilic sediment from acid...
CGGCATACGAGATACATCGGTGACTGGAGTTCAGACGTGTGCTCTTCCGATCTCACTGACCCGGGACCGGAGCCTTTCGGCCCCTGCATCCCGGATCAGTGCTCTACCCCGTGGGTACCCTCTGGGGAGGCCAGCCTGAGAGCTGCTTCGGGGGGAACCAGCTATCACCGAGCTTGATTGGTCTTTTGCCCCTAGCCCGAGGTCACGGGAACGATTTGCACGTCAGAACCCCAATCGGGCCTCCACGGGGCTTTCGCCCCGCTTCACCCTACCCCGGGCTAGATCGCTCGGTTTCTGGTCTCCCACCTGTGGCTACGGGCCCTTAACGGACCCAGCCCCTCGTCGGTTAACCCGACTGCGGGCTTTCGGTTTCCCTACGCCTCCGGGGATTAACCCCCTTAGACTCGCCACAGATGGGAACTCCCTGGCTCGTGTTTCTGGACGTAAGCAGTGACCCCGTACCCCACCCTCGTACTCCCGGGTCACCCCGGTTTCCTTCAGGTGGGGTTATCCTTGAGGGCCACTGCACCTTTAACCGTCCGGTTTCAGGCTCTTTTCACACCCCTCGCGGGGTTCTTTTCAGCTCTAGGGGCACGGAACCCAGGGTACGTAATGAAACTATGATGCATCCTCAACAACGCCCGCGGTGTAACCACATCCACAGTAACCCTTGAGTAGTCACCTACCCCACCGGTGGGGATCTTAATCAACGTAATTAAGCAATGAGCATGGGATCCGCGGGCAATAAGCCTACTTAGTATTCCCTGAGTCCCGCGCTTTCCCTCACGGTACTTGTTCGCTATCGGACTCGGGACGTACTTAGCCTTAGGGGCTGGAGGCCCCCGTATTCCCACGGCAAAACCAAGCCGTGGTACTCTGGGACATTGGGAATCCGCCAGCAACCTTTAGCCTACGGGAATTGACCCGAAACCAGGGAGGTAAGGTGAAGTAAGCATTACGTAACGCGCGTAGCTTGATTTATTAGGGTAAATGAGTGATTAGTGAAACCCCTGGTTTCGGTCTATCACCCTCTATGGTGGAGCTTTCCAGCTCACTTCGGCTAGGTTGCCTCGGCGGTACCCAAGCCCAAACACCACATCCCCCCATGGTTACCCCACGGGGGTTCGGTTTGGGCTAACCCCCTTTCGGTCGCCCCTACTCGGGGGGTCCCTTTTGGTTTCCCCTCCTGCGGGTACTAAGATGTTTCCGTTCCCCGCGTTCCCACCCCCTACGGGGTACCTGAGCCTATTCGGCCCAGGTAGGAAGCCCCATTCGGGGATCCCGGGATCAACGCCTGCCTGCGGCTACCCCGGGCATATCGCCGCTTGCCGCGCCCTTCCTCGGCGCCCGAGCCGAGCCATCCACCGGACGGCTTCGTGGCACGGGTAGCGGGTAAACGCTCCAGCCTGGTGACCGGAAAGAAGCCACCTTGAACTCCCAACCCCCGGAAGGGAGGTGATCCGGCCGCAGGTTCCCCTACGGCCACCTTGTTACGACTTCGCCCCCCTTGGGGACCCCCAACTCGACCCCCCAGTCAACCCAGGGGGCCTCGTTAGGGATCCCCTCGGGTGGCGCGACGGGCGGTGTGTGCATCCCCGGTGGATCCTAGATGAGATTAACTAGGTAACCCACCTAAGGGGCAGGGACGTATTCACCGCGCGTATCCACGGGGTAGTCGAGGAAACTAAATCAATGAATTAAAGTTAAGGCAACCTTAAGGCATCAATAACATGTAGCGCAGATCCTCGACCCACCCCTTGGTGACACGCGGTTACTAGGGATTCCACGTTCACGAGGGCGAGTTACAGCCCTCGATTCCTACTGGGGCGGGGTTTACGGGATTGCCTCCCCCTTTCGGGGTCGGATCCCGCTGTCCCCGCCATTGCAGCTCGCGTGCAGCCCCGGGGTTTCGGGGCTTCAGCAGGACTCTCCCCTTGGGATGAGTCCCTATACTGACCTGCCGTGGCCCCCTCCTTCCTCCGGCTTACGCCGGCAGTCCTCCCTGTGTGCCCCCCACCCCGAAGGGTAGGGTAGCAACAGGGAGCGGGGGTCGCGCTCGTTGCCAGACTCTCAGCCCCAGATAGGGAGTTAAATATGCGTATAAAAACTGAGGGTAAAATTTATGGGATTTAGAGCATCGCATGGGAATCGGCTCAAGAACCTTATTAATATTCCCCTTACCATATATTATCACCCTATACCCTTGATTCCTACCCATCTGGCATCCACCGTAAAACCTTATCTCCGTAACTAGGCCTATACACCCATTGACTTTGCTTACTAACCCCCTATCTGGGTTAACTGGACACCTCACGGCACGAGCTCGCCCACGCCATGGTTCCCAATTCCCTTTAGCATCCAAAATTCCCTTAATATATGGAGCACTTTAACATCATGGGAACCATGGGCGTGCCTGGCGACGGCCCTATGCGGAGGCTCCCCCACTGAATATGCTTTCAATCACTATTATAGTGTACATTAAATAAAATACAATATATTAGAATATTACTCACCTAGTGGGGGATTGCCCCCTATGCACCTCCTCTCAGCTCGTCCGGCAAGGTCGTTAGCCTGGCCTTCATCCTGCTGTCGCCCCGGGTGAGGTTTCCGGCGTTGACTCCAATTAAGCCGCAAGCTTCACCCCTTGTGGTGCCCCCCCGCCAACTCAGGGAGAGGATGGGGGCTGAAATGAAGATAAAGCCTAATCTTAAGGGCATCAAGATTCTATCCCATTTCGAAATCGGATGGTATTACTCATTACTAGCTACCATACACCGTCTAATCTCATCCCCATTGCTATATTATAGACACCTTCAGTTTGCTTAAATTAGCCCCCCAACCCTCTCTTTCCTTTAAGTTTCAGCCTTGCGGCCGTACTCCCCAGGCGGCGGGCTTAACGGCTTCCCTACGCCACTGGGCGGGCCCTAAGCCCACCCAACAGCTAGCCCGCATCGTTTACAGCTGGGACTACAGGGGTATCTAATCCCCTCTGAGCCCGGGTCAGGCTGGCTTAAAGGAATCTTAGTGAAAATTAACCAATGAAGTAGGGGTTAAGGCCCTATAACTTGTTTTAATCCTTAACTTAGGCCAGCCTTAACCCGGTTTGCTCCCCCAGCTTTCGCCCCTCACCGTCGGGCGCGTTCCAGCCGAGCGCCTTCGCCACTGGTGGTCCTCCCGGGATTATCGGATTTCGCCCCTACCCCGGGAGTACCCTCGGCCTCTCCCGCCCCCAAGCCCGGCAGTTTCGCCCCCGGCCCACGGGTTGAGCCCGTGGATTTCAGGGGCGACTTACCGGGCCGGCTACGGGCGCTTTAGGCCCAGTAAGCACCCCGACCACTCGCGGGGCTGGTATTACCGCGGCGGCTGACACCAGACTTGCCCCCCGCTTATTCGCCCGGCTTTTTGCACCGGGCAAAAGTCGCCCTCTTCGGGCGACACTCGGGGTGGCCCCGTCACGGTTTCCCGCATTGCGGAGTTTTCGCGCCTGCTGCACCCCGTAGGGCCTGGGCCCTTGTCTCAGTGCCCATCTCGGGGCTCCCGCTCTCACGGCCCCCACCCGTCTTCGGCTTGGCGGGCCGTTACCCCGCCAACTACCATGATGGGCCGTGCCCCCATCCTCGGGCGGATTGCGGTAGATCAACCGCAGTCCTTTTCGGGGAAGGGGCCTTCCAGCACCCTTCCCCTATGGGGGATTAGCCCCAGTTTCCCGGGGTTGTCCCCCTCCCGAGGGTAGGTTAGGCACGTGTTACTGAGCCGTGCGCCACGCCCGGCGGACCCCGGGCGTACGACTCGCATGGCTTAGCCCCACCCCGATAGCGGTCGGGTCCGGCAGGATCAACCGGTTTCTTGGGGATGGGGTTTGTTCGGGAGTTGGGTTTGGGTATGGTTGGGGTTGGATCATCCCCAACCTTCCGCCCGGGCTGTTCCCGGGTGGTTTGGTTGGGGACTCATTGTGCGGTTGGTTTCCTTGTTTTTGTGTTTTATAAGTTTTTTCTTCGTAGTTTTTGGTGTTGTTATTCGTTCCAGAAGGGTTTTGTTTTTTGGTATTGTCGTTCTGCCTCTAGTATTTGTTGGTAGAGTTCCTGTTCTGTCTTTGCTTTTGGTAGGACCTTTCGTATTGCTGTTGTTGGTCCTACTCCGTGTGCTGCTAGGGCTGTTATGGCTTTTTTGCCGTATTGTAGGACTGCTAGAGCTGTTTGTGTTAGTTCTTGCCATTTTTCCTGTTCCTCCTTTGTTAGTCTTTGGTTTCTCCTGGCTTTCTTGGTTATTTCGTATGCTCTTGTTGGGTCTTCTCCGTGCTTTAGCACGGCTATTTGTCTCATGCCGCACCTTGGGCATTTGACTTGTTCTGGTATGTACTTGACCTTGGTTGTGGTGTGCCACCCGCAGTTTAGGCATAGTAGTGTTACTTCTCTTTCCTCGATCCTCTTCTTTAGTAGTTGTAGGATTGTGGTTGTTGGTATTCCTTGGATTGCTGTGTCGTATTTGCTTGCTTGGTTTATTATGTGTTGGGCTGTTGGTGTGTATTGTTCGACTTTAGTGATCTTTATGTTCATCCTCCCCTCCCTGATTTTGCTTATCAATTGCTTGAGTGGTGTTGGGTTTATTTTTTCGGTTAGTATTTCCCTGATGACCTCCCTGTCTACAACCGTGTCCCTAAGAGCCGTGGTTAGTCTCTCGATGTTCACGTCCACGGATTCTCTCGGCAGCACCCCAAATCTCCTCGCCACGTGTATGAACCTGTACTTATACAGTCTCGTGCTTCTTATGGCATCTCTCAATTCCCCATCAACGTAGTCCGGGCTTTGGTTTAGGGCCTCGGTGATTGCCTGGGGCGGTATGCCTATTGGTGTTGTTATGAGTACCCTGTATGGGTCGGTCACGTAGGTCACGGCAACCCTATACCTCTGCCCAATGTACTTGGCCAGGTATAGGGCTAGTGCCTGGTTTCCCTTGGTGCCTAGGCATGCGTGGATCACGGAATCCCTACCCCTCCACTCAATGTTTATGGTGTTGGTGAACTCCGTGATCTCGGTACCTGCCTGCTGTCTTGACTCCTCGATGAGTGGGTTGGGGGTTTCGTCTGTTGGGTAGTTTCTCAGTACCGTGGTTGGGTCTGCACCGTTTGTCATGGTACTTATTAACTCATCCCTTAGTCTGCATACTTCCTGGGCTACCTCGGTTGGTACTGGTATTTCCTCGCCGATCCAGGTGGGTACTGCGTTTAGGATTTGATTCAGTGGTTCTAGGACTACCTCCCTCTTTTCGTGGTCTATACTGACTATTCTCCAGGGCCTGCCCGCAAGTATTATCTGTGTCTCTGGCTCTGTGGTCTCCACGAACTCCTCATCCAACTCCCCAATTGCCCTGTTTGTGATCATGTCTCTGGCCCTGTAGTGTTTTTGGTCTGGTATCATGGATATGTTCTCGAAGTAGTACCTGTGGAGCCCCCTCCTCGGTGTTATTGTTCCGTCCTCATTAGCCCTGACGAGCCTGCTACCCTCCATGAACCTCAAGACATCCATGAGCTCCTCAGGCGTTAACTCCCTGTATGGGTGTGCCCTCCTCACTGTGTTTAGGACGCCATTAATCGTTAATGTCCTGCCCTCGATCCTAGCTTCAATCACCATGCCCGCGATCTGGTGGTGGAGCACGTCGAGAGCTTTCTCGTGGTATTCAACCTCCCTCTCTAACTCGTTGTTTAGGGCTTTCCTGGCGATTACGAGGGATTCAAGGTAATCGTCGGTGTCCCTCGCAATTACGTAACCAATGGCTCTCCTGCCAAGTCTATGCCCGCTCCTGCCGACCCTCTGGATTAGCTTTGTGACTTGCCTCGGGCTTGAGTACTGTATTACGGCATCTACGTGCCCAATGTCGATGCCCAGCTCAAGGCTTGACGTGGTGACCACCGCCCTGACCCTACCATTCCTCAGGCCCTCCTCGAGACCCTCCCTCTCCTCCCTGTCCAGTGATCCGTGGTAGACACCGACCGCGTCATCACCAATCACTCTACTGAGTCTATGCCCCAGTAGTTCTGCCTCGTCCCTCGTGTTCGTGAATATCAGGGTTGCCCTATGCCCGCTTACTATTTCAGCGATTCTCCTGAGTCTCGCGGCGGTTTCGGGTATGGTATTTAACTCCTCAGCTAAGCCCATATCCTCCTCGGATGCCTCGGGGTACTCCACGCTTATCTCCATCTCCCTACTCACGTCCACACTCACCACCTCCACTTGCCTACCTATGCCGGCTAGGAATTGACTGGCTAGTTCGGTGTTTCCAATGGTTGCGGAGAGCCCAATCCTCTGGTACTCACCGGCTATGTTCACGAGTCTCTCCAGGGCTATGGATAGCTGGGCACCCCTCTCATCGTTCATTAATTCGTGTAGTTCGTCAATGATTATCCACTTCACATTCCTTAGGGCTCTCCTCATGCTCCTCATTACTAGGATTACCTGCAGTGTCTCGGGTGTGGTTATGAGTATCGTGGGGGGCTCCCTAACCTGCCTCCTACGCTCACTCTCCGGTGTATCACCGTGCCTAACGGCTGTGGTTATGCCCAGCCTATTGGCTATCTCCCTTAGCCTAACGTTCACGTCCCTATTGAGCGCCCTTGCCGGCGTTATATAAATCGCCGCAACACCACCCGCTAAGCCCTCACTCAGTATCTCACTCATTATTGGGAACATGGCGGCCTCGGTCTTGCCGCTGCCCGTGGGCGCTGTGATTAGGACATTGACACCGCTGAGCACCCTGGGTATCGCCCTCTCCTGAACCGGCGTTGGCTCTAGGTAACCAAACTCCTCAATCACATCCGCAAGCCTTGGGTGTAGGTACCTACTCCAGAAGTTGCTCATTAATCTGCCCTGACAAGGGAACTAGAGCTTTCCGGGGGCTTTATGAGTCTGTCTATTTCGTTTTACAAATGAAGCATTGCTGAGTAAATCAATGCGGCTGGTAAACTACGTTGCTCTGGGTATTTAAGTGATTGAGTTGGGCAAAAGTAATATAAATATTGCCCTGAGATGGTCATAATTGGATGCTAATCGTAGTAACCAGCGGAATTAAGGGAGGCACTGGGAAGAGCACTGTGGCGCTTGGTTTGTCAGCCATACTATCACTTAGGGGTTTTAGGCATGAGTTGTTTGATTACTCCTGTGGCCTTGGTGTTTGCACGGGGGTTTATTACTACCTTAGTGATTTTGTTGATGGTGTTAATAGGTTATCGAGACTTGTTGGGATTAGGCAGGGGTTGCCTCCACAGGATTTTGAGGGCCTTGCCATTGTTGATTTGCCTCCCATGAGTCTCGCCCAACCCGAGTTTACTGATTTGCTTGGTAGGGCTGATGCTCTTGTTGTTGTTAGTTCCTATGAGCCTGACTCCGTGGTTTCTGTGGAGAGGGTTCTTGAGGCTTACCCAGGCGGTAGAATTGTTAAGGTTTGTAATAGGGCTTCCATGGAGGGTTGTAGGCATTACCTTAAGGTTACTCCTGAGTCTCCGTTCTTCGTGATTGGTGAACCCACGAATTTTAGGACATTTAATGAGTTGATTAATGAACTTGGCTTCGTGGGTGAGAATAGGTATGAGAGGGTTGGTAGGCAGTTCGTGGTTAATGGTGTTAGGGCTAAGCTAGTTGCTCGTTGGGACCCGTACGCCATAATTGGTGTTGAGGTTTCGCAGAAGTGGTACTACGCCTTAATGCCTTATACGAAGCCCATTGAGGAATTAGTGAGTATGGCTTACGAACTGGTTGGGCCATCATACCTATATAGACTTGGTCTCGCTAATAATGCCCTAACCAGACTGTTTAGGGCTATTAGGCATTGAGTAGCATTATTTTTGGTGTAGTGTGATTTTATGTTACTTAACCTTAATTAGGGGTTTATCCTTCATTGGTATTATGGCAATATTGCTCAGCCTAGGTTTAATGGATCCCTACGCTGCTGCTGAATCTGCGATTCAGGGCATTGTAAGTAATACTGTTGATTTTATGGCTTTTGTGGCTGCTGTGCTCATACTAATGACCATAGCTGGTTTAGGTCTTCTTGGTTTTCTTGCTCTTGTTCAGTCACTGATTGGTTACTCACTCATTGAGTGGTCTAGTATTAGGCGTATTATCGGTGCCCTGGCGGCAATGGGTGTGGTTCTCGTCCTGTTAATGGGTATATTACCTGCTGTGCTTAATTCGGTTGGTTTGACTGCAATAGCCACTGCGCTTAATGGTTTTATGTCGATGGTGATGAATCACCTATCATCATTGATTTAACCCAAGGCTATTCAAGAATAGCCTTTATTAAATTCTTTACATAGTTTCTAATTCTATCAGCAACCTCGAGTTGGTTGTTTGCTCCTTCTATGTATGGTATTACTGCGGCTGTATCGCTTGACTTTATGCTTTCCCTAACCATGTTCATTGCGTAGATAACATGCTTAACGCTTACACTAGGTATGGATCTCCTTATTAATTCGGCTCTTTCTTTAATTAATGGTATTAATAGTTTGTCTGCGGTTTCTATGGTGCCTCTTGTTAATCCTAGGTTTATCGTGCTCATTGTATCTATTATGAGGTTCTCAACCCCATAATTACTGATTAGTGTTTTCTCTAGAGCCTTCAGCATTCTTTGCACCTCTTTTGGCGCTATTTCACTAATCTGCCTTAACTCTAGGTATTCCCTATGTCTTATTGGTATGATTGCGTTCCCATCCCTCACATACATCATGTACTTACCGCCACGTACACTGTCTATTATGTCCGTCCTTGGGTTTAGGCCGAGGAGTAGGGATAGGGAGCGGTTGTCTGGGCTTAGGTCTATGTAGGCCATGTTCTTCGTATTCATTAGTAGGGCTAGGGTTATTGTTGTCTTCCCTACACCGCCTACGTTGCCACTTGTTACTGTTATTATTGTCATAGCCTCTTCCTGAGCTCCTCGAGCTTGTTTAGTAGGTTTTCGATCTCGCCCAGTGTTTTTACTATCTCGTTCAATGTACTTATGTAGTTCTCTATTGTGGGTTTCATTTGTGTTAGCCTGTCCAAGTCGTTCTTAATACTCATTACCTCCTCAATCCTCCTACTCAACTCATCTATGTAGCCCCTTATGTCCGTTATGTCTTGCTGGTGCGTTGATGATTGAGGATTTGTTATTTGAGTTGAGGGTGCTGTTAGTCCGAATTCATCCTTATCCTCGTTATCTATTACAAGTTCCTCCTCGATCTCCTCATTACCTGCTAATTTCTTCTTCCTATTACCTAGTCTGAACATGATTATTTAATTGAGACCTCATTAATTAGTTTTACCCCTCATAACTTATTAAGGGGTTTGTTTATGGTTTTATATGGGCTTGTTCTATAGTCGTTCTGTGGGTGTTGTTGATGGTGAGGTTGTCTTTAGCCGTAGGGTTTCGTTCCGTGGTTTTCCCAGCGCAGTGACTATCTACAGCACTGTTTGGGGTAGTGGTTGTTTTATTGATGTTGGTGATTCAGTGCTTCCTGGTATTGATGATTTTGACCTTGAGGCGTTCATAACGAGGTATATGCCTAGGGTTAGGGATGCCGTGGTTAGGAGTGTTTCGAGGGGTTTGGGATTTGATGATGCCGTGATCAACGCCCTGAGGATTGAGGTTAATGCTTACCTGAGGAGTATTGGTGTTGATGCATCAAGCGATGATACCAATAGGTGGGCCTCACTCCTGTTTAGGGGTCTCTATAACTATGGTGTTCTGGAGCCCGTGATGCTTATTGGTGATGAGGTTGGTCTTACGGATATTTACATGACGCCAGGGGCTAGGGTTCATTTTAAGTTGAGTAGTCTTGGTGATTGTCAGTCGAATATTGTGCCGAGTAACCGCGAGATCGAGCTGTTGATTAGTATTATTGGCGATAGGGTTGGGGTTTACCCAACTTATTATAATCCGTCGATTGAGACCTATGATAGGGTTCATAGGCCGATGCTTAGGATAAGTATTGACTCCTTCGATGTTACGGATAGGACCAGGGTTAGTATTAGGGTTTTCCCCACGAGGGCTTGGAAGTTGATTGACATGGTTAGGCTTGGCTCGATCGATGCGAGGCTCGCGGCCTATCTTTGGCTGGCACTTGAGGTTGGTGTTCCGGTACTCGTTATTGGGCCTGCAGGCTCCGGTAAGACGAGTATGTCCGCGGCCTTGATGTCGGCGTTGTCCCCGAGCACGGTGATTGCCAAGGTTGAGGATATTGACGAGGTTTTACTGCCTCAGGAGTTGGTTGGTGATTATGCGGGTGGTGTTATTCCGTTGCTTAGTCGTGAGGGCCATGGGGCCGGCGTCAGGTCTATACCGCTTTTCCAGAGGCTTGTTCATGCGCTTAGGGTTGGTGCTGATTATATCTTTGTTAATGAAGTTAGGAGTGCTGAGGATACTGTGGCCTGGCTTCATGCGATCATGAGTGGGCAGGTTGGTGGCGCAACTACAATGCATGCAGAGGGCATTAATGAAGCTCTTGTGAGGCTTAGGAGCTATGGTGCACCTATTGAATCCATTAAGTTGGTTGTGATTCTCATGGGTAGGTTTGAGGTGGGTGGTGGGGTTGTTAGGAGGGTTGTGAATGCGTGGGTTGTTGATGGTGGTAAGCCCGTCATTGCTTGGGATGGGGCTTTGCATGAGGACGTTTTTATCAGGTTCCTGGGTGGGCGTTTTGGTGAGGACTTCGTGGTTAGGGAGATTGGTGATAGGGAGTCATTCCTTAGGCATTACTCGGGCTTTGACATTGATGAGGCTGAGTGGGTTAGGTTGGTCGCCCTCTTCCACAGGGCTAGGGACTTGGTGATGCCCAGGGAAGTTAAGAGCGATGTTGTTTTTGATGAGTCCTGACGCTGGTGAGTAATTGTCTCGCCAATTCGTTTATGTCGATTGGGGTTGGGTAATTATTAATTAATGTCTTCTTACCGATGCTTAGGGTCCTCCTAGTCTCACCCTCACTTGCACCTAATTCCCTTAATGCCTGCTCCAGAAGTTTCAGTCCATTACTTACATAGACCTTCACAGCATCCCTACTGGGCTTAACTTCACCCTCAACCCTGAACCTTGGCTTATTACTAATCCTCTTTATGAGCTTAATAATCTCCTTATCTTCATCCTCATTGGAACCTCTCCTGTGTCGGGATCTCATGGTCTCGCCCAAACTCTCTCCGCATTCAATCTCTCTAGTAATGCAGTTAATTCATCAATGGCCCTCCTGAATTGACTTAGCCCTGGATCCTTGATTAAATATGGTATTGAACCCAGGCGCCAGGCCGCCTCAATTGCTGAGTTCCTCAGTATCTTAATCACGTTCTTAACGCCAATGTCCAGACCTCCCTTTATGCTTGATAGCCTGTTCAGGATAATGATGCTCTCCCTCCCTGGACCTATTGCCGAGGCGTACTCCAGCATGTTTCCGAGCCATCCCATGCCTCCCGGCTCGTCAGTGGCCACTAGGGTTATTACCTCAGTATTACTTATTAATGCTGTTGTTAGCCCTGGGCTTAGGGCCGGTGATAGGGCTGGCGTATCTATAAGTATGAAGTTCGGCCTAGCCCTGTAACTACCTATTCCCCTAATTAATGATGATAACCTCGAGCTCAGCACTGAAGCGCTTGGCAGTGCGCCATATGGATTTGCAACCGGTGAGGTGCCTGGTGGTATAATTCTTATGCTACTGATGTTTCCATCCTCAATAAACGCTGTTGATACCTTAACCGTTCTTGCGACCCCCATTAAGTACGTTAATGAACCATTAACATTACTTGGATTATTCGCACCAAGGACCTTGGATGCTGTTGCGTTTGGGTCTAGGTCGATGAGCCAGGTCCTGTAGCCCCTCATTGCCAGTGCGGTGGCTAGGCTCGTGATTATTAATGTCTTGCCAACACCACCCTTCTGGCTTAGGAACAATACTGTTAACATGGTTTATAATTCTAAATGGCATTATTAAGGCTTTACCCAATTAGACCATTGTTAGGATTATGTACGTGATTACTAGGGGCACCGTGGCGTATATACCCGTAATTAGGGAATCGAGTAAGTAACCACACATGAGACCTCCAAGTATGACCGTTGGAAGCATTAATTGCACCAGGGCCATACCCCCAATTACCTGGGTTGCTATTAGTCTCGTTATGATGAGTATGGCGTCCATGAATGATACCGATATGGCCAGCGATATGTACCCAACCCTCCTGGAATCCATTATTGTGTTCATTACGTGGGTTAACGATGTAACGGCTATGTTAAGCACATCAGGTCTTCCCATTCCTGTAATGAGTATTGCCCCGGCATACTCATTAATGAAGTTATCAAGCCAATTTCCTGACTGTGCCTGCTCAAGTCTTGGCGTAACCACCGCCCTCATTACCCTATTAATTGCCGTGTGCCTTATTTCAATTATCGATCTAACCTTCCCAATGTACCAACCCAGACTTAGGCCTAGGAAGGCTATGGAGAAGACAAGCCATGTTAATGCAATAGACCTAATCACTATGTATATAGGTATTGCTGGCACTATGGCAAGTCCCAGGTACTTCATTAATTTATTATCGATGGCTATTAGCCCCGGGTCTAGGCTCCAGCTTAGTAGTGCTGTTATTGGGGATGCTGAGGCGTAGGTTATTACTAGGTATGTCGTTGGGTCAATGCTTAGGGCCTTGCTTATTAGGGTTATTGTCATGGGCATTATGGCCAGCGTAATTATTGTGAGTGTGTCTAGGAGTATTACCAGGTCTCTATAATCATTACCTAGCCTTCTCAATGCATCATCGAGTTCCCTAAGGATATAAAGCACTGCCATGCTTGGTTCAATACCTAACCTCTCGGCATTGGTCATGACCTCGAGTATATTGCCGAACCCACCCACGTACCTTGTGATGGGTTCATTCATAGATAGTGCTGCTCTAGCGATTAATAATCGCCTAATTAGTGAGTAACCGAAGTTAAGCCTTTGGGCCTCATTAATTAATGCATCTATAACCCTACTCACCGGTTGTGCCAGGAATAATGGGGTTGCGAGGGCTATTAACAAGGTCTCCTCTAGCCTAGCCCTAAACCAGGGCCTAGTGAAGCGTAGACTCATAAGTCTGCGTATAGGCAATGCTTAAAAGTTATATCTTTCATAATTAATTTATGGGTAGTAGGGGTGAATTGTCTCCATTGGTCTCTGTAATAATCGCGGCAGTACTCATAGTCATTAGTGTGACGCTAATAATGATGTTCTATCACAGTGCTAAGGCCATGGGTCAACATGCTCTCGAGGCGCCGCAGGTCGAGGCCTCAGCCAGTATTAGTGGGTCTACGGGTATTACAACTATTAATGTTTATAATGCTGGTACGACCCAGTTAACCATTGGTGGGGTTAAGGTTTATGGACCCGGTGGTTCGGTGCTCAGTTGTTCCTGGAATGGCGTTGGGACTACGGTGGTTGCTGGCGGTAGTTATGGAATTGTGGGTCAATGCAGTGGTGTTAGTCCTGGCTCCACATACACCATAGTTATTATGCTCAACTCCACGAGTGGTTCTGTTGCCGAGTCACTCACGGTTACGGCATCCTAATAAATACTGATCAGTGGATTATGATTTTAATTTTGAGGTGAACTTTCCTTTTATTATGTGTTGATTGTTGTTTCGTTGCTGTACTCAATAACCTTAGTTCCGTTGCTGTAGGTTATTACGTATAGTGTGATTGGTTGGTAATACATGGTATTGTAGTAACCCCACCATGTGATTACTATGCCCTTTACGTATGGCTGTACTAGGAAGTATGGCACTCCATCCGGTAACCACGCATGGGGTGCGTCATTGTAAACAACCTGGCATATTCACTATAGTAAATAGTAATTTGTATCTTAACCTAGATGAAATAATAGATTTATTGATTATATAACCATGTTTAGGTGGTTTAGGGTTATTAATTTCTATGGCTAGGTCTGTGAATACACTGGGCCTGCTAGTGTTTCCTATTTTTGGCTCTGTATTTTGCCCTGCCACCTACTTATTAGTTCGTTTATTTTTCTGGCCATTTCAATGTCGAGTTGCGTTATTCCGCCTTCATCATGCGTGGTGAGCCTCAGTGTTAGGTGTTTCCAGGTTATGATCATGTCCGGGTGGTGTTCCTCCGCCTCGGCTATTTGGGCTAATTCGTTTATGAAGTTTATGCAGTCCATGAAT
>ERZ1669250.666-NODE-666-length-14146-cov-4.545029_pt1 | contig 14146 bp, 12 predicted proteins | sample MGYA00579295_ERZ1669250 | MGnify/ENA primary metagenome ERZ1669250 (study PRJEB41166, sample SAMN08046056) | hot springs metagenome | biome: hot spring; feature: acid hot spring; material: thermophilic sediment; isolation source: thermophilic sediment from acid...
GGGGTCTCAAAATATGATGTATTTGCAGGATATATATCATTTAAAAATGATATAAGATTCCATGTGTATGTTGTGGCTTTTGTACTGGGAGACAATGAAAATCCCTGTGTTTTAACTCCTTTGAAATATGGGACCACCATGGATCCCGTGGAATTTGGACTTGATGTTGAATAATTTATACTGAGTGTTGCATTTGAAAAAGTCAGATAAGGGAAAATATTTCTTGGAATGCTGAATGTTTTCAGAACATTGACTGTTTGACCAGGAGATACTGTGTTTTTTATTATGTTTCCGGTTCCTGTAGTTACAGGTTGATTTTCAGTCGAAGCAACCCAGGATGGGAGATCCCTGAATGATCCATTACTGATGATGATCTGATCGTTATAGAAATATGGTACCGGGCCATGGGCGATCAGATAATCATCTAGGACTGGATAACCAAAAGCGTTTGCCTGATCAACCTGGAATGATGAGGGGGCCCTGAAAACTGAATTTGTTATGTAAATATTTGAATTTGACATGTTGAGCCAGCCAGGGTATGTTATAATCGAATTGTAAAGGAATATTGTTCCACCGTTATCATTTATCGTAAAGTTCAGCGATGGAGCATACCTGTCGGGATCTGTTGTTAAAATGGAATTCCTGAGCATTAAAATTCCTCCGGATTCAACAGTTAAGCTTACTGGGGATATCTGATCTGAAATAAAGTAAAGGGTCGCATTATCAACGGTTAGATTTCCACCTGGAAGGATAACAACATTGGCTGAAAAACCGTAGATACCTTTCTGTCCTGTTATAGGATCAATAGTGCTTGAGTTTATGACAAAATTTGAGGAAATATAAACAGTGGGATATGCAGATTCATTTACGGTGTTATTACTGCGTGTATTCATGGGCAATGTTAATGAAGAAAATGACGTGATCAATACAACGAGTATTATTAAAACTGATATAGTTTTATTCACCAATATGACACCTCCTATAATAATTTCATTACCTAAATATGAATATAAAAATTTTCTCAATAACAATTTTGTCTGACTTTCTATTTTCAAAAATTTTATTTAATTTGATTTAATTTCTAAAATAATTTGTGGTAAATCATGTGCAACATAATAACACACATGGATGCAGATGGTGTGATATCTGCATATCTGATAGTGAAGTATGTTGAAAAACCAAAGAGGATCTATTTTTCCAATCCTTCGATAATCAAGGATTCCATTGCAAGGTCTATCCTGGGTGAGGACAATCTCGACAAATTATACATCCTGGATATAGGTGGTAATGAAATAGCATTGAGACTAGCCGCTGTATATAACAGGACAATATGGATAGATCATCATCAGTGGGCTCCGATTAAGCATTATGATAATGTCGAAATACATATTGCATATGAACCCAGTGCGGCTGCAGTTATAGGTAATTTATATATGATTTTTGATAACATGATTGAAGTTGCAAATAATCTGGACCAGAATAAACCATCAAATGTCAGGGAAATAAAATTCAGGGATATGATTTCAGCCCTAAGGTTTTACAAAGGAAGGGCAATAGAATACGCCCTTGAAAACCTTGTTTATAAAATGGCTGAAAAGGATATAGACAGAATTATAGAGGAAAACAATGAACTGATCGAATCATTTATAGATGAAATCAAAAAGCTGGAAAATGAAATTAAAGCCAATACGAAAAAATTCATAATAAAGGATTATAAGGTTACAGTAATAGAAACAAAGGCAAATATACCCGTATACAAGATACAGGAAATAATAGACGATGACTGGGATATTCTGGTGGTGAAATTCACAAGGTTTAACAGAGAATTTGTTTACACAAAACTGGAATTCCGATCAAAGGGCCCGGATATTTTGAAGGTTGCTATTCCACTTGGTGGTGGAGGACATATAAAAGCAGCAGGTGCTTCCCTTAAGGGAATAATCACGCTTGATCAGCTCCTCAGCGCATTGAATATATTTTTATAGGTAATAATATGGGGATATTTTCTGCAATAATGTCATTTCTAGGGATTCCTTTATCAGATCATACCTTGTTATCCGGTTATCTGTAAGAAATCCTACTGCACCTTTATCCTTTCCTATTTTATCCGTACCGTAATATCGGTCAAAATCCGGACCTATCTCTTCCCTGAATTCCCTCATGAAAGAATCAGGATATAGAAAACCTCGTGAAATGGAATAATTAACATTCTTCAATGAATCCATTAATGTAACAACATGAACATCAAAATATTTTTTTATTGTTTCACTGTAGATTAACGTTGCCTCTATACCTATTCCATAATCATTGTCATCAAGAGATTCACGGGCTCTTTTGTATGAACATTTTATACCGTCTTCAAGATTTAAAGGCTGCCTTATTTCAAGTTCGACCTCCTTCTTTATTATTTCAAAATTGTTGAAATATCTGGAAAAAACATCTTTCACAGCCTTCAACTTAAGATCATTTCCTGTTCCCACACCTATCCTTATATTTTTCATTCTTTTGCCCTTTTCATCTATAAGACCATTGATTATCCTTGTTGATGTTATTGGAATGAAATCTTCCGCAAGAACCCTGCCTATATTTATTATTTTTAGTGGTTTCTTTTTCCTTGATATCCTAATATTGTTGATCTCATATGCATACTGTTTCGTTTCATGGCTCACAACAATCAAATCAAAGTCCTCTTCAACTGTGGGACCGTAGTGATCCTCTATTTTTCTTATTTCATAACTTTTTTTGAACCTTGATATGTAATTTTCAAGATTCATTTTTCTTATCTCATATTTCTTTACATCATATTTTCTTATTGACCTTGCAAATTCATCACTTGTCAATCCAATCAGAATATGATCACCTGCTTCAAATGCCCTGTCTATAAGTCTTTTATGCCCGTCATGTATTATCTGGAATGTCCCGCCTATGGCCACCCTCATTTTTATCCTCCTGACTGATGTTTATTATACAATACAAATCATCCACCGCAGATTTTTTACAATGCTAAAATTCAATATGTATTTTATTCCTCCTCTACTTTCAATTCCTTCATTATTTCCTTCATGGTTTCATTGGGATCCCTGTAATAATTTGTTATGATCTTCCATATGTCCCTGTAATCTGTCATATTTTTCTGGGCCATGTATTTTATAACATTAACCCTTCTCTCAAACTCCATATCCATCTCTTCATGCGTCCAGTTTTTGAGATTTATAATTTTATCATACAGATATGAATGGCCTTTAAATATGAATTTATCCTTCTTTGGATCCCATTCAAATACAACGTTTGTAATGAGCTCATTTGTTTCAGGCTCAAACCCCACGATTTCAACTATCTCCTTTATCCTTCTCACCTGCTGATCCCTTACCTTGACCTGTGTCTGAATTATGACATTGTTCAGGGCAGTCATCAGTATCCTTGGTGTATTTATGGGAGGATTTTCAAGCCTATTTACCATGGCCTTTACGGATTCCGCATGCATGGTAGAATATGTGGTGTGACCTGTGGCCATGGCCTGGAACATGGTATACGTTTCCTTACCCCTTACCTCACCGACGATTATGTACCTCGGTCTCTGCCTCAGAGCTGCCCTGACGAGGTCATACATATCAATTTCTCCGGATGCTTTTCCTGTAATACTCTTTTCACCTGCACCGCTCCTTGTGGTACCTGGTATCCAGTTCTGATGTGGTAGATTTATTTCCCTGGTATCCTCAATGCTTACAATCTTGGCCGCTGGAGGTATGAATATTGTCATGGCATTGAGGGTGGATGTTTTTCCACTTGCAGGACCACCGATGATTATCATGGATTCACCAAGTTCAACACCGAGCCAGAGATATGCAACCATCTCTGGATCTGCGGTATGATTTTTTACGAGGTCTGTCGGTGTGAATGGTTTTTCCTTGAACCTTCTTATTGTGAACGTTGCACCCCTGGTTGTAACCTCCCTTGCATATGTTGCCTGAACCCTGTGACCCTCAGGTGTTGTTCCATCAAGGATGGGGTCGGATACGGATATCTGTTTCATGCATTTCTGTGATATATAGACTATGAAGCTGTTCAGTTCATCATCGTCATGGAATATGACATTTGTCTTTATAGAACCGTATTCCTTATGATAAATGTAAATGGGTATGTTTACACCATCACATGATATATCTTCCACGTTTTCATCATTTATCAGCGCATCGATCTTCTGATATTTTACGAAATCTCTTTTGACATAGTAAAAGAGCCTTTCCATGTCCATGGGGGCAATATGAATATTCCTGCTTTCGAGGTATTTCTGAACGGATTCGGTAAGATACCTTTCCTTTTCAGTCGATGTCTTAAGATACCATTCATATTTGAGTGTCTGATTGAGTGATGTGTATACATCCTTTAAAATCTGGTTCATCCTGTAGCTCAGGGGCGGTTCTATAACCTCATAATAATATTCGAATGATTTTGTATTGAAGAGTATTCTGGCAAATGTAAATGGATAGGTAATCTTGTATATCTTTTCAACTTTGAAATCCGGGTTGTTCACCGGAGGTATGGGTGTCATGGCCGATAGAGACGTTTCTCCTGAAACAACCTTGACCTTCATGGGTCTGTTGATCTTGAATATTTTTTTATATATATCAAGTGTTAAATGATCCATTGAACTGTATGAAGATTTATTTTCAGCCATCTATATCACAATAATTTATAGGCATAAAAGATTATATTAATTTTGCTTTTAATTCATGGTATTATGATTATACCATCCAATTCACCCTTTATATAGATGACCTCCCTGTCTTCAAGAAAGGATGCTTTTTCTATTATCAGATATTCTCTGGGTATTTTCTGACTCCTGAAAATTATTTCTTCGATATTGTTGACATCAATATTTTTTAAATATTCAGAAAATTCATTTAGATCATTCCTTAGAATGGGACCGAGCTTTTTGTAATCTGGTTTTACGGATATTATTTTTTCCCTTACATCTCCCTTTTTGATAAAGGAAATGTTCTTTATATTCAGAATATTTTTGATCTTTTCAGCATTTTCAGCGAACAAGTCATGTTTATCTGTTTCTATCTTTATCTCATTGATGGAATCCACATTGTTTTCTATTTTCCATGACCGTATTCTGGATATAAGATTCACCAGTCTTCTTCCGTTTTCAATTTCATTATAATTGAATTTTTCAGGCCATCTTGTCAAATGGATGGATATCATTTTCTCATCCCTTGAAAACACCCTGTGATATATTTCCTCTGTTATATGAGGTATGAAGGGAGAAAATGCTCTCAGTATACTATAAAATACATTGTAAAATGTGGTCTTTGTTCCCTTATCATTGGCTATCCTGTATTTTATGTTCTCAATATACTGATCTGCAAATACGTGCCAGAAAAAGTTTTCCAGAACCCTTATGGCCCTGTCGAACCTGTATTCTTCCATATATTTCGTCATTTCATCTATCATGATATCGAATTCAGAAAGAATCCATCTGTCAATAATGTCAGATGGTGGATTTCCCTGATTCCTGATATCATATACTTCCATGAAATTGTATACATTCCATATTTTGTTCAGCAGTTTTCTTCCATGTATGATCTCCCTTTTCCTGAAAGGTGTATCCTCTCCTGGCATGCATGTGGATGTGAAATATCTGAATGCATCCGTCCCGTATTCCTCTATAATTTTTAAAGGATCAACAACATTTCCCCAGTGGGAATGCATCGGCCTACCATCCTCTGCAAGGATATGCCCATCAATGAACACCTCCCTCCACGGTGTTTTGTCTGTCAGCATGCCACACCTGTAAATCGAATAGAATGCCCATGTTCTGATGATGTCATGTGCCTGTGGCCTTAGACTCATAGGATAGAGATCCCTGAAATGATCATCATTTCTTAAATAGAATGTGTTGAACAGTGGGGATATGGATGAATCCACCCATGTATCGAAAACCTCATCTGAACCGTGCAATTCGGAATTGCATACCGGACACCTTTCATGTGGTGGATTATCTATGAGGGGATCAATATACCTTTTCAATTTTATTATATCCTCTTTATCTGGATATGTTATATGACCGTTTTCACATATCCATGCGGGTATTGGTGTTGCAAAATATCTCTGTCTGGATATCACCCAGTCCCATTCAAGATTGTCTATCCAGTCATAAAGCCTCTTTCTCATGAATTCTGGAATCCATTTTTCGTTTTCCGCCAGAGCTTTAATCTTTTCCTTGTAACCTGTTATGTTAAAAAACCACTGTTCCTTGGAAACGATTTCAATTGGGGTACTGCACCTCCAGCATGTTCCCACGTTCTGCTTTATCTGTTCAATTTTCAGTATCCTTTTTTCATTCTTCAATTCCTGGACAATTGCCTTTCTGGCTTCATCTATCCTCATGCCGGAAAACTTTCCGGCCAGATCGGTCAGTCGGCCATCCTCGTCTATGCTTTTTATTATGTTGAAAGAGTGTTTTTTAATCAGTTTCAGATCATTCTTGTCGCCTATGGAACAGACCATCTCGATCCCCGTACCAAATGATGGATCAACCGTTTCATCCGGTATTATTGGAACCTTCCTGTTAAATAGCGGTACGTAGGCCCTGGTCTTATTGAATTCTGAATATCTCTCATCATCCGGGTTATAGGAAAGAAATAAACATGCCGGAAGAAGTTCTGGCCTTGTGGTAGCGATCGTTGTATATGAACCATTTTCAAGATCAAACTTTATGTAATATATATTTGTATCCCTTTCAACATATTCTATTTCTGATTCTGCTATTGCCGTTGAACATCTGGGGCACCAGTTAACGGGATGCATTCCCCTGTATACAAGACCCTTTTCAACCATTTCTAAAAATGTCAGCTGCGTGATCTTTCTGTATTCATCAGAATCTGTTTGATAATATATGCTGGGATCCATCGATTCGCCGAGAATCTTGAACTGATTGGTCATTATTCCTATCTTTGATTCCGCATATTCGGAACACCATTTATTGAACGTTTTCCTGTCTATATCCTTCATCTTGACATTTTTTTCCTTTTCAACATTTACCTCTATAGGCATTCCGTTAACATCAAAGCATAGGGGGAAAAATACATTGAAACCTCTCATCCTCTTGTATCTCGCAATAATATCTATATGGGTATAATGGGTTGCATGACCAAGGTGCAGTGCACCACTTGCATACCTTGGAGGATTGTCTATTGAGAAAGTATCCTTTAACCTGTCAGGATTCCATCTGTAAATGTTTTCCTTTTCCCAGTAATCCTGCCATTTGCCTTCGATGACCTTGGGTTCGTAATTCATCGTAACATTGATGTAAAAAATTAATAAAAAGTTTTTTAAAAAAATAGGTATTCCTAGATTCATGGATGCTTATATTGTAGGGGCTGTTAGAACTCCAATAGGAAAATATGGTAAATCTTATCTGAACGTACCTTCCATTGAACTAGGAAAAGTTGCGGTTAAAGAATTGATGAATAGAACAAAAGTGAATGCTGATATTATCGATGAAGTCATAATGGGGAATGTACTGAGCTGCGGACTTGGACAGAACCCTTCCAGGCAGGTTGCACTGAGATCGGGTCTTCCAAATACAATAGGTGCATTTACAATGAATATGGTATGCGGTTCAGGATTGAAATCGGTGATGCTTGCAGCACAGGCCATAAGGGCCGGAGATATGGATGTGATAATCGCCGGGGGAATAGAAAACATGAGCCAAGCACCTTATTATGTAAAGGGAGCCAGGTTTGGACTGAAGTACGAAAATTCAATCCTTTATGATGAGATGATTGTTGATGGCCTGTGGGATGCATATCACGATGTACATATGATCAAGACCGGTGAGGTTATAGCTGAGAAATACAATCTGACAAGGGAAGAAATAGATTACTTTGCTTATCAGAGCCATGTAAAGGCACTTAGAGCCACGGAATCCGGAAGGTTCAGGCAGGAGATTGTTCCTGTACAGACCGAAAGTGGAATAATTGATAAGGACGAGGGTATAAGACCCGATACATCACCTGAAAAACTGGCAAAATTAAAGCCTGTTTTGAAGGATGGAAAATTTGTCACCGCAGGAAATGCCTCCCAGCTCAGTGATGGTGCATCTGCAATAATGGTAATGAGCGAAAAGAAAATGGATGAATTGAATATGAAACCTATCGCAAGAATAATATCTTACAATGAGGTGGGCGTTGAACCTCTCCTTGTCATGGAGGCACCCATACATGGTGTCAGGAAATTGCTGAATAAAATGAACATGAATATTGACCAGATAGATATTGTGGAACATAATGAAGCTTATGCATCTGCGAGCGTTGCCGTCAAGAAGGAACTGAACATTCCCGAAGAAAGATTCAACATTCATGGAGGTGCTGTTGCGCTTGGACATCCAATCGGTGCCAGCGGCGCAAGGGTTTTAACAACCCTTCTCTATAACCTTATTGAAGTAAAGGGAAAATATGGTATAGCAACACTCTGCCTTGGAGGGGGAAATGCCGTAACAATGCTTGTTGAAAATATGAGGTGATATGTATGAAAATTGCAGTATTTGGGTCGGGAACGATGGGAAGCGGAATAGCACAGGTCTTTGCAACATATGGCTATCAGGTCGTCATGATAGATGTTGACAAAAAGATACTGGAAAATGCACTTAACAACATAAGGAAAAGCCTTAACAAGCTCTACGATAAAAAGGCAATAAAGGAAGATCCAGAAACGATAATTTCGAGAATTTCAACGGGAGAGGATCCGGGATATTCCAGCGGGGCAGAATTAATTATTGAGGCAATTGTTGAAAAGGAAGAAATGAAGATCGATCTTTTCAAAAAACTGGACAGAATTCATGGCAGAAATGTCATATTTGCCACAAACACCTCATCCATATCAATAACGAAACTTGCATCAGCTACATCCAGACCTGAAAAAGTCGTCGGAATGCATTTCTTCAATCCCGTACCACTGATGAAACTGGTGGAAGTGGTAAAGGGCGAAAGAACTTCAGATGAAACCGTTAATTATGTATACGATCTTGCAAAAAAACTGGAAAAAATTCCGGTAAAAACACAGGATTACCCGGGGTTTGTTGCAAACAGAATACTCATGCCTCTGATAAATGAGGCCATTCTTTCTCTTAGCGAAGGTGTTGCGGGTCCTGAAGACATAGATCTTGTTGCAAAATATGGCCTGAACCATCCAATGGGCCCGCTCGAACTTGCGGATCTCATTGGCCTTGATGTCTGTCTGGATATCATGAACGTCCTCTACAAGGATCTTGGAGATCCAAAGTACTCACCGGCACCTCTGTTAAAGAGAATGGTGGCGGCAGGAAAACTCGGTAGAAAAACGGGTGAGGGTTTCTATAAATATAACAAATAAATCATATTTTCAATTCTTTACCATTCTTTATAATTTTTCTTACGAGGTTTATACCGAAATGGTATCCGAGATGCGTGTATGATGGAACATCCAGTATTATTATATCTGCATCGTATCCCTCTTCCAGACTTCCCTTTTTACTAAATCCGGCAGCCAGAGCGGCATTGTGTGTGGATGCAGTTATGGCCTCCTCTACCTTCATCTTCATGTTGTAGATTGCCAGGGAAATTATTTCCTGCATGTTTTCAGTATAACAGTTCGGGTTTAAATCCGTGGCCAGGGATACCGCAAGACCGCTGTCTATCATTTTTCTTGCATCCGCATACCTGTTTTCCATAAGTGTCATCGATGTCCCGGGAAGAAGAACAGGAATGCTGTTTTTCAGATATCTGTAGTTTTCATATGGAAGGTTAAGCAGATGGTCAATGGAATGTAAGGGAAATTCCCTGGCAAGAAGGGAACACCCAATGTATTTTATTTCATCGGCATGAATCTTTAGACCGAATCCCATTTCCATGGCCCTTGAGAATATGTTTCTTGTCTGATCCACTGAAAATGCACCTTCATCACAGAACACGTCCACAAAATCTATTTTTTGTTTTCTCTCCATGAGCAACCTGAACATTGATGATAAAAATGTTTCATATTCAACATCCTGAGGAATGACGTGAAATAGAAATGTCTTCTTTATATCCATTATCTTTTTTTCAGAAATATCTTCAATTACATCCAGAATCTTCCTCTCGTTTTCATAGTCAAGACCATATCCAGTTTTTATTTCTGCAGAAAGGGTTCCGTGTTTTGCCATGTTTTCTATTCTTTTAAAAGATTCCTCAAATATTTCTTTTCTTGAACTTTTTCTCACCATTTTCACGGTATGATATATTCCACCACCGGAACTCAGTATCTGGGAATAGCTCTTTCCATCCAGCTTGAGCTGTAGTTCAAAATCCCTGTAACCGGAAAAAACTGTATGTGTATGTGGATCAACAAATGCAGGCAAAACCGTACCGTTTTCGGCATCTATCCTCTCATATCTCCCATCGGGCCTTTCGCTGGTTATTCTGGCAATTTTCCCATTTTCAATCCATATGTTTTTTCCTGAATATATTCTTAATTTTCCCATTTCCCTGCCGAATAATGGGCCGGATCTGCCTTCGGGTGTTGCAATCTGTGAAATGTTTTCTATTACAATCATGATTTTTCAATTTTTTCAAATATCATGGATTTGTTCCTTTCCATTTTTTCCCTGGATATCCTGTTCCAGTTATTTCCTTGTGGATCAATCGAAACTATCAGTGGCCCGAAATTCTCCGCCCTTATTATCCATATGGCTTCTGGCGATCCCAGTTCATCAAGGTAATATACGTTCAGAACCTCCCTGAAACTTTTGGCTGCGAGGGCCCCAGCTCCTCCTGTATACGTTGCATATATACCTTTGGCTCTTTTCAGGGCCTCGGCAGTCCTGTCACCCATACCTCCCTTGCCCACTATGAATCTTACACCAAAGTTCTCTATGACCTCTTTTTCAAACAGATCCATCCTTGCGGATGTTGTGGGTCCTGCTGCAAGAATTTCCCATTTACCATCACTTTTTTTAACCACAGGACCACAGTGGTAAAGGACCATCTTAGATGGATCAAATGGTAATTTTTCACCCTTTTCATGCATTTCAATCATGAGCTGATGGGCCTCATCTCGTGCCGTGAATAGCAGACCCGAAACATAGAGAATGTCACCTATTTTGAGATCGGCAAGTTTATCCAGATCCTCCGGAATCCTGAGATTGTAGTTCATTGTAACACCTCCACATTACCTTTTGAATCAATTTTTATATAAGCTCTCCTGTCCGCCCAGCACTGTACAACAAGACCTACAGGAAATGACGCGGGATGTCTGTATGCATATTCTATATGAACATCAAGGACAGAATATTTTCCACCCCACCCCATTGTACCAACTTCGGTCATGTTTGCAAGTTCAAGTATTTCCTCCTCAAGTCTGGCAACCCTCTCCTCATCATGTCTCCTGCCCAGAGGTCGCAGCAGCGCTCTCTTTGCAAGATTCATTGAAAGATCTGAACCCCCGCCTATTCCAATGCCGAGAATTGTTGGGGGACATGGATTTGCCCCGGCCTTGATTATGCTCTCTATGACGAATTTTTTCATGCCTTTGATTCCCTCACCTGGCTTGAGCATCCCCAGGGCGCTTGCATTTTCCGATCCGCCGCCCTTGGGAAGTACATATACCGTTGCATCATCACCATCCCTGAGATACCAGTTGATGTAAGGTATAAACCTTCCAATATTGTTTCCGGGATTTTTTCCCGTGAACGGGTCCACTGCATTCGGCCTTATGTAATAGAGGTTTGTTGCCCTTTCAACTGAAATTTTGATTGCTTCAACCAACTCCTTTTTGAATGGAAAATCATATCCGGCATCGATGAAAAATGTCTGTGTACCGGTATCCTGGCATATGGGAAGTTTCCTTTCCCTTGCATATTTAACATTATCAAGTATGGATGACAACTGTGATTTTGATACATTATTTTCCTCGTTTTTCCATGCCATTTCAATATGCTTGAAAACATCATCAGGAATTGTGGTTTCTGCAAGCCTTATTGCCTCCAAAATCCTGTCATGAATTTCCATAATCAGTAATCACTTTAAGATATATATTTATTTTTTTAAAATCTATAAGATTAAAATATATTTTTATATTGAATAATGATATCATTGTGATGCTAAAGGGAAAGGATATAGTATCAATAAAGGATTTTTCTGAGAAGGAGAAATTTTTGAAGTTGCAAAGGAAATGATACCTTATGCAAAGGGAAAAGAAAATGACTTCCTGAGGGGAAAAATTCTTGCAACGCTGTTTTTTGAACCCAGTACCAGGACAAGATTTTCCTTTGAAACTGCAATGCAGAGGCTTGGTGGAGGGGTCCTCAGTTTTGCAGATCCCAAATCAACTTCACTTTCAAAGGGTGAAACGCTCGCAGACACAATAAGAATGATGGATTCATATTCAGATGTTATAGTGATAAGGCACAGTTATGAAGGTGCTGCAAGGCTTGCTGCAAAATTTGCGGAACATCCCGTCATAAATGCAGGGGATGGTGCAGGCCAGCATCCAACACAGACACTTCTTGATCTGTTCACAATACACAACAGTTTCGGCACCTTTAAAAACCTGAGGATAGGTCTGCTCGGTGATCTCAAATATGGAAGAACAGTCCATTCACTTGCTATTGCCCTCTCAAATCTTGGTTCAAAATTGTATTTCATATCACCGAAAATACTCGGTATGCCAGAACATATAATGAGAGAAATCCATGAAAAGGAAAAACCCGTTGTAACGGATAACATAAATGATGTTATAGGGGACCTGGATGTTCTTTATGTTACAAGGATTCAGAAGGAAAGATTTCCGGATATTACGGAATACATGAAAATAGCAGGTTCTTACAGGGTTGATCTGTCACTGCTTGAAAAGTCCAAAAAGGATCTTATTATAATGCACCCCTTGCCAAGGGTCGATGAAATAGCTCCTGAGGTTGATTATACTTCCCATGCAAAATATTTTGAACAGGCGTTCAATGGAGTGCCTGTAAGGATGGCAATTCTTTCCATGGTTTTGGGTGTGAGATAATGGTTGAGGGTAAAGAATTGAAGATTGAAAAAATCAGGAATGGCACGGTCATAGACCATGTTCCGTCGGGTCTCGGACTGAAAGTGCTGAAGATACTCCATATGGATGAGGACATAAATACATCGGTATTCCTGGGGATTCATGTCCCCAGTAAAAAGATGGGCTTCAAGGATATAGTGAAAATAGAAAACAGGTTTCTGGCACCGAAGGAAATTGCAAAGATATCTCTGATTGCCCCCAGTGCCACTGTCAATAAAATCAAGGATTATGATATTGCTGAAAAGTATAGCGTGCCTCCACCGGGAGAGGTAATTGGAATAGTGAAATGCTCAAACCCCAACTGTGTCACAAATTTGAATGAACCTGTTGTTACAGAATTCAGGGTTGTATTGACGAACCCCCTGAGAATAAAATGCAGATATTGCGAGAGGGAAATGGAAGGAAAGGAGATAATCCACAATATAATTTAAAATTTTACAAAAACATTTATTGTATATTCTTTTCCGTACTGCATATCATAGTATTCGGATAATTTTTTCTTTGAAACTATCTCAACTGTATCTTCATATGCACTTTTTTCAGGAAAAAGGATAAGGCACTCTTCATCAAATATTCTGCACCTGTGAATGTACACGCTTCCATGCCATTTATTTCCCTTAATTGAGAATGATGGGAAACATTTCAAAAAAATTAAAAGATTTTTGAAATTTTTATTTACCCTGATGTTCAGTGTGCCGGGGAAAAAATTTCCATTAAGCATTTCTTTTATTTTTTCAGCATAAAATGGATCGGACAGAAATAGACTGGCCTTTCCCGTTCCCTTTTCATATGTGCCTCTCAGTTCTACTCCACTGTAAAGTTTTTGTACTATTTCACTGCAGTTCTTTAAAATGTAATCCCTTAAAATTTCCATTTTTTCCTTTTCCTTAAAATATTCATTCATATTATTATTCAAACCGAACAGAGATTCCTTTATAATTTCGCAATCTAAATCATACACAGAAATAGAATAAAAATCATATTTTTAAATTTGTTTTTAAAAAAAATTGAAAAGAGTTTAATAATTTCCTGAAAGGTTGTTAAGTATTGTATTCGCCACATTCTGATCCTCGAA
>ERZ1669250.668-NODE-668-length-14133-cov-5.875906_pt1 | contig 14133 bp, 12 predicted proteins | sample MGYA00579295_ERZ1669250 | MGnify/ENA primary metagenome ERZ1669250 (study PRJEB41166, sample SAMN08046056) | hot springs metagenome | biome: hot spring; feature: acid hot spring; material: thermophilic sediment; isolation source: thermophilic sediment from acid...
TTATGAAAATTAACAAATTTTATCCGGATAGGATTTTCAATATATGTAAAAAAATTATTATAAAATATAATTGTTAAATAAAAACATAATATGAAGTAGAAGGCATGTGGTTAAACGTTTTTTCAAAATAGAAATGTATCTAAAAATAGAGAAAGAAATAATAATCGATTTTGTCATAATATAATATTAAATGCAAATCAAAAAATTAAACATAGAAAATAAATTTTTAACAAATATCCAATGTAAAATATTATATTGAAAAATGTGAAAAAAGAATATTAATCAGGGAAAGCAACTTTGATAATTTTTTTAAGTAAAAATTTCTATTAAAAAATATTTTTTATTAATAGAAAACTTTTGAAATTAATTTTGATTGATTAAAAAGTCTATTTTATAATATTTGTAAATATTTTCCAAATATACCGAAAGCAAGGTTAAAAATTATTAATCTAAAATACATTAAAGATTACATGAATCCAAACGAAATTAGAAGGAAAATTAAGGATGAATTAAATCTGGATGATGTAAACGATGGACTTTTCTATGGAAATTGGCAAAAAGCACATGGAAAGGAAATTAAAGTGTATAGTCCAATAGATGGTGAATACATAGCAACAGTGAGACTAGCTAATTCAAATGACTATGAGGAGGCCGTCAAAAAGAGCGAGGAAATATTCAAGGCATGGTTAGAATACACACCTCCACAAAGGGGAGAATTGATAAGAAAAATTGGAGATGTTTTGAGAGAAAAGAAAGTAAAGCTTGGATGGGTAGTGTCATTAGAAACTGGTAAAACAAACACAGAAGGCCAGGGAGAAATACAAGAAATGATAGACATATCAGATTTTGCATTGGGATTGTCAAGACAATTGTATGGATTTACAATAGCAAGTGAAAGATATAAACATAGGATGTATGAACAATACCTGCCATTAGGTGTTATTGGAATAATCACATCATTCAATTTTCCAGCCTCTGTATTTTCATGGAATTCATTCATAGCTTCTGTTGTTGGTGATGTAAACGTATGGAAACCATCATCAAAAGCATCATTAACCGCAATAGCCGTCATGAAAGTATTAACAGAAACAATTGAAAAGTTAGGATATCCACAAATATTTACACTAATTACAGGAGGAGGAAGTGAAATTGGGAATAGAATGGCATCTGACCCAAGAATAAAACTGGTTTCATTTACAGGTTCTGTAGAAACTGGTAAGATTGTATCAGAATTGGTTGCAAAAAGATTGGGAAGAAGTATCTTGGAATTGGGTGGAAATAATGCATCAATAATCAGCGATAAGGCAGATTTAAATATAGCGGTAAAAGGTGTTGCATTTGGTGCCCTTGCTACTGCAGGACAAAGATGCACTACAACAAGAAGAATTATAGTGCATGAAAAAATATATGATGAGTTTATTAAAAAATTAATCAAGGCATACGACTCTGTTAAGATAGGAAATCCACTCGAGGATGGAGTCTTGGTTGGCCCTCTTATTGATGAGGAAGCTGTGAATAAATTCTTTAATGCAATTGAACAGGCAAAGAAAGAGGGTGGAAAATTAATTTATGGTGGTGAAAGAGTATATCCAAAAGGTTATGAAAAGGGGTTCTATGTAAAACCTGCAATTATAGAAATGCCAGGGCCAACAGAAATTACTAAGAAGGAAACATTTGCGCCAATTTTGTATGTATTTAAATATAAAACGTTAGAAGAAGCAATATCCATTCATAATGGAGTTCCACAGGGATTATCTTCAAGCATTTTCACAACAGATCTCAGAGAGATGGAATTCTTCTTATCACCTTGGGGAAGTGATTGTGGATTAGCAAATGTCAATACGGCTACAGCCGGTGCTGAAATAGGCGGAGCATTTGGAGGAGAAAAAGATACAGGAGGAGGAAGAGAAAGCGGATCTGACGTATGGAAATTCTATGCCAGGAGACAAACAGTCACAATAAACTGGGGAAACGATATACCACTGGCACAGGGAGTAAAATTCGATGTGGAATAAAATCTTTTAAAAATTATTTATAAAAAGGGGAGGAGGGGCATCAGCGTGATCAATTATTATATTATTAATTATCTATATAAACTTTTTTCTTTTTCCTAGAATAAGTGTTATAGCAAATATAAAAATGAACATATATTCTATATACCATAAGTTTATCAATGATGAAAATTGTATTTCATAAATAATTGGATATGAATTGTCAAGAATAATATATGAAAAGCTTTGAAATCCTGATACATTGGAAATTATTGTTGTATTCTTTAGATAAATAAATGAGAATATTGAAATGTATGGTATTTGAGATATAATTTTATCGTTTATGATATAAAAATTGCCAAAAAATGTGAATATGCCGATTAATGCTTTTATTATCGAATGATACAACAAAATATAAGATGAGCCTTTATAAATAATACCTATTTTTGTTGAATTAATGAACAGACCAGACAATATGTATGGATCATTTTTTGTTCCTATGCCAACAATGTATATTTGCGAATTTATGTTTAAATTCAAAGTTCCAATATTAGTATAATTGAATTCTCTTGGCCACAATATATTTTCATTTTCTGTATCTAATGACCCAAAAATAAAATCATCGTCCATAAATGGTATTTCATTAGCTGAATATGTTGATACACTTGGCCATTTCATAGAATATATTTTGTAAGGTTTTTCTGTTATGTTAGAGTATATTTTAATATTTCTTATTTCGTATGGGCCTAAAGTCGTGTAGAATGAAGTTGGCCCTATTGATGAAGCATTAAATAGAATGTTAAAATTTCTTAATTTTAAATTTAAAATAAAATTGTAATTATTAATTTTTATTATAGTTTGATTGTTTTCAAAATCAAAAGACAAATAGTTTAATGTCCCAATATTTAAATCTATACTTTTATTCCAAATGATTTTATTATTGTAAAATATATAATCTGAACAATTATTCCCAAAAAATACATCCCCAATTGAATTATTATTGGATATCAATTCAATTTTCAATTCATCTATATTGTAATCTATGTAATTTTTCTGAGGTCTAAATTCCATTTCCACATATTTTACGTTAGAATAATTTCCAGCATATACATTTATGCCAAAAGAATTTTTATTTAAAGTCCAGTTGTTCATTTTTAAAGATCCTAAGCCTACCTGAGGATACCATCCATCTATAGGATTGTAACCTAAATATATCTTGTTGAAATATTCATTTTTATTTTTAATATAATAATAATAAATTTCTGGTGTGAAAAATCCTAGATTAATATTGTATTTAGATTCTAAATCAGCGATAAAACCTGCAATAAATGGGCTTGACATGCTTGTTCCTCCTATTGGTATAAGTGTTCCTGAATAGATGTATGTACCAGTTTGAGGATTTGCATCCATTGAAATATCTGGAACACCTCTATATTTTGAATTATTAATTCCTGGTGCTATTTGCCAAATAGGTCTCTTGAATATTTCACTAAACCCACCACCAGCTAAGGCCCATGGATATTCTTTATAATACATGCCATTATTCAAAAATAGTGTTGTTCCACCTACGGATAATACATATGGATCGGATGCGGGATATTGTACCTCATATTCATCTCCCGAAGCGGCTACAAAGGTTATATTTTTATTTACAGATCTTTCAAAAATTTCATGAAAATATGGATTATATATCATGGTTTCTGGGGCGCCCCAGCTCATTGAGACAATTGAATCGTTATAATGATCTATTACATATTTTAATACAAATTCCATATTTGTTGAATTGTCCGAAGGAGATATTACAAGCAATATATTTGCAAGTGGAGCGGCTGCATGCGCAATCTCAACATCCAAATCCGTTTCCACAGCCCAACTAAAGTTTTGTGATAATGGTTTCCCTAAAGGGTAAATGATCATTAAATTTGCATTTGGAAAACCATATAAATCATCAAATTTATTTAAATTTTGAATAATATTTGGATCTCCGTAAGGGTCAACTATAATAATTGTTCTATTTTGTCCTTCATAACCTTTTGAGAGCATTTCAGATAATCCATACACATCAATTAAAACCTTTATAGAATAAGGATCTGAAGAATATCTCCAAAAATTGTTCACTTTAACACCATTTAATATTTTTATTGAATCTCCAAATTTAGATATTAATGAATTTAATTTATTTTGTGAAATTTTTAAATATAAAAGGTTTGATTCCTGGTTATAATAAATGTTGTTTACCTTTAAATAATCAATTAAATTTTTCTCATTATTTAAAATTTCAATTAAAATATTCCTTTGATTTGAATTTACTAAATTAACAAATGAAACAAAAAATATTAAAATAACTATAATTGCTATCAATCTGTTCATTAACAATAATATTCAATTTTAAATTAAAAATCTTTTTAATTTCAAAAGATTAATAATTAAAAGCTAAATTCTTAATAAAAAATTTTTATAATAAATAAGAAATTTTATTTATGAAAAATAAATAAACTCCTATTAAATTACCTTTAATTATGAATTTAAAATGGTATCATTATTTATTAATTACAATGATAATTTTAATTTTAATAATATCATCACTATATTTATATTCTGGAAATTGGCCACCTTTAACAATCATAGAATCAGATAGTATGCAACATGGATCACAATTCACATGGTTTGCATTAAATACAGGTGATATCGTTGTTGTAAAAAAGATTTCAAATTATTCAGACATTGTAACATATGTACAAGGTAGATTAGAAAATTATGTTTCATATGGCGATTATGGTGATGTAATAATATATTATTCAAACTATAAAGAACCTCCTATAATACATAGGGCAATGTTATATCTTGAATGGAGTGGTAAAAATTTTACATTTCCAGGTGAAAGAAATGCAGAGCAACAGGGATGGGTTATAATTAAAGGATACAATATAATAATATTAAATGTTGGGCCATCTCAAAGGAATTTAATAATAAATGTATCAATGTATATTGGGCAGAATGGTTATATTACAATGGGAGATAATAATTTAATAAATTCTTATAGGTCAAATCCAAATGTTATATTTCCAGAAGTTGCCTATTATGCTGCTGATCAAAATATAGGTATCTCATTACATCCAGTAAAATTGAACGATATTGAGGGGAAAGCTGTCGGTTGGATACCTTGGTTTGGTGCATTTAGAATATTATTATCTGGGCAGAGCTATTACATAAAGATGATTCCCGTTGAAACATATTATTATCTTGGTTTTGTAATTTCATTAACAATCGCAATTGGATACATAGTAGATTATATTTATTATGGAAATGAAAAGGATGATAAAAATGGAAGAAAAAATTAGAATTCCAATATATCATGTTTATAAAAAGGGTATTAAAAATTTCAAAAATTTAGATGAATTTATAGATAATGTAAAGAGTGAAAAGATATATCTCATAGATGATCAAACATTTAAGGGTAAAGAAATAAATTTTAAAGTTTTAAAGGAAATATCACAAATATTTGAAACATGGTATGAGGCAAACATCAGATGGCCAGAGGATGTCACAGACATAATAATATCTGGGGCCGAAATATCAGTGATATCTGGGGCAAAGGTAAATGAAAAATTGTTGAAGAATATTTTAAAAATTACAAATAATGTTGCGTTGCATTCAAATGATGAAAATTTATTAAATATATTCATTGATAATGGTGGAAATTATATAATAACTGATATACCATTTTATAAGGGAAAAAGATTTATAATAAAGGATGAATGGTTGATTGAATTATGACAGATAAATTTAAGGCCGTATTAAAACTGTTAGAAAGAAGAATAAAAAAGAAAGAATTTTCAAGGGATGATGCCGTAAAATTTCTATCATATGATAATAGATGGCTTGAGCCATCCAATGTGGATGTGTTCTTAAAAAATTGCATATCTATGAATTTAATAAAAAAAATTGACGATGAAAAATATCAGATAAATTTTGAAACATCTAATATTGAAATACCTATTGATTTAACTATAACTAAGGAAGATTTAGAAAAATATTCAGTCAATCCAAAAGATTCATTTAAATTAATTGTGGAAAGAATTTCGAAAAAGACTGGCATGAAAAAAGAGGAAATAGTTTCTGAGGTTAATAAAATGAGAAAAATTTATCCCTTCTTCAACATTGAAATCATAGCATTGATGATAGCCAGGGATAAAAATATTGATGTATCAGATCTATTTGATATGGTGGAAAAATCTATATTTGATTGAATTTATTGATTATAGAATGATCGATAGACCGGATTGGGACGAATACTTTATGCGTATGGCCTATTTGGCCGCCAGCAGATCCACATGCACAAGGAGAAAGGTAGGTGCAGTTATAGTAAAGGATCATAGGATTATTTCTACAGGTTACAATGGCCCTCCATCAGGTTCAGTTCATTGTGATATTACTGGATGCATAAGAGAAGATTTAAATATAAACTCTGGAGAAAGACATGAGTTATGTAGAGGCCTACATGCTGAGCAAAATGCTATAATACAGGCAGCAGTCTATGGTGTGAGTGTTATTGATGCAACGATTTATGTTACAAATCATCCATGTGTTGTATGTGCTAAAATGATAATAAATGCAAAAATTAAGGAAATAGTATATGCTGAAGGATATCCAGACGATTTGGCAAAACTCGTATTGTTGGAAAGTAATGTAAAGGTAAGGCAGTATAAATTAAAAGATAAATCTTTTGAAAGATTTATTGAATTTTGATTTATTCAATTACAAAATACAATTTTTTAGCACTTTTTATTGCCTTTTCCAATATTTTAGAATTTTCTGAATTTGATTTTATCCTTATGTATCCATCTTTTGATATTGTTGCCTTGAATAGTATTTCAGAATCAGCCATTATGTAGCCTGTATATCCTGCATATTCCCTACCAACAAAAAGCAAATAATCTTTTTTCTTTTCTAATCCAACTTCTATTTTATTACCTTTTGATAGATTTTCATCTTTGAATGGATATACTTCTAAATGCATCCCTGTAATTTTTTCCAATTTTTCTATATTAGATCCCTTTTTTCCAATGATTTCAGATATCATGCTTTCCCTGATATAAAGATTAGCAGTATTCTCTCCAACTATTTCAACCTTGAAAACATCTTTAATGTAATTTTTAAGTAATTCTTCCAATCTTTCTTCCGCAAGCTTATAAATAGATGATTTTTCTCTAGTCACAGGAACTACAACAATCTGCTCTCCAAATGAATAAATTTCATATTCAACAATCCCTGTATAATAATCCCTTATCTCTATAACTGGCCTTGCTAAATCTTCTTCTTTCAATCCTGATGGTATTTTGACCACATATTCCAATATCAATATTTTAGCAATCTTTCCAGCCTCTATGTGTATTACTGTATCAACCACTTGGGGTATAACACCCAACTCCACCCTTCCTATTAATCTCTGTATAGCGTCTATTGCCTTTGTTGCATGTACAATTCCAACCATTCCAACGCCTGCCAACCTTAGATCGGCATATACTATGAAATCTTCTGTAGTTCTTACCTCATCAAATATGGTTATGTCTGGTCTTACCATTAATAAAATGTTCCCAGTCTTAGACATATCTCCTTCTAATGATGTATATTGTGTTATTTCATCAATAACCTGTAAATCCCTTGGCTTTTCCATTGTTTTCACTATTTTTCCATTTTTTGCATACCATTCTGCCAAGGCCTGGGCGAATGTAGTTTTTCCTGCCCCAGGACTTCCTGATATTAATATACCATTCGTACCATTTTTGATTCTGTTCATTAACTTTTCATCTATTTTATAATAGTCTATATCAAGTTTTACCAATGGCTTTACTGCAGTAATTTCAATTCCATCAGAAAATGGTTCTTTTGTAATCACAATCCTATATTCAGATAATTGTACCACTGTTGCTCCTTTTGTTTCTATTTCAATGTATGAATTCTTTGTAGATCTCGCTCTTTCAATTATGTCTGTAGATATCTCCTCCAATTCTTCTCTAGTCAAAATTTTATCAGATATATTAACCAGAACAAAATTTCCTGGCAATCCTTTTTTTGCCCTGGGTAATGTGTTTTCTTTTAGATGTACACTCATAGTTTTTTCATCAAAGAAGTCTTCAATCCTTATTTCTGGAGGTTTTTTAATTTCAATATATCTTATTTTAATACCCTTAATTTTTGCTACAACGGATTGTATGTAATCACTCGTAACCAACTCCGCATCGTTTTCCAATGCAGCGTTCCTAATTATATCGTCAATTTCCCCACTCTTAGCTTTTTCAATTTGCCATTTCTCAGGTCTTTTGCCATAAAATGTTATCTTTATCTTTCCAGAGTTTTCCAATTCCTTAATTTTTTCAAGCTCTTTTAAACCTGTAAACCCTATCAAAAGGCCTCTATTGGCCTGTGCTTCTATTTCTGATATAACAGCTTCTGGTAGAATTACTTCTCCACCCATCGATTCTAATAGTTCATAAAACTTTCCATTTATTATTACCGATGTGTCAGGAACGAATTTCATCACCATTTTCCTCCATGATCTTTTTTATTATTTCACTTACCCTTGAACCTTCTGCCCTGCCATTAGAGCTTTTCATCACCAATCCCATGATTATCTGAAACTTGTTTTGTTTATTCATCAAATCTTTATTATTATTAATTATATTCAATATTAAATTTTTTATTTCTTCATCGGTCATAGGTTTATATTTATCGTAATCCAATTTATTGTTGTTTATAAAATCCGATAATATATATTGAATAGAGTCCTTAACTATTTTTCCATCCCTTATATATTTTAAAATATCCTCTATTATATCATTGCTTATTTTATTTACATCCAGACCTTTGCTAGATAATTCTGGAATTATATTGAAATATATTCTAAAGATGAGATTCCCATCTGGATATATGTTGTATAAATATTCAAAAATATCTTCCATTTCCTCATTTATTATTTGTTTTGCCTGCTGCATTGATATCTTATATTTTTTTGTTATAATATTTACCATTTCTTCATATGTTGGAGGTAATATTTTCTTTATTTCTTCAATATATTTTTCATCTATTCTAATTGGAGGGATGTCAGTTTCAGGGTAAATTCTTTCACGACCAGGTAAAGGCCTTAAATATTCTGTAGTACCATCATCTTTAGGCCTTCTCGTTTCTGGAATTACACCATAAAATGCGTTTTTGGCCCTTTCATATATGTTTAACATTATGTTTTCCGCCTTTTGAGGCGGAGATACAATTAATATAAATGCATCATTCTCATTTATACCTAACCTTTCGTTTACATTTTCTACTTCATTTTTAGATATACCATAATTAGGAAGTTCATCTGAATGAAACAACCCTGATAATCCATTGACCTTAGCAATATCTGCCAATTCCTTACCTAACCTAAAATTCCCACTCTTTAACAAACCCTTGAAACCATTTAATTTCATTCCATAAACTCTCCAACCCCTGGACAAATTGTTTTTTATTATTTTGCTGTTTGAATTTTCAAAAATATCCGTTAAATCCTGTATATTAAAATCATTCAATTTTACATTTCTATTTTTTAATTCTTCTGCTATATCAAAAAGCATTTTTTGCCTATCTATCTCGTATTTTACGATTTTGTCTATCAAATTTAATCTAGAAACCCCTTTAATCTCAACTCTATTTCCGCCAGTTGATATGTTTATATCCTGCCTTATTGTTCCAAGCCCTCTTTTTACCTTTTTTGTTGATCTTAAAAAATAACCTATTTTTTCTGCAACTATTTTTACCTGATTTGGATCATTCATGTCTGGCCCTGTAGCAATCTCAATAAGGGGTATTCCAAGCCTATCTAGTCTATATGTTACAGTATCTTCCGTTTCATTTATCTTTCTTGCTGCCTCTTCTTCAAGGCATACAGATTTTATTGAAATTCTTCCAAATTCAGTGTCTATATAACCATTCATCCCAATCAAAGCAGTTCTTTGGAATCCAGATGTATCAGATCCATCAATAACAATTTTTCTCATAAAATGTATTTCATCCACAATTTTGCAATTAAGCATTAAAGAGACCATAATAGATATTTTTAAGGCCTCTTCATTTACATTATGAGGAGGTTCTTCATCCATTTCCACTAAACATGAATTGTCCGTTATTTGATAATTATATATCCTACTCTTTTCCCATTCCTTTATAGAAGCTAAATCAATTTCTCCTAATTCACTTTGAACAGGTCTGAGCATTCTTTTAAATTCACCCTTTACATCTTCGCTTATCTTTGATTCACAGCTACAGAATAATTTTTTAGTATCCAATTGCTGATGAATTTCAAGTCCAGCTTTAAATTCTGTATTCATATCCAACCCTTCTATCTGTTAATTCTCCAACTAAATTTTTAGGCATTGTTTCTTTAGGATCAAATCCATTCCCTAATACCCACATTAATTTTACATATGCCACCTCGGGCAACATATCACCCAATGGTATAATACCTGCCTTAAGCATTTCCCTTCCAGTTGAGTATACATTTAAATTCACTGTTCCATAAAGACATTGAGATGTTACCCCTATGAAGACATCGTTTTTTATCAAATCTCTTAAAGTCTCCAAGAGCTTTGTTGAGACATGACCGAGTCCTGTTCCAGCTAATATTATTCCTTTTACCCTACTACCTATATCATGTAGAATTTCTGGATCCATGTTTGGATAAAAATATAAAAGAGATACCTTCTTTTCTATTTTATCCATCAATATTGGATTATCCGACCTTTTTATGTATTCCGATAAAAATTTAACACCCTCATTGTCTATTTTAGCAATTGGAAATGTATTGATAGATTTAAATGCATCCCTTCTACTTGTATGCATTTTTCGAACTTTTACTCCCCTATGAACTAGTAAATAATCATCTGATGTGGAACCATGCATCGATACTACAACTTCTCCAAGGTCTGTATAAGACAATTTAAGTGAATATAGCAAATTCATATACGCATCTGAACTTGGCCTGTCTGATGATCTTTGCGATCCGACAAAAATAACAGGTGAACTTAGATTTTGTATCATAAATGCTATCATAGATGCTGAATATGCCATAGTATCTGTACCATGTGTAATTATAATTGAATCAGAATTTTTAATTTCTCTGTATACATTTCTTGCAATCTCTACCCAATGTTCAGGCTCTATATTTTCACTTAATATGGAAAATAGGTTTATTCCATTAATGTTGTAATTTTCAGTTAATTCAGGCATAAGTAGTAATAATTCTTCTTGTGTTTTGGCAGGTTTTACTGCACCAGTTTTGTAATCAATGAAGCTTGCAATTGTACCTCCTGTATTGATTATAGTAACTTTTTTACCTTCTTTTTTTATCTCTCTTTTTACCGTATAAGTTTTTTCTTCAATAATTTTTTTTGATATTATTTTTATATTATTAATATGATCCTTTTTAATTCCAATGTTATATCCATTATCCAATTTTAATAATAATATATCTTCACCACTAAATGAATGTTTAGGCATTATTATTCCCCTTATTTTTTCTCCTTTAAATTCTACTTCTACGTAATCTCCCTCTTCATAATCCATGGGTACTGAAATGTAAACAATAAAGTTAAATTTAACGCATCATTACATAAAATAATGTTTATTGTTCTGGAAGGAATAGACGGCTCAGGTAAAACATCTATATCTAAAATGCTTAAAAATGAATTTGAAAAGCAAGGAAAAAAGGTATTTTTGACGGAAGAGCCAACAAATAAAATATTCGACGTTAAATCATTGATGGAAAAGGATTTGGACATTTATACAAGAATATTTATTTTTATGGCCGATAGAGTTGAACATATAAAGGAAATAAAAAATTATTTAAAAAATGGATACATTGTTATTTCAGACAGATTTGTTGATTCTACATTTGCCTACCAGGGTGCAATTCTAAAAAATTTATTTAATGATTTTGAAAAATCATATAATTATATAAATTGTATATATGATCCATTTAGATTCGATCCAGATTTAATTTTTTATTTAGACACAGAACCAAGAATAGGAATTTCAAGAATAACTAGAGAAAAAGAATATTTTGAAAGAATAGAATTTTTGAGCGATGTTAGGGATTTTTATAAATATTTATCAGAAAAGAGAAATTATATAACAATTGATTCTAACAAGGGTTTGAATGATGTTTTTAATGAAATTTTAAATCATTTTAAAAAATATAAGCTTTTATAGAAATAAAATATTATGGATTTATGAATAGAAAATTTGAGTTCAATGATATAGATGGTATTTTAATCTACAACGAAGGCGAACCAATTGTTGATTTAAACTTTTTTTATTTCACAAGATTGTTGGATTCAGGACTTTATGAAGGATCATATTATATTTTAACAAAAGATAGGGAAATAATAATTACGAGTGAATTGGAAGAATTGTCAGCAAAAAAGTCTGGAATTGAAACATTGATATTTAAAAATCAAAATGAAAAGGAAGAGATTTTAAAAAATGTGTTAAGAGATAAAAAGAATATCGGAATTTCTTTCTCAAACATATCACTTAAGGCTTTTAATTATTTAAAGAGCAAATTTCCAAATATAGAATTTTTAGACGTAACTGATAGATTAAATGAAATGCGCATGGTTAAAGATGATTACGAAATTGATTTAATAAAGGAGGCTGCAAAAATAGCAAGTGATGTTGCAGAAGATATTGTTGATTATATAAAAGAAGGAATAAAAGAGAAGGAGTTGGCAGCCGAATTAACATATTTGTTGATGAAAAATGGTGCTCAGGAAAATGCATTTACACCTATTATCGCGTTCGGTGAGAATTCAGCAGAGCCACATTATTTTTCAGGTGATAGAAGGTTAAAAAAAGGTGATTTTGTATTAATCGATTTTGGTGCAAGGTATAGGAAATACAATTCAGATATAACAAGAACATATATCTTTGGAAAGGCAAATGAAAAACAGAGATTGATGTACGAAATAGTGTATAATGCTCAAAAAATAGGGATAGAAAATATTAAAGAAGGCATCTCTGGTAAAGATGTGGATCTTGAAGTTAGAAAATACATAGATTCAACGGAATTTAAAGGACGTTTCATACATTCTTTAGGTCACGGCCTAGGGTTGGCTGTTCATGACCATGCAGCTCTCTCACCATCATCAAATTTAATTTTAAAGAAAAATATGGTTGTAACCGTAGAACCTGGTTTATACGTAAAAGATTTTGGTGGAGTAAGGATTGAAGATGATGTTGTGGTAAAACAGGATGGGTGTGAAATCTTATCATATGCAAACAAAGAATTGACAGAAATATAAATTTGGTAAAAATTTAAAATGTGAAAAAGTTTTTATAAATACTAAGAATATAGAATTTTCACATTAAGATGGTGTTGATCTATGTCCCAGAAGGTTGCTGAAAGGGCTGCTGCTAAAAAGGTTAAAGATAAGTGGAGGGCAAAGGTTTGGTATAAGATAATAACCCCAGAGTCATTTGGATCAAAGGAGATAGCTGAAAGTCCAGCAGATGATCCAGAAAAGATGATTGGTAGAGTTGCAGAAACAACTCTATATAATATCACTGGGGATATTAAAAAAGAGTATGTCAAGTTGAATTTTAAGGTAATTTCTGTAGATGGCACTACTGCAAAAACGATGTTTATAGGTCACAATGTTACACAGGATTATATTAGAAGATTGGTAAGAAGAAGAAAATCAAGGATTGATGCTATTTTTCCACTACAGACAGTTGACAATTATAAGATAAGGGTAAAAATAACTGCAATAGCGGATAAAAGATTAAATTCATCATTAAAAAGCGCAATAAGAAAGAAGATAATAGAAGCAGTTTTATCCAAGGGGCAGAACATGTTATTTTATGAATTTGTAACATACATGTTTTCTGATCAAATTATAAAAGAAATTGAAAAGAATGTTAAGCCAATATACAATATAAAGAAAATAGAGATTAGAAAATCAAACCTTTTATCAACACCTGAAGAAAATAAACCTGCAGCTTGATGCCGGGGTGGCTCAGCTGGTAGAGCGTCGGACTCATAGGGTTCCCATAATGGACTTGAGACATCCGAAGGCCCCGGGTTCGATCCCCGGCCCCGGCACAAATA
>ERZ1669250.669-NODE-669-length-14120-cov-3.232705_pt1 | contig 14120 bp, 13 predicted proteins | sample MGYA00579295_ERZ1669250 | MGnify/ENA primary metagenome ERZ1669250 (study PRJEB41166, sample SAMN08046056) | hot springs metagenome | biome: hot spring; feature: acid hot spring; material: thermophilic sediment; isolation source: thermophilic sediment from acid...
TGCCTAAAGAATTCGTGCACGCAAAGCTCTATATAGGCGAAGCAGAGGCCCTTGAAGGCTCAGCCAATCTCACCTTTTCAGGAATGCACAAGAACATAGAGCAGCTAAGGCTTGTGAAAAGCGAAGAAGAGATAAAGGCCTTGAAGGCAGAATTCGACAAGCTATGGAAAAACCTTGAAGACGCTAGAGCAGCGTGATCTCAATTGGCCCCGAGTAGTTGTAGTCTGGCGCTTTTACGAATATGCTTAGAACGAAGCTGCTGCCAGAAACCTGGACCGGCAAGGCTGTTCCGGCCTTTACAAACTCGAAAGGCTTGCTTACCTGAATGCCGTTAAGCATTTCGCCTTCGTGCACTATCGATCTTACCTGCACGTCCTGCTTGAAAACTTCGCCTTTCGCAAGGTATAGGCTCCTGCTAGAGTCTTCTATTTCAAAGCTTCTGCCCTCTCTTACAAGCTTTACAGAGCTTATGCTTATGTGAACCGCATCTGGCGATTTGGCCTGCATGTTGATAAACAATGGACCAGTATACGCGAGCTCTGGAGACCTGAGCTTAAGCGTTATCTCTGTGCTCTCGCCGTAATGCAGCACTATAGGAAGTTGAGGAGAAACGCTTAGAAGCTGGAAAGGCTTCTGTATTGTTATTTCGTCTATTCTCAAGTCTGGCCTATTTATCTCTTCGGGCAAATCGCTGGCTGTCTTGTTCTTGAAAGGTATCTTGAGCTCGAACTCCTTGTCTTTGGCCTTTATTCCTGGAAGCTCGTGTATGCTGTTCATGTAGTTTATGTTTACGCTTGTAATATTAGCTGCATATTTCTTTCCGAAGATTCTGCCTAGGCCTAGCAAACAAACACCAAAAGAATATAATATTAAACACATATAATAAACTGATTCTATGCTAAGCATAGGCGATACTGCACCAGATTTTGAGCTCCTTGGTAATGATAACAAGAAGCACAGGCTCTCTGAATTCAGAGGAAAAAGTGTTGTGCTGTATTTCTACCCTAAGGACAACACGCCAGGCTGCACAAGGGAAGCCTGCTCATTCAGGGACTCAATTGCTAAGCTTGCAAGAAAAGAAGCAGTAGTGCTTGGAGTAAGTAGAGACTCTATTGATTCACACAGCAGTTTTGCCAAAAAATACAACCTTAATTTTCTGCTGCTTTCAGACCCTGATGCCAAAGTAATAAGCAAGTACGATGCTAGCAAGGAAGGCGCTAGCGGCAAGCCCGGAACAATAAGGAAGACATTCGTGATAGGAAAAGACGGCAAAATAGCAAAGATAATAGAGCAGGTCAAACCAGAAGAGCACGCAAAAATAGCACTTGAATGCTTGAACAAATAGGCGACTTAATGACTGAAAGCCACGAAAAACACGAGACGCTTGGAAAAAGTGTAATACCAGAAGAGTACAGCATTCTCATTAAGCCCGACTTGAAATCCTTCACGTTTGAAGGCGAGGAGGAGATAGCAGCAGATGCAAAGCTCACTAATGAGATAACGCTGAACTCAAATGGCTTGAAGATAGCAAATGCAAGTGTAAAAGGAGAAACTGAGCAAAACGCGAGAGTAAGCTACGACACAAAAAAAGAGAGGGTGACATTGAAATTAAATAACAAAGTAAAAGGCAGGATATCAATCACTCTGAAATTCTCAGGTAAGATAGGAGATTCGCTTAACGGGCTATACAGGAGCAGCTACATGCAAGACAACAAGAAGAAATACATTCTCACGACGCAGTTTGAGGCTCCAGATGCGAGGCGCGCATTTCCGTGCTTCGACGAACCGGAGTTCAAAGCAGTGTTCAAAATATCCCTGCTTGTAGACAGGAACCTTGAATGCATATCTAACATGCCAATAAGCTCTGAGAAAAACAAAGGAAGCAAGAAGCTTGTTATGTTCGAGCCTACCCCAAGGATGTCAACCTATCTTGTCTATATAGGCATTGGCGATTACGACTTTGTCGAAGACTCGCTTCATGGCATAAAAATAAGAGCAATAACCACTAAAGGCAAGAAGGAAATGGCAAGAATCCCTCTGGCATACGCAAAGAAGTTTGTCTCTTTCTACGAGCAGTACTTCGGGATAAAATACCCGCTTCCTAAGCTAGACCTTATAGCAATCCCTGACTTTGCGGCAGGCGCAATGGAAAACTGGGGAGCAATAACTTTCAGAGAAATAGACATGCTGTGCAAAGAAAGCTCGCCGATAAGCGTGAAGCAGGGCGTTGCCATAACAGTGGCGCACGAGCTTGCCCACCAGTGGTTCGGCGACCTTGTGACAATGAAGTGGTGGAACGACCTGTGGCTTAACGAGAGCTTCGCAACATTCATGAGCTACAAGGCAGTAGCCCACTGCTTCCCAGAATGGCGCATGCAAGAGCATTACATAGAAGACACGATAAGCGTAGCATTAAGCGAGGACTCGCTGAAAAGCACGCACCCGATACGCGTGCATGTCAACACTCCAGGTGAAATATCAAGCATATTCGACGCAATAAGCTACGAGAAGGGAGGCTCTGTGCTTAACATGCTCGAGGACTATGTAACTCCTGAGGTCTTCAGGAAGGGCTTGCATGCTTATCTAAAAGCGCATGCCTATGCCAACGCAGAAGCCCAGGACCTGTGGGATGCGATATCGCATGCTGCGGGCAGCAAAAAAATAAGCGAAGTTGCCAATGCATGGATAGAAAAGCCAGGCTACCCAGTAGTAATAGCAAACCAGAAAAAGGGCAGCATAGCTTTGAAGCAGAAAAGGTTCCTGATAAGCGGGCTTGGAAAAGGCACATGGCCCATACCTTTGCATTACCTTGGCAGCAAAGGCGAGAAAAGGAAATTGATGGAAAACGAGCAGGAAGCTGTGCAGGCAGACTGGATAAAGCTGAATTACATGCAAAAAGGCGTATACAGGGCAATGTACAAGGGCGAACTTCTTGACAAAATGCTAAGCGTGATGAAAACAAGGCTTAACGGAGTCGAAGCCTGGGGCATTGAAAACGACATGTTCGCATTCGTAAGGAGCGGCATGGTAAAGGCGGAAGCCTATCTGGACTTTGTAAAGCGCAACCTGATTAATGCAGAATATCCTGCAAATTCGAGCATACTCTCTCATTTGATCTGGCTCGGCACTGTTCTTTACGGCTCCAAGTTGTATGAAAGCAGGGTAGAAACAATGAGGCAAGTTGCAAACTCGATACTTAATTCTGTAGGTCTTGACGCAAAGCCCGGCGAGCCTACAATAAGCAAGCAGACAAGAAGCAGAGCGATAATATGCCTTGGCCTTCTTGGCGACAGTCGCATTGCAGATTTCGCAAGGAAAAAGTTTGAAACTGCATTAAAAACAGGAAAAATAGACCCAGATATAAAGGAAGCAGTCTACGAAGTTGCCGCATGGAACGGAACAAAAGAAGATTTTGACAAAATCAAGAGCAGATACGCTGTTGAAGAAACGCCTGACGAGAAAATGAGGCTTCTTAAAGCACTTGCATTTTTCAGGGGCAAGGAGCTCGTAAACGAGGCTTTCGCATTTTCAGACTCGCCTAATGTAAGGCTGCAAGACAAACATGTAATACCTGCGCTTTCAACCTACAACCCAGAAGCACGTGCAAAGCTTTCTTCATGGACTTTTGCAAGCTGGAAGAAGCTAGAGAAGCTCTATCCAGAAGGGACGATGATGCTTCCAAGATTCGTTGCCAACCTTGCCGTGCTGAAGACAAAAAAAGATCTAGGCTCATTTGACGCTTTCTTCAAGAGAAAAGAAAACATGCGTGACGACATAAAGCCAGAGGTGGCAAAGGCAAGGGAAAGAATAATCGCAAACATAAAGTTCGCAGAACTAAACGGCGTTTAGAGGTAGCTGCTTTTTATTTCTATTACCTAATATAATCATGGCAGCATACCACACGTTTGTCACGCTCATAGTGCCAGCAATAATAGCTTATGCGATTACTCTCATAACGACAAAATTCCTGATGGGCTACCTTGCTGACGCAGGAGTAATAGAGGAAGACAGGAACAAGGCGAGACCGCTCAAGCTGCCCAGCAGCTGCGGTCTTGCAGTAGTGTTCGGCACAATAGTCGGCATTCTCACCTATATTTTCGGAGTCACATTTCTGCTCATGCCTGACAAGCACATGCTGCTTGATGTAAGGAACCTATTTGCGGTAAGCATGACCCTGCTTCTTATAGCACTTGTCGGCTTCCTTGACGACATAAACGTAAAGAGCAAAATGGTAAATGCTACAGACATTAAGTCGTACAAGCAGGGCATGAAGCAGTGGCAGAAGCCGCTGCTTACAGTAATAGGCGCTCTTCCGCTTATCGCGATAAATGCAGGAGTAAGCACTGTAAGAATTCCCTTGATAGGGCTTGTGAACCTTGGCTTGTGGTATCCGATTGTTGTTTTGCCGCTAGCGATAATATTTGTATCTAATGCTGTCAATCTGCTTGGGGGCTTTGACGGCTTGCAGACTGGCATGGGTGCAGTCGCCTTGGCCGGCCTTTTCGCCTATTCGCTTCTTTATGGCAACCACATAGGCGCGCTTATATCGTTGGTAATGCTGGCTTCTGTTCTTGCTTTTCTGCCTTTCAACCTCGGCAAGGTAATACCTGGAGACAGCTTCACATACGCTCTTGGTGCTGGCCTTGTTTCGATAATGGTAATGGGCAATGCTGAATCGTTCGGAGTGATAATATTTATTCCTTGGATAGTTGAGTTTCTGCTGCATTTAAGCAGAGGCTTCAAGGTAAGCGACCTTGGAATCAGGCAAAAAGACGGCACATTCAAAGCGCCTTATGGCAAGCGCATATACAGCCTAACTCACCTAATAATGAATATGAAAAGGGTAACAGAAAGAGAAGTTGCAATTTATCTCTCGAGCATCGAGCTTGCGTTTGTGCTGCTTGCCTTTTTGATGAAAGTGCTCGGCCTTTTGTAAAAGCGTACTGAAGGCTTTGCAAGCACAACGTCCGATTTTTTAATTATTTTCTTCCTGCCTGCATGCTCAGCGCAGAGCTTTGCACGCTCGGTAAGCACCTCAGTGAGCCTCTCAAGCTCTTTTTCAAGATTCTGAACCGCATCCTCTGTGACTTTCTCAGCACCGGCCTCCCTTATGAACTTTTCAACGTCGTACAAGCTATAAGCTCTCTCCCCCAAGCCATCACCTAGCAAAAGCACAATACAATCTAAAGATATAAATAAAAAGGGTTTGACAAAGAAGCGAATAGTGGAATACCAATCTATAATCTGCTTATACTCACGCGATAAGCAGGGGCACTTCCATCTCTTCTTTTGTCATGCCGCCGTGATGGCCGCGCACGTCGAACCTCATTGGTTGCGGCTGCATGCCGGGCTTGAGATATTTAAGAGTATATGCCCCTTTTGAAATGGCTATGTGCGTTCCAAAACGATAACGCAACCACGGCTTTGTGCTCGGCTTGCCGAACAAGCCAGATCTTATTGCTTCCTCTGAATTGAAAAGCAAGAACTTTTTGCCAAGAAGCCTTTCAAACTGGTCTTCGAAAGATTTCTGCCTGCTTTCAGCTACTTCGAAAAACACTGCGCTCTCAGCGCCCCATGGAGGCATGCTAAGATCCTGCATAAGCCTTGACCTAGGACCAATTAAGAGCATGTCACTCTTGCGCACAGATATCTGGCCGTGGTCAGCAGTTATTACAAGCTTCCAGCCGCTGCTCTTAAGCTGTGGAATTAGCTTTTCGGCTAGTCTTTCAAGGCCCAAAACAGCCACAGCAAAGCCGTGCCTTGTGCCTTTGGTATAAACGTGCTGAATGTGGTCTATTTCGCCCAAATATGCGTATACAAGCCTTGCAGACTTGAGCAGGCTTCTTGCCTGGAATAGGAAATCGTCCTGAGAAATATAGAAAAGTGTGTTTATGCGCTTAAGCGCCTCAGCGTCTTTTGTCTTCTGAATTATGCTTTCGTCTTGCAGATAGTAAAAGCCTTTGCGCTTGGCCATTTTAAGCACTGTATAAGGGCTAGGAAACAAAGGCTGCATGCTAGTGGTGTCTGAAGAATTGTTTGCTGCCGGCCACCAGCTTGCACCGAATATGTCTTGGAAGGTGCCATATTCCTTTATCGGCAGTGGGCTGCCTATTATTCCGTGCTCAGCTGGCGTTAGCCCAGAGTCTATGCTTGTGAACACAGTGGGCGTGAAAGAAGGGAACACAGTGCTGATTTTTCTTATTTCTGCCCGCTCTAAAGAATTGCGAAGCACTGCGCTTCTTGCAATGGCCTTTTCAAGCAGGTCATAGCCCAATGCATCTATTACCAGAAAGAAAAGCTTCTCGCCGCATTTGCCTATTAAGCTACCATTTCCGCGCGCTATTTCCTTTGCTAATTCAACGTTGCTTCTCTTGAAGTCTGGAAACATGAGGCCTTGCGATTCAAGCTCAGACCTAATGTCATTCATAAAAACAGCAATATATTCAACGAAAGACTAAAAATGCCTTTGCATCAGGAGAAAGCCCAAGCTGCCAGCTGTTATTTGTAGCGCAGAAGGGCGCCTATGCCGCCGAAGCCCATCAGGAATTCCTTGCCGTAGGAGCTTTCGTCGGACACGAACAGGGTGTCTGCGCCGTTCCTGTCTGCTATTCCTATAAGCTCCTCTATGCCGTCCTTAATGCTGACTGTTTCGTATACGCCGCCGCAGCCTTCGTGCAACCTTTGCTGGAGCGGGTCTTCGTTTTTCTCTACCTCTTCCCTTCTTCTTTCGAAATCAGCCTCAGACTCATTAGGCTTGCTTGAAATTACAAGCTCTATCTCGTTGCCGCACTTGTTGCAGCGCCTCTTCGCGATGTAGTAGTCAAAATCCTTGCTTATTATAAGCGTGCTTACCCTGTTCTCGAGCAATGCCTGCTTTGTGGCCGCAAAGCCGTACACCGCCAATCCGTTGCTTGAAACTTCACGCATGAACTTTTCAAGCGTGCGCCGCTCCTGCGAAGCTTCCTGCTCCTTCAGAACGTCAGAAGCCTTGTCTACAAGCTCGTTAAGCCCGGTTTCATCAGTATAGCCAGTATCGAAAACACCAAGAACGTGTATCTGGTAGTTCAGCTTGTTTGCCCTTTGAAAGTCTTCCTTTGCCGGCCCCGGGCCGCCGATTATAAGCCCTTTTATCTTGAAAGAGTTCTCCTCGAATAGGTCGTTGATCGATTCAGCGATCTCTGTGTAGTAATAGTCAATGTCTTCTTCGCGCTCATGGGCAAACCTTCTGGCGCTCTGCCCGCCCTTCTTCATCTTTGCGTGAGCCATCGACCTGAGCCTTTTGATTATCTGGATATGCGAGCCGCGCAAAGTGGCTATAGTGGCCTCCCTGCCGTCCATTACAAGAAGGGCGAATGTATCCCTGGACTCGACCATTGCTTCTATCGGGTCAAGCAGGAACGTAGAATCGCACCTGTAGACGTTTATGTGTATTGGCTCTGGCGGCTCCATTGAGAAAAGCTCTATGTCCTCCTTTCCCGGAACGGATGATATGTTGCCGCAGAATACCACAAGCCCGTTCTTTGGCAATTCCTTGTAAAGTTTAAGATACTGTATTATCTTGTCTATCGCGCTTTGCACGTTTGTGCGCGTAGTCTTAGACTTTATGTTTCCCGATTGGTTGTATTCCTGCCTCAGCCTTGCAATCTCCTCGCTTACCTGAAAGCCTGCTGGCACATATATTGTAATAAGCTCTGTCCCGCTGCCCCTGATTGACTTGAGTCTCTTTATCTCTTTTAGCATGTCGTACTCTTCCTTCATAAAATCAGAACTTTCCTATCTTGCTTTTCTGCATGTAAGGCACGAGAACGTCCGGCACTGTTATTGTGCCATCGTCGTTATAGTAGTTTTCAACTATTGCGGCAATGGCTCTCTCTATTGCAATGCCCGTAGCGTTAAGCGTGTGCACGTACTTTCGCTCGCCGTTGTCGTCATATTTTATGTCAAGCCTCATGCTTTGCCAGTCGGTGCAGTTGGATGCAGAAGTCAGCTCCCTGTATTTCCCTTGGCTAGGGAACCAGCCTTCGACATCGTTCTTCTTTGCTGCAACAATTCCTATGTCGCCTGTGCAAATGTCTATCACATGATAAGGAATTCCGAGTTTCTGGAATATTTCTTCCTCGTTTTTGACAAGCTCATCGAAGTATTGCCAAGAATCGTCTGCGCGAGCAAATATGAACTGCTCGACCTTGTCGAACTGGTGAACGCGAAATATGCCTTTTGTGTCTTTCCCATGGGCACCAGCTTCCCTTCTGAAGCATGTGCTTATGCCTGCATATCTTAGAGGCAGATCGTTCTTTGAGAATACCTCACCAGCGTGCATTGCCGCTATCGCGTGCTCCGAAGTAGAGATAAGGTAAAGCTGATCGCTAACGTGCTCTATTTCGGCTTCTCCCTTCGCTTCTGAGCTTTCGCTTACCGCGTACAGAGCGTCTACAAAATCGGAAAGGCTTGTAACCCCTTCATAATGCTCCTTCTTTATCATGAAAGGAGGAAGCACAGGAGTAAAGCCTTTTTTTGAAAGCTCGTCTATCGCGAAGTGCTCCAAGGCAAGAGAAAGCTTCACCAGGTCTCCTTTAAGGTAGTAAAAACGCGCGCCTGCTGTCTTTGCAGCCCGCTCCAAGTCTACCAATCCAAGCTTTTCGAGTATTTCTATATGGCTCGGAGTCTTGTCAGGCCTTGGCACTCCCCACTTTCTCAATTCTACGTTGTCGTTTTCGTCTTTGCCATATGGCACAGAATCGTGCAGTATGTTTGGCATGCTTAAAAGCAGCGACCTGAGCTTTTCCTGATAGTTCTCAAGCTCCTTCTCAGCGCTGTCTATTTCTCCTTTGAGCCTTGCAAGGCTCTCAAGCTGCTCTTTGCTTGGCTCTTTGCCCTGATTCTTGAGCTCAGCAATTTCCTTGCTGCCCGCGTTCCTGGCAGCCCTTTTCTGCTGTATGTCTGTCATAAGCTTTCTTGTCTCTTCGTCAGCCTTGAGAAGCTCATCAAGCGGGAAATCGCTCTTCCTCTTTTCCAAGGACTTCCTAATGGCGTCGAGATTGTCCCTTACATACTTTGCTGATAGCATTTAAACAACCAATAATAACATTAATAAGACACAATTTATAAAATAAATGTTTAAGAAAGCAAGCAGGGGTGGCAGAGTTTGGCCAAATGCGGCGGGCTTAGGCCCCGTTCCCTTTGTGGGTGCGTGAGTTCAAATCTCACCCCCTGCAAATCGCTCTATGCATGCCGCTAAATTATTTCAAAAACTTCTGCACAGGCATATAAAACTTTTCAATTTCAAGTATAATATTCAAGTATAATATGCTTGTTAACTAATCAAAAAGTGAAATTGTGGAGCAAAAACCAAAATTTAGCGTAATAATACCTGCGCTCAACGAGGAAAAATACATAAAGTATGCGCTTGTGGGCCTCGCCGAGCAGACTAACAAGGACTTCGAAACCATAGTGGTAGACGGAGGCAGCAAGGACAAAACCAGAGAGATAGCAGAAAAATACGCAAGGGTAATAATTGATACCAAGAAGCCCGGAGCTGCAAGGGCCAGAAATACAGGAGCAAAGGCCGCCAACGGCAGCTACCTTCTGTTTATTGACGCGGATACTAAGCCCTCTCCAAATCTGCTGTCTATTTACGAGAAAATATTCAATGACAAAAGAGTTGTTGCAGCTACAGGGCCTGTTGCCCCGCTTGAAAAATCTGGCATAAGAATGCGCATAGGCTACAAAATAGCTGCAGTTTATTTCATTAAGCTGATGCTGCTTTTCAAAAGGCCGAGTATAAACGGCATGAACTTTGCAATAAGAAAAAGCACCTTCGACAAGATTGGCGGCTTCAACGAGGACTACATAACTTACGAGGACTGGGACCTGTCCCGCAGGGCTGCAGCATTAGGCAAAATAGTCTTTAGCAACAAGGCAGTAGTTTATTCAAGCACGCGAAGAGTAAAGGCCTGGGGAATTTACCGATTTGCAAAATACCACATAGTCAACATGTTCAGGCACGCACTGCACAAGGAACCAAAAAAAGATTACGCGCTAGTAAGATAGTTACCAGTCTGGCTTCTTTTCATGCTTTGCCGTTTTCCTGCGGTGCTTTCCGAAAGCAAAATAGTATGCAGTTACAAACAACAGGAACGCAAGCAGAATTAGGAGGCTAAACCTTGTAAGAAATAGAAGCAGGCCGATGGTTGTAGCTGCGCCTATCATTGGCACAAAATAGAAATTGCGCTTGCTTACTAGCAGCTTTTCCGGATGCTTCCTGTTGGCAAATGTAAGCTTTATTGCCGCTAGGTTTGCAAGCGTATACGACAGAAGCGACCCGGCGTTGCTCATTGAAACTATTTCCTTGAATGAAACAAACAGGAAAATAATCATCACAATTCCAGAAACAAGTACAGAGTAGTGCGGAACGCTGTAGCTGTTGAGCCTTGAGAATGCCTTTGGAATTGCGTTGTCCCTTGACATTGCAAAAAGAACGCGCGAAAGACCAAGGATCATTGCCAAATCGACATCGAAAGTTGCTATCAAAGCGCCTATCGATATGACATAGCCGAACCACGGATTTTTTGTTGCAAGAACAAGCGAGGTAGCGAGAGGTGAGGAAGAGGTGCTTATCTTTTGGTAGGGCACAATTCCTATAAGAACAAACATGACCAATGCGTAAAGCGCGGCAGATATGAGAATAGAATATATTATGGCCCTTGGAATTGTCTTCTTCGGCTCCTTTATCTCTTCGCCAAGCATTGTCACCCTAGCAAAGCCAGTATACGCAAAGAAAACGAAGGCAGAGGCCATGAATGTGCTAAGAACGCCTTTTGGAAAGACAGGCACATAGTTGCCAGGCCTGATGAAGAAAATGCCTACTAGAACAAAGAAGGCGAGCACTAATATGTTTATGAGTATTAGCAAGGTTGCAGTCTGCGCAGACCTCTTTATGCCGAAGTAGTTTATCGCGGAAAGCACTATTATAAGCAAGGCGGCAACCATAGGCTCGCTTAGCCTTAGCCCCAGAAGCTCATTCAAATAGCCAGAGAAGCTTAACGCAATGGCAGAGCCGCTTACTATTGAAGCGAATATCCAGACTATTCCGGCAATGAAACCAGCATAGTTTCCAAGCACTTCCTTTGAATACTCGTAGTTGCCCCCTTCGCTGGCGTAAAGATGCGCCAGTTCTGCAAAGCTGAAGCCTGTGAAAATTGAAGCGAAGGCGCCTATAAGAACTGCAATTATTGATGCCGGGCCTGCCAATCCGGCAGCAAGGCCGCTTATCACATATATGCCTGCCCCTATTATTGCTGCAAGGTTAATTGCAAGGGCCTCCCTAAGAGTGACTGCCCTTTTTAACCTAGCTATCAAACCACCTGGATAGAACCAAGAACGTGCGCTATAAAGAATAGATGGATAAAGATAAAAAGATTTATTAAGTATACAATACCAACATATACTGCTCAATCTAGTGCTTCTAATTGTAGTGATACTGTGCAATATACCAAGTTTGAAAAGGCTAGGATAATAGGAGCCAGGGCTTTGCAGCTTGCATTTGGAGCTCCGCCCCTTATAAAGGTCCCAAAGGGGATCACAGACCCGCTTAGGCTTGCAGAAATGGAATTCGAAGAGGATGTGATACCGATTGCGGTAATAAGAGACAGCATGAAAGCAGAAAAGCAGCAGAAAAACTGAGGCGAATTAAATGGAAGAGCCTTATGATGTCATAGTTGCAGGTGCAGGAATCGCCGGTGCAATAGCGGCAATAGCCGCTTCGCAGGGCGGGGCAAAAGTAATAATGCTTGACAGGAACAACGACAATGAAGTGGGCAAGAAGACAAACTGGGGCTGGGTATGCGGCGACGCTGTAGCAAAAAGCCACCTGGACTACCTTGAAAAGGAGCTTGGAATAAGGCTTGAAGAGCCAGAGCTGGACAAGAAGGTAAAAGGAATATTCGTGCTAAGCCCTGACATGCAGAACAAGTTCAAGTTTGAGGGGGAAGGCTATTCGCTAGATAGGCCCAAGCTTGCAAGGAAGCTTCTGGGCATAGCTTTAAAGTCAGGCGTTGAATATAGACCCGGTTACGAGGTGGAAGGGCCTATTGTAAGCGGCGAAGTGCTCGAAGGGGTCTATGGCAAGGATGACAAAAAGCAGGATTACAGAATAAAGGGCAAGATAGTAATAGACGCGTTAGGCATGGCAAGCACCCTTAGAAGGAGGCTGCCTCAGAACAAATACATAGAACGTGAGATAAGCATAGAGGACATAGAGTCGACAGGCAGGTATATAATGCATGTAGAGCAGGCCGAGCCAGACACAAACTTTTACGACCCTGAAAACGCTCTTATTCATCTCAACCAGGTTCTGGCGCCGGGCGGCTACGGCTGGGTGTTTCCAAAAAAAGGCAATAGAATAAACATAGGAGTAGGAGTAGAAAAAAGAAGCCTTGACAAGCGCAACAAGAAGCTCGGCAAAAACGACACGCTGCACAAGCTGATAGACGACTACGTGGCATACAACAAGGCAATAAAGAACCCGAGCATAGACAACACCGATAACAACGGAAAAGGCTACTGGTCTGTCTCAGTAAGAAGACCGCAGCACAGTCTGGTTTTTGCAAACTACATGGGAGCCGGCGATTCAATGTCTATGCCTAATCCGATAAGTGCTGGCGGCATAGGCCCTGCTATGGTCGCTGGGATACTGTCTGGAAAGACAGCCGCAGAAGCGATAGCTGCAAAAGACACAAGCATGAAGTTCCTTTGGCAGTATAACACAAGGTTCAATGAGGCATATGGCAGCAAGACCGGCGCCCTTGAAATATTCAGGATATACCTGCAGTCTCTAAACGATGACTTAATAAACTACGGGATGGCCCATTTCCTTACACCAGAAGAAGCAGAACAATTGACATATGGCACAATACCGGAGCTTAGTGTACTTGGCACTGTGCGCAAAGTAGTAAGCGGGATAGCAAACATAAACGCATTCAAGGGGCTACTTTATACTGCGAAGAAGATGAAAAGGCTTTTAGAGCTTTATGCAAAATATCCAAAGGACATGTCAGGCTTTGATGCATGGAGCAAAGAAGTCTATGCCGAAATAGAAGACATGAAAAAGAAATATCAGGCAAATCCTGTCTAGCCTTCTAAGAAATCTTCTACTTTGCCAAGTTGCTTGTTTGTGTATATTTTTGCTTTTTCAAAATTGAAAATTCCTGCCCTAAATGCCGGAATGTGCTTCTTTGTCGAGCTGTTTATGATGTTTCCCAGTATGAGGTCGTTGAGAGGAGGGACAACGATCAGCTTTGCTCTTTTGTTGAATTTTTCGTACAAGGAGCCTGCCTTTTTTCCTATGCCTGCCATTAAAAAGGCTTTTCTGATTGTATCGCCAAGCTGCACTGCTATGTGGCCGTGGGCTTCTACCAAGTAGTCGCAAAGCATTGCCCTTTCGCTCGGCAACGAATTGCCGTGCAAGAATGCGACATTGCCCATTATCAATTCCTTTTCAACCTTTATGTTGTAGCCCATTCTTCTTACGAGCTCGCCAAGGTGCCCATCGTGATTGCCTGCAACTATGCTTGTGTTAATGCCTCTTATTGCGAAAAAGAATTTCTGCAGTTCAAGGTATTCGGGCTTGCTCGGCCACGCTATCGACTCTTTTATATCTCCAAGAAGAACTAGAGCATCGGCCCGGCTCGAAGCGCATGCTGCAGCAAGCGTTCTTGCAAGCTTGGCGGTCGAATTGGTAAAGCTCACGCCCTTGCTGGCGAACTTCTGCTCTATGCCTATGTGCAAGTCGCCAGCCGCGAGAACCTTGCCTATGAGAAGTGCGGGCACTTCATCAATAAATATAAAGGACATAGTAAGCATATGCAAAACAAAGAATAAATAGCACAGCATTGGCGCATAGCTGATATTATTTTATTACAATATGCAAAATACATATATGCAATCACCAAAGATAGGCAGGATTTTTGGAATAGATATAGAGCTCCACTGGCTTTCGGTTTTGTTCCTTCTCCTGTTCCTATTTGTCAGCGTATATCTTTTCTTTCTCATGCTCCTGCTTCTGGCATCAGTGCTGCTCCACGAGCTTGCCCACTCTATAACCTCAATAAGAAACAGGGTAA
>ERZ1669250.670-NODE-670-length-14107-cov-4.604042_pt1 | contig 14107 bp, 13 predicted proteins | sample MGYA00579295_ERZ1669250 | MGnify/ENA primary metagenome ERZ1669250 (study PRJEB41166, sample SAMN08046056) | hot springs metagenome | biome: hot spring; feature: acid hot spring; material: thermophilic sediment; isolation source: thermophilic sediment from acid...
ATAACTCCAACCAAAGTTAAAAATCTAGCAGAAAATTGTATTCGGAATATTATAATAAAATCAAATGATAAAAAATTTAATTTTGATAATGTAAATGAATTAAACATAAATAATGGAAAATTTGTATTTATTCCTAAAAATGATGAAAATAATGAAAAATACGGAACGTATTTATATTATAGTAACACTAATGGTGTTTGGATGGGTCAGTTTAGTAAGTTAAATAATAAACCATTTCTTAAAAAACCTAAATTAGTAATGGATAAAAACACCATGTCTCAATTTGCTCAAAAAGAAAAATTGATACCTGGATTTGATTATAACCCTAATATTACCGAGAAATCTTCTGATCAGGACCTAGGAGATAAAAGTGAAATTAATGAATGATGAAGAAACTATTTGGGATTTAGAATTTGCTAAAAAAAGATTAGATATCTGCAAAGAAAATTTTGCAGCCGAAAGTATAGTAATGACCAGCACTTTACCTAGTTTTATAGCAGGTCTAAAAGAACGGTCTACTAAGACATTAAATCAATTTAACGGAATGTCTAATCTGTTTAATAATTTATTAAATGGATTTAGTAGAAATATTAAAGAAAAAGATTTAGAGAATTTAAACTTTGTAGCTTTTTCTACTGTATTAATTACTGTACCTGAAGGTTTTAATGGTAATTTAGCTATGTACAGCAAAGTCTGTGCAGAGGTTTATGAACGAGTAGTGCCTGCTAGTTTTAAATACTTAAACGAATTAAATAGATCTTTAGGTGTTATTATAACAAATCGTGAAGAAAAGACTTCAGTTAAAAGTTATCACGACTTATTTACATCTTATAAAAAGTTAAGGGAAGATTGTGAAAAGATCACGTCTTCTTTCTTTGAAAAGTCTACACAGTCTAAAAGGACTGTGGGAGATGTTTTATCTAGTAAAAAAGAAGTAATAGAGTTACTTGAAAATATTAAATCTCTAGAGACTCAAGTAAAATCTACTAATATTAATAGTATAGTCCATTCAGTATATGAGACTAACGATTATTTAAATGAACTAAATAAACAAATCAAAAATAATCCTGAGATTAAAATGTCATCTCAGGTAATAGAATTAGTGTCTGAAGGTACTTATGAATGCGCTATGTATTTTGAATACTTAGGTACTTTATTTTATGATGTAGATGTTTTGATTAATATTACTAAAGAGTTAATGGAAAAGATTAAAAAAGGTATGTAATTTTAGACTACTGAGACATAATAGTCTCAGTAGTCTATATATTTGTCACAAATATCTTTTTATTAAAACATATAAATAAATTAAGTCCCCAACCATAAAACCTAAAAATAAATAAGATGAACTTGAATAGTCATTAGTAATTAAAGACATCAATAGGCAAATCGATAATATAATTAATAAGAATATAGTATTGATTATTTGTTTTTTATCTCGTAATTTTTGTTCTTTTATATTGACAGGTTTTTTCGGTAAACTCATATATAAACTCACCTTATAATTTGTCCAATGTTCAGATAACCGCATAAAAACCTCTTAAGAAGAAATAGATGATACTAAGGGGGATTGTGAGTTATATAGCAAATCAACATTACCGCTTATTATTTCTTGATTAGTATATAATTGATTGAATTCAGCTGATAATGCGATTAGCCCTTGGCTATTTAGAGTTACTACATTTGCTAAATCACTCAATGTATTATTAATGTTTGATATTTGATTATTTAAATTTTCTAAAGATGTAAGTATTAAAGATAAATTAGATAAATTAAAATTGTTATTGTTTGTATTTTGATTATTTCCATTTGCATTAGTATTAGTAGATGTATTTTCGACTAATTCAGGATATTCAAGATCTATAAAAAAAGGCTCTGCATTGTAATTAGGCGGAGTCAAATATAATGCAGCAGTCACCGGTAAATTAGAGTTAAATGTTATTGTAGTGCCTGATGTGTAATTACTGGATATTGTATTGAAAGTTTGCCCAGGGTTAATGTTCATATTATAAGGATAGATTTGAGATACCGTAACTTGGGCTATGTTTTTATTGTTATTATTTAATGAAAAATAATAATTTCCATTAGCATTTATAGTAAATGTAATATTTTTACCAGGTATTATAGTTTGCGTTTCTATTAAAAGTCCCATATTTTCTCTCTATAAACGATATCAAAGAATTTTAGACTACTGGGACATTTAGTCCCAGTAGTCTAAAAATTAAATAGAATAACCTAATGCTAAAAAATTTATTAAATGAGTGTATTCGTAATTTCCTGCAAATAGACTAGGAGCTTTAGATTCAGTTTTGACGTGATCTAAAGAATAATTATGTTTCTTAATATATAAACCTAAAAATGCAATCTGATTTTCTTTATCAGTGTCTAGAATTATTTTACTATTATTTTTAAACACTATGTTATTCTTTAAATTATGAAAAATATTTAACTCATTTAAATAATTATAAGAACTCATTTTTGTATTATCTAAGAAAATACTCATATCAAAATTTAAATTATTATCGTCCACTAACGGACCTACTATTTTTAAACTTGATTTAGGGACACAAATATCTTTTTCTACAAGATATTCCTTATTTAAATAAACTATACTATTATTTACAAATGCAGCATACTCAAAAGTTTTATTTAATATATCAGAACAGTCTTTATCTTTTTCTATATTACCAAATGTTTCTGGAAATATAATACTAGCAAAGTCTTCATTCAATAATATATTATCTAATAATGGATCTTCTTCTATTGGATGTATGTATATCCACCTTTGATTTATTTTGTCTTTAATTATAAAATTTTCTGTCGGATAAGTTATATTATCGTCTTCTAGTAAAACATAAAATCCATGAAAGCCGTCGTTTTTTTCTTTATTACCTAAAACAACGACCACTTTAGATTTAACTGAATAGTTATTTCGTAAATCATCTAATGTATTAAATTGTACTACTGAGTTTTCATTATTTATTTCTGAAAGACCTAAATTTGAAATATTAGATATAAGTATTGAAGTAGGATTTTCTATAGGAGTTAATTCTTGCATGATATTTTCCTTCTTAAATAGTCTAATGAAATCATAAAATGATTACAATGCTACTAGAAGTGGTTTTCCTTTAGCGAAAAAATGATTAAAAGCATGAACAGACCAAGTCTCTAGATTAATTAATTCATCTTTTAATTTTTCACCTAATTCATTAATATCATGCCATTCTGTATCAATAATAACATCAGCTTCCATTTCCAATAAATTCAATTTTTCTTCTGAAGCATAAAATGTAATACAAATACCTAAGTGATGTTTTCCAACATCATTACTATCGTCATATATGTATAAAGAAAATATATCAATTTGATTTCTAATTTGCTCAATTTCTTCTAGATCACACTTGTAACCTATTTCTTCTTCTATTTCTCGTACAGCACAATTAACTAGAATTTCGTTAATATCAGGTCCGTTCTCTTCTACATGACCACCTACACCTATTGAGTATAAGTCATGTAAACGATCTTCATTACCAGACTTTCCTCTTTTGTAAATAAATACTTTTTGAGTATCTTTATTTACAATAACAACATATGGAATTAATTGTAGATAAGAGTCATCGGTTTCACAAATATCTCTATCTACTAATTCATATGTTTTGTTTTTTAAACTTCTATTTTCCAGAAAGTCTTTTGTTTTGATACAAAGAGCTTTTTTCCCCATCAGTTGATCTCCAGGAAGATGAAAAAGTAAATTATCAAAGCTATAATTATAAGCATTGCAAAATTTAGAATTTTAATTTGTAGTTTAATTTTTTCTTTATCTTTAAAATCTAAAACATTTCTGTCTACAGTTCTTCTATTAAAATTAGGATATAAAACTAATCTTTCTTTTTCATTTCCATATAAACCACCTATTAAAAAGAAAGAAGTATTATTATTCACCGCAACTAATTCATCTATATTATAAGGTATACTTAAATCTTCAACCCAATTATCTAAATTACCATATGGATCAAAAAAAGCAGTGTATGTCTTTCGTAATAAACTGTTGTCTGATTTATAACCAATGACATATACTTTATCACCTAGTATTACACAAGCAGGTCTAGTTAACCTTTCAGGTAAAGGTACTTGATCTATAATTTTAGGTTTATTTTCGTCATCAAAAGTAATTCTAAAAACTTTATTAGTAGAATAAAGACCATTTTTACCACCAAAAACATATATATTTTTCTTATACACTAAAGCTGTAGCATCTGACAAATGTTCATTTAAAATAATACTTTTATATGTTTTTTTTATTGAGTGATTTTCATTTAATTCCATTATATAAACACAATTAGATAAAACATTATTATCAATTAATCCGCCTATAACATAAATACAATTATTTAAATATACTAAAGCGGCTCTAGATATTGGTGTAATAAAATTACGAGATCTTTTCTGTTTACCTATTTTACCATTGGAGAGAATAGGAAAATAGCTAATGTTATTTGTTACAGTCCCGTTTATTTCTCCACCTATTTCATAAATTCTTTTTTCAGTAGCGATATATGAAGACCTTTGATTATTAGTAAAAATATCTAAATTAATTGCATTAAATGAACTTAGTGTGTCGTCACTTAATATTTCTGCTTTATAACAAATATTATTCTTTTTTTCATAGTCAGTGAATAAGTAAATTGTGTTATTAATTTTAATTACTGCATTTGGTCCTTTGGAGATAGACATAAAATCACTGCCTAATCTCCATTCATATATCCCAGAAAAAGCCATAACAAAAATCCTATTTAACTAAAAAATATCCTAGCTGTCGAAGCGTTTGACCATATAGAATAACTATCATCAGTCTCTATATAAATGCAATAGTCAAATGATTCGTCTGACACTGGCAGCAAAACTAGTATAATTTTAGGATTATCTTTTTCTATTTTCTTTAGATCATTACGACTAGGCATATCATATCCTAGTATAGTAGGTAATTTTATTTTTTTATTCATGTAATTGATTTCTAGAGTCATATTTTTAAATCCGGTTGTAATCTCTTTATTTAATACGTGTTTAAGTGTTTTATTTTTAGTCTCTTCTATATCATAAAAGTATTTTGTAATATCTATTTTTTGTATTTGATTACTGTCTGAATGTATATCAGCTAAAATATGTTCTAAATGTTCATAATAATCTAACGCTCTAAGTAATAATCCAGGAGGATTAATTTCTTGTACTATTACTGTATTATCAAAAGTCACTAAAGTGTTAGTTTTTTGTTTATTTAATAAGCTATTAAAATAACAGTTTTTAATTCTGTCATAATACTTTTTCTCTTTTAATGTCTTTAATTTCAATAGACTTATACTATTATTATATTTTCTTTCATAATAAAAAGTTTTGATTTCTTCGATCAATTTGTCCGGCTCTTTTAAATGAACAATAGAGTAACTGGACTCATTACTATGTTTTCCAATTAAATGATCCGGTAATTTACTATTATACATATAGTATTCTTTTATATTATTTTGAGTTAAAAGAATATTAGAAAAACATAATAAAGGGTGAATATCTACTTTAGATTTAAAGTAATCTTTAGCATCTATAATTTTCTCATTGTTAGTATAAAAACCTCTGGTACTATTAAACCTAGCTATATTCGCACCAAAATCTGCTAATAGATTACCTATATTTCCATTATGACCTTTAATCCATTCTACTTGGATTTGACTTTTACTCTTTAATTCATCTAAATAATCATCAATAGACATCCATAAATCTTTTTCATTAACTTCTTTACCGTCGTTTTTTATCCAACCATTTTTTTTCCAATTTTCCATCCACTCATTAATTGTATTAACTACATAAGAAGAATCACTATAAATTAATACAGTTTTGAAATATAATTTATGTACCACTAACCACTCTAAGATTTGTTTTAAAGCATATATCTCTGCATAATTATTACTACCTACAAAACCAAAAGAATAATTTTTCTCAATAAAATATAACGGCTCTACACATTCTTTATTATCTTCAATGCTAGTATAACCATCTTTTGTAATAAGATGATCGTATAAAACAAATTTATTTTTACTCTCTTCTTTATAAATGTAACCGTGGCTAGCACTACCTATCAAACCAGGGTTTGGTGACGCACTCCCATCACAATAGACGACTAAATTTAAGTCTTTAGATATTTCCGGCAATTTAACTAAAATGTCTTCAGACACATTAACCCCTCCAGATAAATCAAACCATTCCTCTAAAAAATAAAAAAGACATCAGGACTATTTAAAGTCCTGATGTCTAATGTTTTTTAAGACTCTTCCATCAATAATATTACACGAAATTGTCTATTTCTATAAGAATTATGCAAATACATTCCATATTCTTCATTTCCATAAAAAGTATTAAGATGAATATGTGTATTACAACTAATTAATTTAATACGTATATTTAACTTATCAATCTTATCTAGAAATAGATTTTCTTTACCTATCATAAAAGTAACAGAATTACCATTATTACTTACAGACTCTGTGGAATATAAAACATTTTCATAAAATAAATCCATTTTAAATTTTGCAAAAACATTTACATTAGGACCTGTGTGTTGATGGTAAGGTAAAACAATACCTTTTAGTTTATCTTTATTAAAATCAGTAGTTTCATGAGGTACTCTTACACTGAATACTAATTCATTATTAACAATAAAAGGTAACCATTGCTTTTTATAGAAGTCTAATCCATAAGGAATATCTAAAGCATATGTTTTTTTACCTGGATATCCTAATGGTATTTTTTCTTTCTTTTCAGAAAAGTCTTTTTTAGTATTATCTAAATGTTTATTGAAAAATGGATCATTAATTACATTTTTACCATGTTTATATCTAAAATAAATATGTGCATCAGCAAACTTTTTAATGAAAGGCTCTTCAAGATCATTAGGTCTACTTTTTGACTCAAAGTGATGTAGTTCTACTAAAGGAGACCATACATTTCTTAAACCTATTTTACTAAATACAACACCTAAATCAACATCGTTATATGTAACAGGCAAATGAAGATCCATACCGCCTAATTTAAGATAATATTCTTTATTTACTAATAAACATGCTGCAGTATTTGCATAATAATTTTGTACTAATTTTAATTTATGCCAATATCCATTCTCATCTTTATTTAAACCATTATATGCGTGATTTGCTAGACCACATACATTTACTAATACTCCTGCATGTTGAATAGTGTTATCTTCGTATAAAAGTTTAGCACCAACTGTAGCGACAGCAGGATCTAAAGCAATACCGACCATTTCAGTTAACCAGTCAGGATTAATTACTTTAGTGTCATTGTTTAATAAACATACATATTGACTATCTAACTTATCAATTACTATATTATGTATTTTAGCAAAATCAAATTCAAAAGGATATTTAAAAATCTTATATCCTGGTAAAAATGATAATTCAACTAAATAATCTTTTGTTTCTTTCTCTTCACTATTATTATCTACAATTACTATTTCATAATTTTTATATGTAGTTAGTTCTTTTATTGAATCTATACATGGTTTTAAATAGTCTAATTTGTCTTTAGTCAGAATTAAAATAGAGACTTTAGGTTCTTTTTCTACTTTAAAACTAGGCAGAAAATATTTATTATCTATGATTTTTAAATCAGCTTTTCTATTAGTTTTTTCAATACATTCTTTTACTAGACCTTCTAGTAATAAATATTCATCATCTATGAAATGAGGAAGGCTATTTACTACTTCTTTATTTTTAACAGCTACTAAAGATTCTTGAATATGCTTTACATATTTAGGATTTAATCCTTGACTAAACTTTAAAGCAACAGCCCAGTCTGAATTTTTATTTAATCCTAAATTAAATAAATTTAATGTTTTAGCATGTTTTGTATTATAAATAGCCATTCTGTTAATATAGTTTTGACAGTACAATAATTCAGGATCAAAATCACCTTTATGATAAAATTCTATTTTTTGATCAGGTTTTCCTTCATTTAAAATATACCCTTCGTCAGTATAAATAATTAAATATTTTTCTTTTTCTACTTCATATTTTAAATGATCGTATGCGTCCCTATGAGTAAAAGTAGTCGGGTCTAACATACCAAAAAAGTCATCATAACACATATTAAATAATTGTTTATATGCAGCATCTAAACTTATAGTCTCAAAAGACTTACATACAGAAACATTTTTAAATTCGACAAAATTAAAGTCTAAATTTTTAGTTAAGTTATTTAAGTAAACATACACATGATCAAATTTATTGAGATTAGTTAAATTATCTTTTAATGCATAACAATTATCGTCATTGACTACAATTAATATACCAATACTAGACATTTTGACGTTTTCCTTTTAACTAGATCTAAAAAATTAGTCTTAAAAAATTAAAATGTAATAAGAATCCTTTAGAACTATTAGGAGTTTTCTATGCCCATTAATACTAATTTATTATATATAGGTCAAGCAGGTATATTTCAATTTTACGCACCGTTTAATACAGCCTATAATTTAGACTCTGATATTCTTTATGTTGAATCTATAGAGTCTATAGGACAATTAATAGCTAATAATGAAGATATATTTAATACTTATTTTAACCCAGTAGGATTATCTCAAACTCAATATACTTCTTTTTTACAAAGTAATGGAGTCATTGTAGGTCTTAAAGACTCTTCAGGACAACGTTATTTTGTACCTAGCACATTTATTCAAGGACTACCTGACCCAAATGGAGTGCCTTATCGTGTACTAGGTCTAAATATAGTTTTAGGACCTTTACCAACAACTTTTGATATTACCACATTAACTAATCCACTATCTGGTATAGTATATGATATAGTAGGAATTCCTCCATCATTTAATGCTGTTGAATTATCTAAAGTAAAATTAATACCGACAGAAACTGCTGAGCAAATGGAAAACACTCGTTTGGCAAATGTTTCTGGTTTTAATTCAGTCTCTTATTATTTAAATCAGATTGAAATTGCTCAACAAAAAATAGCTGCATTAGAACAATTCATTTTAAATAGTCTATCTACGACTCCTCCACAAATAGCTGAATTAATAGACACTGGCATACAACTAACCAATGTAGAAAACATAACATAATAGATAATTGGGACAAAACGTCCCAATTATCTATTCAATAACGGCTACTGTATTAAAGTTTTTTGTGGTTAAATTAATGTTACTAGAATCTAGTACAATAATATCTGTATTATTCAACGATCCATAAGACTCTTCATAATGAGATATCATAAATATATTACTAAAATTATCATCATTAATTAATTTATGAATAATTTTATTAGCATTTAGTCTATGTTGACTATCAAAACTAGAACCAAATTCATCTAGATATAATGGATATCCTTTAAAGTCTAAATAAAACAATACACATATTTTAAATGCTAAATTAATAATTTCTTTAATACCATTAGATCCTTTTGATATATCTTCAATAGGATCATTATTATCTACTTTTAAACTAAACCTATAGTCTAGAGAATCATTTTCATTATCTATCTCAATAGGCACTATTTCAATTCTATATGTCCATACTTCATTTACTAAATCAGTTATATAAGCAATTATATCATTAATAAAATTAATTAACGATTCTGCTATAATACCAGTCTTAGGAGATAGTACCTCCATCAATATTTTAGAAGCATTATAGTCTTTTTCTAGTTCTGAAACTTTATTTTTTAAACTTTCAACATAAGACTTTTGACTATGAATAGATGATAGTTTATTTTGTAATTCAATAGTTTCAGACAATAATGGATTTATGATATGATTTATACCTTCGTTTATTTTTAGTGTTAAATAGTCTTTAGATAAACTATTATAATTCTTAAGCTTATCTTCAATGTAAATAATTCCTTTATTAATAGATTCATAATTTTGAATCTGCTTATTTAAAAGATCAAGTTCTTTTTTATAATTATTTTCTTGTTCAGTCAATAGTTTAATCTCAAGTTCATATTTTTTTAAGTCTTCAATTATTTTAGTTTTTATAGTATCTAAATCTTTCTCTTTATTTTCAATTAATTGTTTTAACTCTTTCTTAGATACTTCTAAATTATAAAACTCATACGCTTGTTTAATCTGAGACTCTAAAAAATGTATTTTGTTGACAGCTAAAGACGGATTATTTTGAATATCAATTTTCAATGAGTCATAAATAAAGTTTAAATTCTCATATGACTTAAATATATCTAATAACATTTTGTACTTATTAAAATAGTCTATTAGATTATTTTTATACTCAATTAATCTATCTTTTTCTTCATTATCTTTTTTAATAGATTCTAATAAATTTTCTAATTCACTTTTAGTAGATTCATATATTTCTATATTATATCCAGGTATCCATTTATGACTACAATTAGGACATTCTACTTGATGATTCTTTAAAGAGTTTTCTTGATCATAGATAATTCTTCTTAACTTAGATTCTAAAACAGATTTATTATTTAGTGAAGTATTTAATAGTTCTAATTTATCTTGAATAACTTTATAATTTTCTTTACTATACCTTAAATCACTATTACTTTCTAACTCTATTAGAATATTAACTAATGTATCTTTGATAGATAAAAAATGTTTATAAATAGTTTCTATATTCTCTAAACTACAATATTCATTTTCTAGTAATCTTTGTTGTTCACCTATGTTTTCTAATTCTTTTAGAATTTCATCATAGCTTTTCTGAGACTCAAGCTCTTTTAGCTGATTTTCTAATGTAGTGTAATTTTGAATTTTAGAATTTAGTTCTTGTTGACTATGATATAATATACTAGATAATTCTGTTTTTCTATCGTTATAATTACTGATTGGGTTATAATGAATATAATGATAATTTATATTTTGTCTTAAATGTAATATTTTATCAGTACTTACAGTTAATTCATTTTGAATAACGTTTAATTGATTTATTAAATTTCTTTCGTCAAAATCTACATGTGTTTTTAAAGTGCTTAATTTTTTAATTAGACTATCTAACTCAGATAGTCTATTTTTTACATTTTCTATTTGTTCGTCATCTATAATTTTCAATTCTTCTTGAACAATTAATTGTCTAGTGATTTTTAACTCTGTATTTAATGTATTATACTTTTCTTTTATTTTATCGTAAACACTTAAAATATAGTTATAGTCATTGTTAGACAATTCGGTAAACCATTTGCGTCTATCAGACACACTCATGTCACAAAAGTTAATTTTACCTGTCAATATTTCGTGTAATTTATCGTTTAATCTAAATTCTTGAAACACTAATGCTTTTTGTACTGATAAAGTGCCTCCAGTATTTAATTCTTCATCATCTTTAATAAAACTATGTTTATTATTATAATGATTGCATAATTTATATTTATGATTATTATGACTGATGTGAATCTCTTTATATCCACCATCATAAAAATCTTTAGATCTTGCTGGTAATGGCGATAATTCATTTAATAAAGAAGATTTACCAGAGCCATTAGTTCCTAGTATTAACTGAGTTTTTAATTCAGGAATATATGTAAATGACTTAATACTATTTAAAGCAAAACGTTTAAAATTGTAAAGCTTTAAATACTCTATTTTCACAAAAAACTCCTGTATAAGTCTAAATAATGTTGATAAGAATCTTTTCCTAATTGATATAATTTTTCCCAATTTTCATTTTCAAAAGGAGTATCAGTTTCAATTCTTTCTTCAATAGCACTGGGCTTAGGACCATGCCAGTGAATTAAAGAAGCGTCCTCATTAATACCCCAATATGGCTTCCAATTATAATTAGTATTTAAATACTGATACTTATTGTAAAAGAAAGTCCTATAAACATATTGATCCCAATCTTGACATTCAGCATTAATGTGATTTCTACAATAATCAATTAACGGGAAATAACATTTTTTCATATTTTCAATATTAAAAATCAATACTCCACTATTTAGATCATTTTGATAATCATTTATTTGAAACTGCGGTGCTCCCATAAAAAATATAATTTGACTTAGTATATCGTCGTTTGAATCAAATTCATCATTAAATATAACATCACAGTCAGTATAAATTGCAAAAGGATCATTACAATATAAAGGAATATCAAATCGTAAAAAAGCACCACTACCTATATTTAATAAACTTTCATTATCTTTGAATTTTCTATATAGATTATCATATAGAACACTTCTATGATAAATGATATTAACTCCTAAACTTTCTAGTTCTTCAGTAAATTCACTGGGACAACCGTCGTAAATAAAGTGCGGTACTAAATGAGTATGTTTTTTAGCACTTTTAACTGCCACACGTATCATATTTTTCCAATCGTGTTGCGGTCTATTTATTGTATTTTCATTTAAACAAAAATACCAATTTTTAAAATTCTCTTTAGACATAAAATAATCCTTGTTTAATTACAATGTATTAGTCTTAAAATATTTTTTAAAAGGTGGAATATGTCTTGTCAGTTAGGAAATTTATTATCCCCTCAAAATGGTCAAACATACCTAGCAGTAAATTTTCCCTATTCTATATTACTACAAGTAGATAACGATACTCCAACTAGTAACTTTTATGTACAGATTTCTAAAAGTTCGTCATTTATTACTATTGACGGATATGTGACTCAGAATTTATCTGGTCAAATTTTTGTTAATGTCACTCAACCAGATATTTATTTTATAAGAATTAGTTGTGATGGAGTAAATTGGTCTGGATATAGTTATTTTATTGTACAACAAGCTTCATCAAACGAAGTATCTGAAATAAATTTAATAAATGTGAGTTTAAATTCTCAAAGTACTGGATTTAATGTTTACATACCTCAGCTTTTATACGGACCTCCATTAAATCAGTCACCTATTCCTTTATTATATTATATAAATAGCTTACAAATAGATATCAGTAATTATCAAGATTTTTCTAGTAATGTTTTAAGATTCTATAATTACGCAACAAAGTATGGTCAATTATATAAAACATCTTGTATTATACCAAACATTGATTTAAATCAAAATTATTATTTTCGAGTAAGATATTATGATGTAATAAATAATCAATGGGGTCCGTATACAAATTTAAATACTGTCTGGAGTAATTCTAGTGGAAGCTAATTTTAATGAAAGCAATTTAAAATTTTATTCTATAGGTATAGTAGTTTATGATAAAATAGAAAATAGTGATATTATTTCCGTTATACCTATTGAATCATTAAGCGGAGCCGACAAAGACTTAAAGTCTAAGTCTCTAGAAGGTATTCATAAAGGTACTAAAGTATATAAACATAATACTATATTAGCTAAATGGTTTCCTGATGGAAATGACAATAGAATTACTCCACCTGATGTATATGCTAATGAGTCTGTAAAAATATTTCGTTATGCAGATGAAGATAAATATTATTGGACTACGTTATTTTACGAGAAAAACTTACGTAGACTAGAACATGTAAGATATTCATTTTCTAATCAACGTAAAGGCACTTTTAATGAAGTAGATGATAATTCATCTTACTATGTAGAATATTCTACTAGAAAAAAACACATACATATACATACCTCTACTAATGATGGTGAAGCATCTGGGTATGATATTAAAATCAATACAGCTACCGGTGAGTTGTCTATTATTGATACTCAAAATAATCAATTATTATGGCAAAGTACTCAGAAAAAATTAACAGTAAAAAACTTCAATGAAATAGAAGTAGATACTAATGATCAAATCACAGTCACATGCCCAAATAACACAATTAATGGTAATTTAAATGTAAACGGAAATTTAAATTTTTCTGGTACATCTAATACAGCAGGTCAGAGAACAGCAACTATAAGAAATTTTGATATAATAAATGTAGAAGCAGCTGATCAAATAACAGTTACATGTCCGAATAATATATTTAATGGAAATATGAGTATAAATGGAAATTTAACTGTCTCAGGTCAAGTTACTGCTCCTACTTTTAATGGTAATCTAAACGGAAATGCTAACACTGCAACAACTTTAGAATAATAAATAGACTACTAGGACATTTAGTCCTAGTAGTCTATATTTTTTAATTAAATAGAAGGAGTTTGCGCT
>ERZ1669250.671-NODE-671-length-14051-cov-6.040369_pt1 | contig 14051 bp, 18 predicted proteins | sample MGYA00579295_ERZ1669250 | MGnify/ENA primary metagenome ERZ1669250 (study PRJEB41166, sample SAMN08046056) | hot springs metagenome | biome: hot spring; feature: acid hot spring; material: thermophilic sediment; isolation source: thermophilic sediment from acid...
GACGACATTTCCAAAGGAATATGAATCGATGGCCCCAATATTAATGGAAGGGTTAAAGAAAATGAACGCTCCTTCATGGTTTGACATGTTGAAATCTTCTAAGGAATATGGGGATATAAAAATATACGTTTGCTCATTAATGGCTGGCGCATTGGGAATTAAAAGCAAGGATGAATTGGATCCCATTGTGGATGATATAATAGGTGCTGCCGCGTTTTTAGAAATAGCTGCTGGATATCAAACTATATTCATATGAGGTGGTATTAATGTCAGAAATAAAAGTGGATAGTAGAGGTTCTGCCTGTCCGGGGCCAATAACAGATCTTATGAAGGCATATAAAAACTCAAAAAATGGTGATATTATAGAGATAATGGCAACCGATCCTGGTATAAAGGCAGATGCTCAGGCATGGGCTAAGAAGACACAGAACGAAATATTGTCAATAGAAGATAAAGATAATTATATTTTAATAAGAATACTCGTTAAAAACAAAAAATGATTTACAATTGCCTATTTCTATTATCCCTCAATACAGGCCTAAAAGCTCTTGCAACTTTTATTTCTTCTATATTTAATTCTTCATTTATTATTTCCTCTTTTATATATCCAGCCTTTTTTATTATTTTTCCCCTAGGACTCACTATTGTTGACCCACCCCAAAATACTAGATTTCTCTGAGTTCCTGCCCAGTTGTTATAAATAAAGAATACGGTATTTTCAACAGCTCTTGCTGGTATTAATAATTCAAAAAGTGATCTAGATGTTACAGGGCTTGCCGATATATTTACAATATAATTTACTCCATTCATAGCTAAATGTTCTGTAATAAATGGGAAAAATATATCATAACATATTTCAACACCCACTCTTCCAAAGGATGTATCAAAATATACCAATTCATTTCCTGGTTTGAAATATAAATATTCTTCAAATGGTCCAAAATTTGGCAAGTGCATTTTCCTATATACCTTTTTGTTTCCATTCTCATCTATTATCATTGCAGAATTGTAAAGAAATCCATTTTCTTTCTCAGGAAATCCAAAAATTATGTTTGTTTTCTTTTCTTTGGCAATCTTTATAAGCGGGTCAAAAAATTCATCGTCTCTTGATAAAGATACATTGTATATCTCGTCTCTCAAAAAATATCCAGAAATATACAACTCAGGAAAAACAAATAGGTTTGCATCGTTATTTTTTACAAAATCTTCTATTATTTTTCTATTGCCGAAAAGGCCGAAGTTTTTATATGGTTGATAAACAAATACCTTCATTAAAATAGCCAATTCAAAAAGGGATAAATAATTTTTTGTTTTTGAATTACATTTCAAATATATGGAATTAGTAGGACATAGGGGACTAAGCAACAAATACACTGAAAATACAATAGAAGCATTTTTAGATGCATTTAATAATGGTGCAGATGCCGTGGAAATGGATGTTCAACTAACAAAAGATAATGTACCCATAATTTTTCATGATTTTGATTTGAATAGGCTCTTTGGAATAAATAAAAAAGTTAATGAATTAAGATTGGAAGAAATAAGAAAGTTAAGGTTAAAAAATGGTGAATTTATACCTACTCTTTTTGAAGTATTAGAAAAATTAAAAGGAAAAAAGTTGTTTATTGAATTAAAAACGTTGCATGATGATTTTACTAGAACTAACGAAAACATGCCAAAAATTGTTTATGATATTTTAAAAAATTTTGATAATAAGAATATTGTGATAATATCATTTGATATAAAGGCTTTGTCAGATTTGAGAGAGATAGATGACAAAATATCCTTGGGATTAGACTTTGAAGAAAATTCTGAAAATTTGATTTCTAATGAATTTTTATACGAGGTTTTGGAGGATAATAATATTGAATATTTCCTTCCTGAATTTTCCATATCCAAAAATTATGTGGAATTGAAGAGAAGATATAAAATTATTCCATGGGTGATAAATAAAAAAGATGATTTGGATAAGGTAAAATCTTTTTCTTATGGAGTAATATCAGATAGAGTTGATATTATAAAAAATTATTTAAAATAATTATTTAATGATCGATTCAATTATATTGACTATCAACTCTGAAATATCTCTATCCGTGTCGATAATATCATCACCCTTGTGTATTATTTCAACAGAATGTAAATAAGTTAAATAATCCAATCTATTGGCCTTCGCGTATATTTCATCCAAAAGATTATCTTTTAAATCATCCATCTCTTCTTCAATTTTTATTATTTTATACCAGTTTGATACAAAATCGGTTTCATTTTCAGATTGTAGCATCTTTTTTATCAAATTTATATTTTTTAAATGAGCATCTATCATTTTATTTATTATAGAATAAAATGCACAAATTCCTTCAACATTTTTATAATTGCTGTTAAGGTACAAAAAGTACCTATTTATTTCTCTGCTCATAAAATAAATTGTATCAACATTATCGTCAAACTTTTCGATCAAATTTAATATATTGTCTATTAAGGATGGATTTATTGCACCTTGAACAATGGATAACTTTAATTCAAATATTACTTCATCCATCTCTCTTTCAATCCCTTTTAATTTCTCTTTTTCTGCCACAATGTTATTTGGACATGACAAAATATTTTTAACAACGAGTGCCGCTTTTTCTTCATAATCTGTCAATTTTAAAAGTTCTTCAAATAGCGATTTTTCATCCTTTATTTTATTTTTGAACACCATGCTTTATTGTTAAAATAAATTATTTATTAAAAGTTAATTGAATGAAAATGTTATTAAATATAAAATATTTTTACATAATGATGGAATTTTTATTTAATCCAAAATCAGTCGCTGTTGTTGGTGCATCCAACAAAGAGGGAAAGATAGGGTACGAAATAATGAATTCACTTATAGCTTCTAAAGATAGAATAAAAATTTATCCTGTAAATCCAAACGAAAAAGAGATTTTTTCACTAAAATCTTATCCAAGTATATCATCAATACCTGATGAAATAGATTTAATGGTTATAAGTCTTCAAGCCCAGTATATCCCCGATATTATTGAAGAAGGGGCAAAAAAAGGTGTAAAGGGTGCAATAATAATTTCAGGTGGTTTTGGTGAATTGGGAGGAGAAGGTGAGATTTTAGAAAAAAGAATTGAAGAATTATCAAAAAAATATGGAATAAGAATTGTTGGACCTAATTGCATAGGAGTTTTTTCATCAAAATCAAAATTTGATACATTCTTCCAGGCCAGGGATGCTATGAAAAGACCAGGAGATGGACCAGTTGCTTTTATGACACAATCTGGAACATATGGAGTTACACTTTTAGAATTAATGGAAAGACATAGTATTGGTGTAAGCAAATTCATAAGTTTTGGAAATAAGGTAGATATAAACGAGATAGATATGATAGAATATTTCAAAAATGACAATGATACAAAAATTATTTCTGGATATATTGAAAGTTTTAGAGATGGAAGAGCATTTTATGAAAAGGCAAAAAATGTTTCTAAAGAAAAAGCAATAATAATTTTAAAAGCTGGAAAAACAAAGGAGGGTCAAATTGCAGCTAAATCTCACACAGGTGCATTAGCAGAAAATTATTCTATTTATGAGGGGGCGATGAAACAGTCTGGAGTTATTACTGTAGATGATATTGAAGAAATGGTAGACATTATAAAAATTTTAGCAAAACAAAGATTGCCCGAAGGGGGAAACGTTTTAATGATAACAAATGGGGCTGGGCCATGTGTTGTTACAGCCGATGAAATTGGAAAATCCAAAAAGTTGAAATTAGCAAAGTTGGATGAAAATGAAATGGATAAAATAAAAAGTGTTTTGCCAGAATTTGCTATTGTTTCAAATCCATTGGATTTAACGGGATCTGCAACCCCTGATTGGTATATGAAAGTAATGGAAATAATAAAAGATTCAAAAAATGTTGACATCTTTGTTCTATATTTTGTCATTCCAAATGCACCTATATACAGAAATATTTCAAAATTGTATGAACTATTTTCAAAAGATTGGAATAAACCTGTAATAGCTGTAATGTCTGGAGGAGAATTTACAGAAAACGTGAGCAGGAATTTAGAAAAAATGAACATACCTGTAATTACAACTGCCAGGAGGCTAGTAAATGCCCTTGAGAAGATTGTTGAATACTCGGAATGGAAAAAGAGTCATAATTAGAAATGCAGAAGAAGATGATATTGAAGGAATTGTGGATGTTTTTGAAAGTGTAATGGCAGAGGAAATATATTTACTAGGGGAGCATTTTTATGCTATAGATTACATAAGTTCAAAGATAAATAGTGTAAATGATTTAATTTTAGTTGCAGAGTATGAAAATAAAGTAATAGGAGTATTAACATTGATCAGAGAACCATTTTTAAAAAATAGACATGTAGCAGTACTAGGTATAGCAATAAAAAGTGGTTTTAGGCATGAAGGTATTGGAAGTGCATTGATGGAAGAATCTATAAAATGGGCTAAGGAACAAAACATTGAGAAAATAACACTTGAGGTTTTTTCGACAAATACGAATGCGATTGAATTGTACAAAAAATTTGGTTTTGAGACAGAGGGAATAAGAAAAAAACAGTTTAAAATTTTAGGTAATTATGTTGACGATGTCTTAATGGCTAAATTCTTATATTAAGAATCATATAATTTTATTATGGAATTTGTGTGCAAATATATAGATCTAAACAATGGTAAAAGAACTGTTATTTTGAATAAAAATGATGCAATAAAGTTAGGTGTAACTGAGGATAACAGAGTTATAATATACGGTGGAGAGATTTCAAAAATATTTTTTGTAAATACAACAGATAATTTGGTAAAAGAAGGAAGCTGCTTAATAAATATGGATATTTTTAAAACAGAAAAGGTAAAGATTGAACCGTTGACATCTTTAAAAAGTACGGAATCAATAAAAAAGAAAATTTATGGCAAAAGTCTGACTAAAATTGAATTGGACGAAATTATAAAAGATATTGTTGAAGACAATCTATCCCAAATAGAATTAACATCTTACGTTATATCCTTACAAACCGTAGGAATGAATGAAACTGAAATCTCCAACCTTGTAGATTCTATGGTTTTCACCGGTGAAACTATAAAGTTCGATTTTGATGTATATGATGTACATAGCATTGGAGGAGTACCTGGCAATAAGTACGCATTGTTAACGGTTCCAATAGCCGCTTCTTATGGTGTTAGAATACCAAAAACATCATCTAGGGCGATAAGTAGTGCAGCTGGAACTGCAGATGTTATGGAGGTGATTGCAAATGTATCATTAAAGCCCGAAGATATTAAAAGGATTGTAAATATAGTGGGAGCAACATTAGCATGGGGTGGTGCAATGAAACTTGCCCCTGCCGATGACAAAATTATAAGAGTTGAACAACCCATGGGTATTGATCCATGGAGTCAATTAGTTGCCAGCGTACTTTCGAAAAAAAAGGCCACAAACATAAAAAATTTGTTGATCGACATTCCAATGGGAAATGAAACAAAGGTTGAAAATCAAAAAGACGCAAAGGAGTTGGGAGATCTTTTTATTAAGATTGGAAATAAAGTTGGTATTGACATAAATATTGCAATTACATATGGAGGTCAACCACTTGGAAGAACAATTGGTCCTGCATTAGAGGCACAGGAAGCTTTGATGGCCCTAGAGGGAAAGCATGTTTCTAACAGCCTTGTTGTAAAAAGTGTTGAACTTGCATCAATATTAATGGAGATGGCAGGAGTTGCAGATCTAAATAGGGCAAAAGATTTAGCATACACCGCAATTTCAAATGGTAAAGCAAGAGAGAAATTTTTTGAAATTGTTAGAGAGCAAGGAAGTAAAAACATTGAAAAGAGTGATGATATCGAACTCGGTAAATATGAATATGAATATCTATCAAATAGAGATGGATATATATCTAGAATATCTAATCGGGCATTAGTTAAAATTGTGAGATCTCTTGGAGCGCCATCTTCTAAAAAGGCCGGAATATATTTAAATAAAAAGATTGGGGATAAAATTGAAAAAAATGAAATGATATTAAAATTATATTCAGAAAGTAAGGAAAGGTTAGAACAGACTCTTAAACTTATTAATAGCCTGAATATTTATGAAATAGAGGGTATGGTAATAGATCATTATCCAAAAAATAGTAAATCAAAAATTTCGGACTTGACAGAATGAAATTAAAATTGTATGCAAAACTTCATGATATATTCGGAAAAAATGAAATAATTTTAGATATGAATTTCAAAAATGTTGGTGAATTAAAAAAATTTTTAAAAATTTATTATAAAGATATTTATGATAATTTAGCATTTGTCGTTTGCAATGGTAAATATCTTGATGATGACAATTCAATTCAAGATTGCGATGAAATATTGTTATTTCCTTCATTTTCTGGAGGTTGATCCCTAATTATTTCATATGTATATGTAACTTTGGCACCTGATCTTTTAAACATTATGCTTGCTGAACAGTATTTGTTTTGTGATAATTCTATTGCTTTAACCAATTTTTCTTCATTGATATTTCCATAAGCTTTATAATGTATTTTCACGTCTGTATATACTCTTGGATGATCTTGTGCCCTTTCACCATGAACATTTACAACCAAGTCCTTCAAGGGTTCCCTCATTTTTTCGAGGATCATGACAACATCTATGGATGTACAGGCACCTAGCCCTGCCAATAGAAAATCCATTGCGGATGCATTTGTTATCCTATTACCATCCACAACAAATGAATGCTTTCCGTCAACTGTAGCTATAAACCTAAGATCACCGGCAAATTTTATAGATACATCCATCTTTATTACTATAAAGTGGATATTAAAAAATTTTTTGTCATTTGATTATCACAATTTTTTATTCATACTGACCTTCATTTTGCAGTATGCATATAGTGCATCATATACAGGAAACTGAAGTTTCATATTTTCATAATCATCTTTTGAAATTTCTCTGAATCCTTTTGCAATAGCTTTCAGGCCAGCACTTTCTGGTGGCGGATTTGGTATATCTGCATCTGCTCCCCTCACGATCTTGGCAAGTTCATTTAATGCCGGGTCGGTGAGATTATATTTTTTCATAATTGAATCAAAACTAACACGTTCTTCGCTATTTTCTTTATAATGTGTTAATTCAGCACCTTCGACATCAAATGGTATAGCATTCAATTCTTTTGCTTTTTTCAAAACTTCTTCCTTAGGAACAAAGAAAAATTCTGCTTCTCTATCTATGAAATTTTTTATCAACCATGGACATGCAATACGATCCACCATTGCCTTTTCTCTAGTTATCCATTTCATATTTCATTTAAAAGAATACATATATTAAATATCTTCCAAAAATATGAAAGAGTCTATTTTATAAATTTTTTATCTATGATTATTTTCAATGCATTTGCATTGTTGAATTCTTTTTCTTTTGATGCGTATAGAAAAATTATGTCGTAATTCTTAAACATTTCCTGAATTTTTTTGAAAAATTTTTGGAAATCTGGATTATTATTCAATTCAAATTCATATTTTTCTAAAAATTCATTCCACTTTAATTTGTCATGCGAAAACCATTTCCTTAAGTCATCTGATGGTGCAATTTCCTTAGCCCAGAGATCAATCTCGCTTTTCTTTATACCTCTTGGCCATAATCTATCAACCAGAATTTTATATCCCTCCGGTATAGGTTTTTCATAAATCCTCCATGCTATTATATTCCCCACAGTATAATCACCTTCTTTTTATAGACCTTAAAAAAACGGCGAAAACTAATAATAAAAGTATTAAAACGGCAATTATTACATAAATAATTTCGATGTTAATTGGATGTATATTTGTGTTTGTTAGCTTAAGATTTGCATTGAAACCAAACAATGTTATGTTTTCATCGACTATTATTCCAGTTGACATGTCAACATATTCAACTGATCCATAATTTTTAATAATTTTATCAGTATCGTATGTTCCCGCAGGCACTTTTATTTGCACATTGGAAATCACGCTTTTCACACTATTATTCATATCTTCAGGAATTTTTCCTTGATTTAAATAATTAAGGTCATCGGGTGAAACGGCTGGAAAACCGTTTGGATTCGAATAGTTACCATTGAATGTTATATTTTCAAATAAAGAGTTGTATTTAACAGATGAAAAATTCTCGGAATATACAAAAGAACCATTATTCTGGTAAATATTAATTATTGTATACCTGACATAATAATATTCCATTATACCAAGTATTGTTGTTGTTGCATTATATTCCAAATATGCATTCTTAAAACCCCAAACTGGATTTGATAGATTCTGCGATATAGAAATTGGATAAAATATCACCCCAAAAAATAATATTGTTATAATTAATGTTTTAATTTTTAAATTCATGATAAAAATTATTGAAAATTATAAAAATAAAATTTTCCATTAATTAATAAAGTAAATTTTTAATGTTATATTATAATATAGGTATGGCGATATGATATGCCAAAACCATCATACTACATGTTGAATTTTAAAAGGGTTCCTATCAAACATGAAAAACCAGAAGAAAGGAAAAAGGATTTTTATAAAGTTGTTACGCTTGGATATACAAAGGAAGAAGCAATGAAGGAGGCCTCTAGATGTTTAGGATGCGGACTATGCATTCAGGGATGTCCAGCAAGGTTGGATATACCAGGTTATGTTCAAGCAATAGCAAGAGGGGATTTTGCTGAGAGTTTAAAAATAATAATGAGAGATCTTCCATTTCCTCAGATATGTGGGAATATTTGTACACACAGGTGTGAAGATAATTGTGTTTACAAGGAACCTGTGGCCATTAGACATTTAAAAAGATTTGTTGGCGAGCAATTTAAAGATTATGCCCCAGTTGTAAATCATCAAAAAAGAAAACCGACGGGTAAAAAAGTGGCGATCATTGGTTCAGGTCCAGCAGGTTTAACTGCTGCATATTATTTGACACAATTCGGTATAGAATGCACAGTTTATGAAGCTGCTCCAGTGCCTATGGGAGAACTTAATCTTGGTATACCTAAATATAGATTATCCAAGGAGGTAATTGAAAAAGAATTCAATTTTATAAAGAATGCGGGTGTTAAATTCTACTTCAATAAAAAGGTAGGGAAAGATGTATCATTTGAAGAAATTTATAATAATTATGATGCAATATTTCTTGGAATTGGAAATATGAAGCCCAACTTAACAGGCACACCAGGTTCAGATGGTAAATATTTCTATCATGCCTTGGAATTCTTGAAGTTGGCAAATCTAGGTGAGAAGGTAGAGATTGGCAAAAAGGTTGCAATAATAGGAGGAGGCTTTACAGCAATGGATTCAGCAAGAACCGCTATGAGATTGGGAGCGGAAAAAGTATATGTACTTTACAGAAGAAGAGCAGAGGACAGACCAAGTTATCCATCAACAAATGCTGAAGAGGAAATGGAAGAAACAGTTGAAGAAGGAATAGAATTCATGTGGAAAGTTACGCCAATTGAATATGTTAAAGATTCAAATGGATATATTAAAGGGATAAGATATTGGAAGAATGACATGGTTGGAAGTGCTAAAGAGGGTAGGCTAAAACCAGTACCAATAAAAGATTATGAATTTTTCTTAGAAGTTGATACCGTTATAGAGGCAACTGGTCAAAATGTAGATTTATCATTTCTTCCACCTCAATTCCTGGAAAAATTGAAAATGAACAGAAATGAAATATGGGTTGATAAAAATATGATGACCTCTATTCCAAAGGTATTCGCAGGAGGAGATGCAGTAAATGAAACAAAGGATTTCATTTCGGCTGTTGCAGATGGTTACAGAGCATTTAAAGGTATATTGAGATACTTTAACATTGAATTTAAAGAAGAAGAAAAAGTGGAATGCAATGAAATGGCTAACATAATGAAAGAATCTGTAAACAAAGATGTCATTTGTGATACGTACATAAAATTATAAACTTTTGAATAAATTTTATAACATACCATTTTGTTTTATATATCTAGGTGTCCACATGTATAGATTTGGATTAACAGGCATTCCTTTATCTTCCAAGGGCAGAATGCTAAGGGATGCTATAGAGGATACATATTTAATGGGATTAAATGCCTTGGAAATAACATTTATGAAATTTAACGTTATGGATGTAGATGCTACAGTAGAGGTAGGTTTAAAGCCTAAAGAGGTAATGCCAGAAACAAAGGATGAGAGCAAAATTGTTATTGATGTTTTAAGGATAAATGAAGAAGGGAATTATGAAAGTGTAGGTATTGATACACAGATTGAAAGAGGTGATATATTAAGGATATTACAATGGAATTTAGCAAGGTCATATTCTGAGTTGGAAGACCTAGGAAAAATAGCTAAAGAATTGGACGTTAAACTCACATTTCATACACCAAATTATATAGATTTGGTATCGAATGATGAATTCACAGAAAAGTCGATAAATTACATAATATGGTCAGGTATGTTGGCAAATGTATTAAATGCAGATATGATTGTAACAAATCTAGGTCTATATGGAGACAATGAACCAGCGAATGCAATGAAAAAAATAATTCAAAATGTTAAAATCGTAAGAGATAGATTAAATAAAATGAATATAAAGATACCGATTGGTTTTGAAACATCGGGTAAAAAAAGTGTTGCAGGTAGTTTAGAAGAGTTGTTGGATGTGTCCAAAAAGGTCAAGAACGTAGTACCTATAGTTAATTTTCCTAAGCTTATGGCTAGATCAGGCATGTTATTTAAATCTCCTCAAGATTATGAAAAGGTTATTCAAAAGGTTGAGAAATATTTCCCAAATGGACTTTATGTTCAATTCGCGTCACTTGAAACAATGCCTGAAAACATGATAAGGCTAGCGCCAATTAAGAGAGGAGAACCAAAGTTTGATTTTCTTGCTGAATTGATATATGAAAAAGAATATGACATTACAATAATTTCGGTATCTCCTTTGCTAGAACATGATGCCCAATATATGAGGGTAATTTTAGAAAGAATAATATCAAAAAAGATACAAAATAAGTGGGAAAAATGATATGGAAAGAATCATATAAATTTATAACTTCACAAATACTCGAAGTGATGAACAATATTAATAATGAAAGCATTAACAAAGCAAAAGAAATTATTTTAGAATCACAAAAGATTTTTGTTTATGGTGCAGGTAGAAGCGGAATAATAGGTAAAGCGTTTGCAATGAGGCTAGTTCAATTGGGTCTTGTTGCATATTTTATTGGAGAGACAATTACACCAATAGTAACAGACCATGATTCTGTTATTATTATATCTAATACAGGAAATACAAAATCTTCTGTACTTGTCGCTGAAATTTCAAAAAACGTTGGAGCAAAAATAATTGCAATAACATCAAATCCAAATTCTGAAATATCAAAGATTTCAAATTTACAAATACTTTTAGGACCGATATCACATAATTCACTGGCACCATTGGGAACAGTATTTGAAGATGCAACGCTAATATTTTTAGATTCTTTTGTTGCAGAATTGATGGAAAGTTTAAAACAAACTGAAGAAGATTTAAGAAAAAGACATGCGATATGGGTGTAAACATGAAGGTGAATGAAATATTTTATTCATTGCAGGGGGAAGGTATTTTAATCGGCAAACCGATGGTTTTTGTAAGATTTTCAGGATGCAATTTAAGGTGTACTTGGTGTGACACAAAATATGCCTGGGAAGAGGGGAAAGAGATGGAAATTAATGATATTTTATCGATAATAAAGCAATTTGATACTGAATGGATATGTTTAACCGGAGGGGAGCCTTTAATCCAAAAAGATATTTATAAATTGATTAATATACTATTAAATGAGAATAAAAAGATTTTACTAGAAACAAACGGTTCAATCTCTATTGAAAATGTACCAACTGAAGAGAATATAATTATAGATATGGATATAAAAACACCTTCATCTGGCATGCAACAATATAACGATTTTTCTAATTTAGAATTACTAGGCCCTAAAGATTATGTAAAATTTGTGATAAAAGACAGAGAGGATTATGAATATGCAAAAAATATAATAAAAAATTATAATATTAAATGTGAAATTGTTTTTCAACCAGAGGGGAATAAAAACATTAGAGAGTTGGCAGAATGGGTCTTGAATGATAAACTGAATGTTAGAGTACTAATACAATTGCACAAAATAATATGGGGTGATGTACGTGGTAAATAGATATACTGATGAGGAGGGAATATTTTCAGTAAAAGTAGCTAGAATGGTTGTTGAAGATTATTTAAACAATAGGAATATAAGAAAAATCGATTTTCTACCTAAATTTGAAAATAAGGCTGGAGTTTTTACTACAATTAATTCTTACCCTTCTGGTGAATTGAGGGGATGCATAGGATTCCCTGAACCTGTATATCCCCTTAAGGATGCACTAATAAAAAGTGCAATTTATGCTGCTACAGAAGATCCAAGATTTCCTCCATTACGTTCAAATGAACTAGATAAAGTCACTTTTGAGGTATCTCTACTAACTGTCCCAGAAGAAATGATTGATATCAAACCTGAAAATATTAAAATAGGACGTGATGGTTTAATTATTAAATATGGATTTTATTCAGGTTTATTGCTACCACAAGTTGCAGTAGAAGAGAGATTAACAAGCGAAGAATTCCTTGATATGACATGTTTGAAAGCGGGATTATCTCCAGGATGCTGGAAAAATAAGTATGCAAAAATATATACTTTCCAAGCGGAAATATTCAGAGAAGAAAAACCTGGAGGTAAAATATACAGGGTGTATTTAGATGAAAGTGATTTCAGGTAAATTTTTTTATAAAAATGAAATTAAAGAATTGGATGTAGGAATTGAGGATGGTAAAATAAAAGAGATTAAAAAACATATTATTAGTGATGAAAGACTGGAATTTTCTGAAGGTTTGATAATACCATCAATGCTTGATATTCATGTTCATTTCAGAGAACCTGGATATACATGGAAAGAGGATTTTGAGACAGGTTCATTATCTGCTTTACATGGAGGAGTCACATTTTATATGGATATGCCAAATACAAATCCTCCCACCAATTCTTTTGAAAATTTTAGATATAAATATTTTTTAGCAAAAAGTAAAAGCTATGTAGATTTTGGAATTGCGTACCTATTGGACAAAAAGGTGGATAAAGAGACAGAAAATTACGTTACTGCTTTTAAAATCTATATGAGCGAAACAACAAACGTGAAGCCAATAAATCCTTTACTTATTCCAGAAATTGTTAAGGATATAAATAAACACATAACGGTACATGCTGAATGGCAAGAATGCTTAAAAAAAGGAGAAGAAAAAAATTTGATAGAACATGATAGAAATAGACCTGAAACGTGCGAAGTTAAAGCAGTAAGATATTTGATTAATAATGTTAATAGAAGTGTTCATATAGCACATGTGAGTTCACCAGATTCTGTTGATATTTCTATTGCAAAAAAATTTACTAAGGAAGTAACCCCACATCATATAATATTAAATAGAAATAGTCCTATAAACAGCTTTGGAAAGGTTAATCCACCACTTAGATCAGAGCATGTTTCAAAAGTATTGTTCAAATACCTTTCGAATGGATTGATTGATATTGTTGCATCTGATCATTCACCACATACGCTTGAAGAAAAAGAGAATTTTAATGATGCCCCATCTGGTTTGCCCAATGTAGAGACATCTTTGCCTTTATTATTAATGGAATTCAAAAGAGGGAATATAAAATTGGATAGATTAATAAATGCAGTTTCTGAAAAACCTGGAGAATTATTAAAAATAAATAAAGGAAAAATAGATGTGGGATATGACGCAGATTTTGTAATATTTAGACTGTCATCTGAAAGAAGAATAAGATCAAAGGATCTACACTACAAATGTGGCTGGACTCCATATGAAAATATGGATGCAATATTTCCAGATTATGTATTCATAAGGGGGGAAATGGCATTGAAAAATGGGGAGGAATTGATTAATCCGGGCTTTGGAATATATTATCCAGAAGTTAAAATATAAATGAATAATGCTTGCTAACATGGCGCATATTAACATATAACAAT
>ERZ1669250.672-NODE-672-length-14038-cov-7.131302_pt1 | contig 14038 bp, 12 predicted proteins | sample MGYA00579295_ERZ1669250 | MGnify/ENA primary metagenome ERZ1669250 (study PRJEB41166, sample SAMN08046056) | hot springs metagenome | biome: hot spring; feature: acid hot spring; material: thermophilic sediment; isolation source: thermophilic sediment from acid...
GTGATTTGGGATTTAAAGTTACGAGATATCACGAACGTTTTTACTGGACTTTGTAGTTGCTTATTCTAAAATAACGCTTTTTTGATAATCATTCAATACTTTTTTTATTTCATAGTTTATTAGCGCACGGGGATCCTTGTTCAATTTGTTTTCCCTTATTTTTTCATATTGTTCTGGAAGATACTGTCGAATTAAATTCATTTGCATATCTTTAAGATTTTCAATAAGACGATTCTTAGATTTTTCAACCTCTTCGAATCCCCAGTAATATCTAATTCTGTCAAAATAACTGTACATTTGATCTAATCTAAGAGTCTTTCCGACGCTGTTATAATAATCTTCCCAGTATCTGGGATATTCATCCATTACTTTAAGCACGTTTTCAACTAATCTTGATTGTTTTTCTTCATCTATTGATTCTTTTTCTATAAAGTTCAAGGCAAACATGCCTCTTCTATAAGCATCTGTCAATGCGGGCCCAACCTTTAATATTCTTATACCGTCTTTAACCATTTGTTTTAGAGATCCGGCAGTTTGATAATCTGTTGAATGGGCCTCAAAATATAAAGATGGGTAATATCTGCTCAGATAGGTACACAATTCTTTTGTCTTTTCACTTTCATATTCAGATACACTGTCTCCACCAAATCCTATTCCAAGCCTTACAACTATTGCTATGACTCTGTCCCATGCATTTTTCAGACCTAATCTTAAGAAAGCATTCTGAAGTTCTTCGATCATTTCGTCTAATTCTTCAATAGAAGTTACTTCTGGAACTTCATTCGTACTTCCTCCTGGAGCAGGCACTTCTGTGCCAACGACATAAACAGGTCTATTTCCACCATATTTTTCGTAGGTTTCTTCTGCCACGGCACACAACTCTGCTTCACGATCCGCGACTAAGGTTGTCGAAAAATCACTGTCTCCTTTTAACGGCATGCTACAATCCAGATGTATTTTGTTAAAACCATTTTTTACAAATTCAATTACAAGCTGCTTTGCCTTGTCCATAGCTGTATCGGCATTCTCATTTTTCCATGGTTCAGGACCAAGATGATCTCCTCCAAGCAAAAGTCTTTCGGGGTTAAAATTCATTTCTTCGGCCTTTTTGAAGATCTTTTCGCTAAAACTTTCCGGTGTCATACCTGTATATCCTCCAAATTGATTGACCTGATGACAGGTTGCCTCGATAAGCAAAAAATCTTCTTTTTCTTTGGCGAACTCAATAGAAGCGTCCAAAACATTCTCGTTTGAACTGCATATAGAAAATATTCCCCTGTTTTTCAAAAAATTGCTATCAAGCCACATGATCTGCCACCTTTTTGGGAATAGCACAAATAAAAATGTGATTTTCAAAATTCAAATTCACAAATTTTTCTCCTTTCTTAAGAGTTGATATTTTATAATCATTCTCACAATTGAATATTTCATATTCTTTTGATTTACTTAATCCCCTTAGTTCAAATTTCCCTGAAAAATTATCCGCAAAGATGGAATAATACAATCTTCTTCCCTTTCTCACAACGTGCGTTTCGGGAAAATCAAATACCATGTCGTAAAGGTTAAGATACCTTCCTTCAGAAAGTCTGAGTTTATTGTAAATATCTATCCATTTCTTTATATGTTTTTCTTTTTGCTTTGTGAGAGGATAATGCCCTTTATCCTTCAAAGTAAACATAGAGCCAGGAACGCCTCCGACGCCTATCGTTGAGACAAAGTCCTCCCCACTTTCAGTCAATTCGACATAATCTCCAAAATATGGGACATTTCTTCCCATAAGGGCTTTGAAAACCTTCCCTCTGTGTCTTACTTGAAATGAACTTTTCGGATCAGATGCAACTGGAAGATCGCAGGATGGCATGTTGTATATCGAAGGACATGTACCGCATGGACATATTTCTATTACGGCACTCTTTTTTAAGGAATGAGATAGGTCATGTATTTTATTTATCAGTTTGGGGGAATCTTCATATGATTCAAACTCGTTTTCATGATTGTGCAAAATGTTAAAGCATGGTGGAGTCGCATTTATATGCTGGCCATCTACTTTTAGTCCATCGAAATCGTAATTTGATATCAATCTCCTTACAAGTTCTGTTGTAACTTTTTGCGTTCCAGCCATTGATGGACAGAGGTAATAAGAATTCCAAAAATCTATCTCTACGGGATTTAAATTCCTATCTAAAACTTGTAATTCTTTGTGCGCTTTTAAGAATTTTGAATCTTTAGAAGCAGCAAAAGGTATAAACCATATTCCAGCCTTTAAATTTTTTTCATGTATTTTCTTAACCATCTTGATAAGATCACTTTCTTCATTCTTAAAGGCTAATTTGCTTATTCCCCAATCACCGTATTTATCTTGCCATCCATCATCAATTATAACCCAGCCAAATCCAAGTTCTTTTACCTTATCTATGGTTTTAAGAATTTCTTCCATATACTCGCCATCGTAAGAAAAATCTCTTCCATATCCCCATGCGCACCATTGAGGTAAATAAGCGTCTTTAGGATATTTGTTTTTTCTCACTTTAAAGCCCGATTCGGTTAAGATCTTTGAATAAAGTTCGAGAGGATCAAAGAAATCTCCACGATGTGGTATCAAAACAACAGTATAACCTTCATATTCTTCGTTGTCGGTTAAAGTTGCTCTTCTATTTTCCAAAATTTTGAAATAAACGCCGTCTTTTTCGTTCGAAAGAGGAAGCGAAATGGGATGTGGCTTTTTATCAAGAATCCCTACAGCAACTCCCCCATTTTTTGACCACACGTCCACAATTGGAATTCCTCCACCGTAATCATTTGAATTCATACCCATGTAATTTTCTCTTTTGTAATTTTGAGTTATGGGCAGGATCCAATCGGGCCTTTCCGGATAACTTGCACCTTGAAAGGCCCACAATATTTTGTTATTATCAATCTTTATTTCATTTCTTACGACATTTTCTATTTCCACTTTTCCCTTTATCAGATGATATTTGACTTTGATCAAAAAAGCATCTTTAAAATCAGAAAAAACCGTAATATAGAGATATTTTTTCATTTGAAAATTTGTGGTTTTAGAAATACTTTTAAAAACATATTTTTTGTAAAGTCCCAATTTGCTTCTACCATTCAAAGTTTCGACTTTTTCTAAAGTAAATCTATCAATCCTTTCTTTATCTGCTGTTATGGGATAATCATTGATACCTTTTAATGTTATCCACTGCTTTGAAGAAGTATCAAGAATTTCGAAGCCCAAATCGTTATTCATTAAGAGCTGAAAATTTCCCGATGAGATTTTATATTTATTTTCTAAGATTTTCATAATTTAAAAATTAACCGTCATCGTATTTACGCTTGGGTCGAACTCTTTATTCTTGCCAGGATTAATGACTATTTTCAGAGGACTAAATGATTTATTCACTTCTACCGATACTTTATAATCCTCATTTGGACCGAGTTGATCTACATTTATGCTTTTTATTAAATCGCCTTTACCGTTGTATATAAGTATCTCAAATTCCTTTGAAGTATTTACGCTGACATTTCTAACCACAAATGTTATCTTGTTATTTCGGTAACTAAAGTTTCCAAGAGCAAATTCCATCATATCTGGTTTTCCTATATATGCAACTTTTCCACCCTTAAAACCGAATTCTTCCTGAATTCCCGGAATCTTTGGATCGACATCGTAAAGATATTTTTTATCGACATTCACAAGTGTTGCCTTTGGCATATTATCATTACCTATAGGAATCGATGCTATCATTGGCCAGTTCGTACCATTGTAGGCAGAAATCTGAAGAGCAAAATCATTCAAACCTCCATCGAAATATATAACCAAAAAAGAAGAATCCTCCGTTGCATCAAATGTCAAAACAGCGCCTGCATCCCATCCTTCACACTTTCTGTACCATATTCCCAAAATATTTTCTGGTTTGCTCCATCCAGGTCCGTATATGTAATCGGTAGAACTTTCAGGTGTTTTTGGATTGAAATAAATTTTAGAAGAAAGATTAGTAGAACTGTAAGTTAAAACCGGAATTGGCATACCTGGTTTGTATGTGTATATCGAGTTGATGTAGAGGTTAGTTATAGAGCCAAGTACATCGTATTTTTCATACATAGAAAAGATGTAATTCATTAGATCATAATCATTCTCTCCAGCATAACTTAACGCAAGGATTTTATATCCAAATTTTTTAGCGAGGTTAATCTGTTGATCTACCTCGACTGGATTTATATCTACCTTTTCGTAAGTGCCATTTATAAAATTGTATTTTGAAGCAAAATCTTCCCACAAGACTCCATCTATATATGGCCCTGTTTTACTCAAAAGTGGAAAACCTCTATTTTGAATGATTATCATGCCGGGATATGCTTCTCTTATGTCTTTTATTAAAGAAGCCATTGCATCAGCGGTCTGGGGGAATTGAACTGCCGTATCAACGGTATCGAGAAAGAATCCATCATATCCCATATCTTTTATCTTTTTTGAAAGCACATTGATTATGTAATCTCTCCAGCCTTGTTTTCTAACATCTATCATATACGAATTCCAATTCTCGTTCTTTGCCAGTATCCATGAAGGATCCACATTGTTTTTGTTTTCTGATTCTCCTATGCTCATGTAGGCGATTAGTTTAGTATGAAGTTCTATTTCTTTAATCTCACTTGTAGAATAGGCATCCGGTTGCACAACTGCAAGATCATACTGGGAAAGTTGATTTATGTCATCTTTTCCGTAGTAGAAAACAAAATTCTTTATACCGTCAAGAGGATTGGCGAATAAAAAGTTCAAAAAAGTAAAAGTCAAGATGAAAAATACAAGGATCTTTTTCACTTTTCATCCCTCACTTCCTTTAATAAAATCAAAGGGTATCATCAACGATACCCTTTGATTTTCGATTAGAATTTATTTAATGGATCTATGAGGAAAAGGTTACCAAAGAATTGTGGATTTCCCCAGTTATTCGGAGACTTCGGAGATGAACTTATCATGACATCCTGAGAAAGAGTGCCTGGTTTATTTGTAAAACTTGGAGATACAACAAAACCCATTAACATTCCCGGTTCAGGATTGACATTTAACAATTTCCACGGAATCGCGACTTCAAAATTATAACCGGTAGATGTTTCGACAGCGGCGAGTTTGCATTTCGCAACTTCACTTGCTAAAACCGGTGGGGTCCAGACATATATCTCGGGCTTTATGAAATCGAAATTTCCCGGGCTTATTCCTATTTGGAATATAGCCTTGTTAGGCTGTTTGAGATCGAAATCTTCCTGCATTTGTGTATCGAACCATAACTCGATGTGATCACCTTGCCACATGTTAGAACCAACAGCCATCTGAACTACTGGCGTCGCATTGACTTCCATTGCCATGTAAAAATAATTCTGATCCCATCCCATATAATAAACAGCGGACTGCTTTTCCTGTCCTTCCCAATTTTCTGGCTGATAGCCAACATCTACCGGTAATCCTAAATAGTATCTTGGACTCAAGTACCATTCATCGCTGAGATTTATCTTTCCATCTATAACCGGTGGTTGTGGAAAATAAGGAGCGTACTGGGTCCATGTCTCAGTTCTCAATTTCAAAGTTTGAGTGCTCGCAGAAGAACTACTCGCGACGTTTAATGTCACAGAATCCGCGAATGCTAAGGATCCTAACACTATCAAGGCTAAAATTGACAAAACCACAAGTGCCCTTTTCAAAACTTATCACCTCTCCTTTTTGAAATGTTTTAAAACAAATTTACTGTTTCAAAGCTCTATCTAGTATTTTTTGACAGCTTTGTTGTGCCATAGACGCTGCTTTTTCAGGATTCATTGTATTTGTCCACGCATATTCTAAAGTGCTTTCTAACATGTTTTCCCATTCATACCAAGAAAGTGTGAATGGAATATCACGCAAAATTGATGGATCTTCATTGCTTTTGTTTAATATATCCAAAAGACCGGTTGCCTGAGGGAAATTATCAAAGTAAACCGGGACTACACTTTTTAAAGCGGGTATGGCCTGACCATTTTCAGCCATTATCTTTTGTCCTTCTGGGCCTATCAAAAATTCTATGAATTGCCAATCAGCCTTAATATTTTTGGATTGGGCCGATACAACATAGGATAATTGATTTATGCTCATATATCTTCCCGCAGGTCCCTTTGGGATAGGAGCAATGCCCCATTTGAACGGAAGACTTTTGTATCCGACTATACTTGAAGAAAGACCAAGCACGGTGCCAAAATTTCCAGTCATAAACGGATCTGAAAGCCCTTGCATGTAAGATTCAGAAGGATTTACATAGTACTTGTACCTAACATCATACATGAATTGAAGTCCCTTTAGGGTGTCAGGTGTTGTAAGTGTAAACTGGGTCCTGTCACTGTTTAAGATATGTCCTCCCGCTCCCCATATTATCTGGTAAAGTCCTCCCTCGCCATAGGTTGGTATATACATTCCCCACTTGTTTGCATCTATGTTTGTCAGTTTTTTAGCGGCATCTAGCCAGTCCTGCCATGTCCAGTCCCAATTTGGATAAGTAAGACCTGCTTTATCGAATAAATTTTTGTTGTAGTAGAGTATTCCGCCTATGGTTATATCTTTTGGAGCCCCATAGAAGATCCCATTATATTCGCAGGCAGTTGGCTCAAAGTAATATTTTGACAGATCTATATCTTTCATGAGATTCGTTAGATTGTAAAATACCCCTTCTTTAGCAAAATTGTCGAAATAAGCTCCGTCCATTACAAAAACATCTGGGGCATTATTCGCTGCAATTCTGTTTTGCAATGTTTGAAAATAAGCACCCCAGGACGTGGATTGAAGATTCACAAAGACATCCTTTTGAGATTGATTAAATTTATCGACCATTCTCTGATATGCCTGAATTTCAAAGATGTTTCCCCATACCATGAAAGTTATATTTGTCTTCCCGATGACCGTTAAAGACATGGCCAGAGAAAGAATTACGACTAAGAGAAACATGATATTACTTTTCATTTAAATCCCTCCATTCATTGAAAATTTTTATTTAATTCCTCCTTGAAGTTCTATACCACTTATAATCGATTTTTGAGCTATCAAAAACAAAACTATCACTGGCAAAATTGCAAGCGTTGATCCTGCCATTATGTAATTCCAGTACCCTAAAGCCTGACCACTTAAAAAACTCAAGCCGGAAACTATTGTCATCTTTGATGGGGTGTTTAAATATATCAAAGGCCCCAGGAAATAATTCCATGTGTTTATGAAAGTTAACAATCCCACCGTTACAAGGACCGGATATGAAAGAGGAATGAATATTTTATAAAAGATTTGCCAGTAATTCGCACCATCGACTTTTGCGGCATCTATATAACTCGTCGATATGGTCTTAAAAAATTGTCTTACAAAAAAGATCATGTAAGCGGCTCCGAAAAATGACGGTACCCATAAAGGATATAAAGTATTTATCCATCCAAAGAAATTGAACAAGATATATTGAGGTATCATAACTGCTTCAAAAGGTATCATCATAGTTACAAGCAACAATGTGAATAAGAAATCTTTGAACTTAAAATTCAAAGCCACAAATCCAAAGGCCACAAGGGAAGATGAAATTATAACTCCTATTGAATTCATAACAGATAAGAATATGGAATTTAAAAACCAGTCTTTTATTGGAACAAGATTAAAGAGTTCTGTGTAATTTTCCCACCTTAATGTCTTGGGAAAGAAATCTGGCGGAAAAACCATCGTATCGCTAAGTGATTTAAAAGATGTAGAGATCATCCATACAAATGGAAGGATCATCGGAATTGCACCTATTAAAATTATTACGAAAGCAATTAAAGTTATCAATTTTGATTTCCGCATATTTTCTCCTTTTACTGATAGAAAACGAGTTTCTTTTCAGCTTGTAATTCGAACAAAGTTATCAAAAAGATTATCCCTGTTAATATCCATGCAAGAGCGGAGGCCTCCCCTATGTGAAAATACTGAAAACCAAGTTGATAAATGTACTGAACTAAAGTTATATTGTAATAAGAAGTAACTCCGTTGTTTGTCATATAAGCGAGATCAAAGACCTGAAATGACCAGATAACTGATGTCACGGTTACAAAGAATATCGTTGGAGAAATGAGTGGAACTGTAATTCTAAAAAATGTTGAAATCGCATTAGACCCATCCAAATATGCTGCTTCATATATACTTTTATCAATGGAACGGAGTCCGGCCGTGAATAGAATAGAATTGTATCCAATACTTCCCCATATGCTTATCATCATCAAGGTTGGAATGTAAAGGTTGGGATCTGAAAACCATCCAGGTCCCTGTATGTTAAACCAGTTTTTCAAAGCGTTATCAACCACACCATAAGAAGGTTGCAAAAGCCATATCCACACTGCAGCATTGGCAACGGCAGGGGTTACCGAAGGCAAAAAATATATTAATCTAAAAACAGATGATCCAGGTATTCTATTCATCAAAACAGCAACAACCAGAGATAAAATCACAGAGATAGGAACATACAGAGTGAAAAATGCCGTGTTTCTTAACGCCGACCAGAAAAACGTTGAATTAAAAATACTGTATATATTTTCAAATCCAACGAATTTTAACGGGCCTATCAGGTTCCAACTTGAAAATACAAGAATAAATGAAAAGATTATAGGACCTATGGTAAAAACTAATAGTCCGATTATCCATGGAGATATGAAAATATAACCAAACATTCCTTCTTTTTTATTCATCGCTTTTCTCCAAAGACTTTTCTACCCTGTCAATATTTTCCAGTCTGTAAATATCCATATCTATGACTATGTTTTTCAATCTTGACTCTTCTGCAGCCCATGCCATCAAATGGCTTTCGAGTGAATCACCGATAGAGGTGGAAATACTTTCATAACGCGAATCTCCGAGCATTTTAACGAATTCATCAAGCATATAGAAATCCCCTCCTGAATGGCCCAAAGTGTCTATATATCCGCTTTCAATTTGAATTTTTTCCCTTTCTTTTCCAAATAGTAAGACATCGATCTCGTTTTTCCCAAAGTGACCTTGAATTTCCCCCTTTGAACCAAAAATTCTTATTCTCCTGTCCATTTCAAATGTAAAAGCCTGCATTGTAAAATTAACGTTTATGCCTTCAAAATCCATGGAAACAACCTGATGATCTACAACATCGTTATCGCAGTTGTAAACACATCTACCGTAGGGGCCTTCTCTTAACGCCTTCAATCTACCTTCATATGACAGATCATCAGATATCACATTCTGTGGCCATCCTGTACTTGAATTCAGATATAACTTTAAAGCAGAATAAGGGCACTCATCTTCTACTTTACAGTCGAGGCATCGCTCAGCAGCACCGGCTGGCATCTTTTCCTTTCGGAAATGCATCAGGTTACCAAAGGAAGAAATCTTTGAACATTTTTTCCCAATAATCCAGTAGATTATGTCCATATCATGGCATGATTTCGTCAAGATCATGGGAGCCGTTTCTTCCCTTGATCTCCAGTTTCCCCTTACGAAACTGTGGGCCATGTGCCAATATCCAACATTTTCTTTGTGTTCTATACCAATCAGATCGCCAACGATTCCATTCGAGACAAGTTCACGAATTTTTCTAAAAAATTTCGTGTATCTCAAAACATGTGCAACCATAACTCTTTTTTTGTATTTTCGAGAATACAAGTATACCTTTATTGCACCGTCGAGAGTTCTATCTATTGGTTTTTCGAGCAAAATATCATAACCTGCTTTCATGAATTCTATCGCAGGCTCAACATGAAGATTGTCCATAGTTGCTATGATAACACCATCCGCGATCTTACCGACAGATAAAAGATCTTTCCAATCTTTAAATCTTCTATCTGATGATATTTTAAGTTTTTCTGCCAAAGAATTTCTTCTTTGATCGTTGGGTTCAGCCAATGCAACGATGTCGATCTTTGACGTTTCTAAAGCGTAAGCGCTATAAATATCTCTTCCTCTGCTTCCAGCACCAATCAAAACAACTTTAGGACCTGCCATTGTTTTCTCCTTATCAGTGAATTCAAATAATTTCAATCCTTAAACTTAATTTCTTGATCTCATTCATGAACTCTTTAGAAACAGAATCGGTTATAATTCCATCAATTTCGTTGAACTCAAAAGTCCTTATGTGTTTGACGACTCCAAACTTAGTATGATCCGCAATAACGTAAGTTTTACGGCTGTGAGAATGTATCTCTTTGGCTATCTCAGCCTCTTCCATGTTCGAAAAGGTTATTCCACCATCGATCGAAATGCCATTTACTCCTACGAAAAATTTATCTACGTTGAAATTTCTAATAACTCTAAGTGCGATCTCTCCTACGCACTCATAAGTTCCCTTTCGAGGAATACCCCCGGTTAAAATAAGTCTAAAATCTTTTACGCTCTCGATGACAAGTGTAGATATGTTCACTGAATTTGTAAGTATTGTCAGATTTTTAAGAGGAGAATCTATTATCTCGCGAGCAAGCATGTAAGAGGTAGTTCCACCACTTAAGGCTACAAAATCATTGACTTCTATCAACTTAATAGCCTTTTTCGCGATAAATTGTTTTTCGTTTTTCATGAAATTGTAGTTAACTATAAAATTTCCTTCCGTGTATGGGGTATTTATTATCGCTCCGCTATGAGTTCTTCTGATGAGTTGCTTGCTTGCAAGGTATTCAAGATCTCTTCTTATTGTACTGCCAGAAGCATTAAATATTTCTATCAATTCCTCTGTCGTAGCACTTGTTTTACTTTTTAAGTATTCGAATATCTTCATTCTTCTTTCTTCAGATAGCATTTCATTCTCCCCAAATAATCTCCATGTTTTCAATCCCGCCAAAATAAGGAACGTTAAAAAATGGCACGGCATTTTCAGAAGAATGTTTTATCAAGTTCAAGTTATAAGTGCCGGTATGTTTTAGGTGTAAATCCATCTTTTCTGTATCGTCAACACCAGATACGACTCTTTTCCATATCGCTCTTCCTGCCAAAAATCCAGAGGCACCAAGACGACAATTCAAATCCAAAATTTCTGAGAATTTTTCGGCATCCATTCCCTCGCTTAAAACGACCCATGGTTTGCCCTTCGTTGATTTATAAATATCTGCGGGTCTTAGATTAAAGTTAGCGTCCGTTACTATCGGTTCTACCTTGAATAGATCTACTCCGTACCTTTCTTCACTGAAGATCTCTAATGCTTTCAGTATGGCATCTGTTCTCGTACCGCTTACGTTATAAGTTAGAATTTCAAGAATGTAAAGAATATCTTCCTTTTCACATTCTTTTCCGAGTTCTTCGACGAGTTTCATCTGATGTAATTTCGTACTTTCAGAGGAATTTTCGGACCAGTACACAAGCAATTTAACGGCATCGAGCCCTGCATCTTTTGCAAGTTCGGCTACACCATCGCAGTATAACGAACTCAGTCTATCGTTGAGGTGAGAAGGATCCGTGAAATAACCACTTTTTTCGGCAGACAAAATTATTCCGGAATTTTTAGGCACATATTTTAGATTTTGCGGAAATCCATATTCTCCATCTATAAGAACTGCGGTAACCTTGTCGGACAGGTTTTTCAATATAGATCTCTTTATTCTGACAAGATCTTCAGGATCGACACTTCCCTTTACGTCTTTTACCATCTTTTCAACGGAATTTCTTTGATCAAGCGCTAACATCTGGAATTGTCCTATTTCATTTGAAATTTTCACAAATCCTCTATATTTCCCAGGTGTTATTTTCATATTGTCAACAACTCCTTATCATTTTTGTGTAAGCCATTGTAAAAACTCAAAAATTCGCTTTGACTCATAATATTCCTGGCAGCCATAAGCAATGATCCAATGTACGGAGGGAATTCGGGCTCAACCATCTCAATTCCTTGAACCTTTTTCATCACAGACATGAACTCATTCTTAAAGTACTCACAATTAAAAAGTCCTCCCGCGTATGCTAAAGGAACGGGCTCAAAATCGAGTTTATTCAAAAGTGCTTTTACGCTTCTTTTTAATTCTTCAACTGCTATAGAGATCACATCAGACGCAGAATAAATTCCATTTGTTGCCGCAAGACAAGCGATTTTAGAAAAACTGGCAATATATGTTCTCACATTGAAGCCCTTGCATCTTGTTAAAATCTCTCTTAGATCCGACACGTTCGCAAAATCCTTAACCATCTTCAAGAGGGAACTCTCTTCCCTTCTTCCATCATATTCTTCGAAGGATCTCTGAAGTATCATCCGACCAATGAAATATCCGCTTCCAAGATCTCCAACATACTCTCCCCAACCATCTACCCTAAAAATTCTTTCTTCCTTATCTTTGGCCATTGCCATTGATCCTGTGCCTGCAAGTAATATCATCCCAGGAGATTTAGGAAGAGCTCCTTCGAGTGCCACTCTCACATCATTGACAACCATGCTTTTGGGTAATATTTCTTCTACCATCATCTCGATTTTTCTCTCCGTTCCAGGAACATCTCCAAAAGTGGACATTCCAAAGCATGAAAAAGAAATATCTTCGATCTTTATTTTGGCTTGAGATAAAGACTCATCTATTGCTTTTTTTATTTTATTTTTAACCTCTTCAGGAGGAACATTCAGGATATCAACTGAATCTGTTTTTGACAGGCCTGTTATTTCACCAAATTCATTTGCTATTGAAACGATTGTTTTTGTTCCTCCACCATCTACCCCTAACAAGAACTTCATTCAGAATTTCACGACCTTCGTAAGATTTTTGGGTTCATCCGGTGATAATCCTTTTTTTAAAGATTTTCTTACGCCTATTATTTGTAAAGGTATTACCCTCACAAACCAGTCGCTGAAATCACCAACAGGGACGATTAAACTATTCACAACGATGTTTGAACTTGATATGCCGATCACGCTTCCTCCAAGTTTTTCTATTTCTTTTGCCATTTTCTCTTCCTCTAACTTCATAAAATCATTTGAGAGAATAACTGCTAACGTTTTATTATTCACCTTGGACTTTGGCCCGTGCCGGTATTCTAACGTCTGATAAGCCTCTGCCGGCGTAAGAGAGGTTTCTGATACCTTTATAACTCCTTCCATTGATGAGGCAAAATATTCATCGTACCCGAGGAAAACAAAATGTTCGTAATTTTCAGGTTTTACTTTATCGAACAGAATCTTAGAATCTTCCAAAATTTTACTTGAAATGTTTTGGATAGATTTCATGTAATCTTTTAAATCCCGATCAAAAAGGTCTCGTATTATCGAGGTTCCCAAAAATGCCATAGAAGTGAACGATTGCGTCATAACAACGGATTCTTCACTTACAAAATCGAGATTTGAAGAAATATCTGCGATATTGGCCAATTCGCTTTTTGAATTGCAAGTGATGGCACAGGTTTTAACGCCATTTTCTTTAGCTTTTCTTAATGCCATAACTGTTTCGGAAGATTCGCCAGATCTCGATATACCTATTAGCACAGCATCTTTGGGTAAAGTTCTAAGATCGAATGCAACTTCAGAACCGCTGAAATACTTGGAAATAACCTTTCCTTTTGATAGACGATTCAAATGAGATGATAGTCCCATTGCAAGATAGTAAGAAGATCCACACCCGACAAAATCTATCTCAGAAAATTTTTCGGCATCTTTCAAAAACGACAAAAGATCATGCGAAATAACACTATACTCTTTTAAGATTCTTCCAAATTTTTCAGGCTGTTCATTGATTTCTTTTTCTGTTTTGGTCGTCAAAGATCTCACTCCTTAATCACATATAATCAAATTTAATCATCAAATGTGATTATATCTAATTATATATAAAAAAGCAAACCTTAAAAATAGACTAATTTCCCATTTAACTGGGAAATTCAGTCGTTATTCCATTTTAAAGTCATCGATCTTGAGATATCTCTTTTTATTTATGATTTGTTTACAATTTTATGGACTCTCAAATTAAAGTTCGGAGTTTTTGAAGTGAAAGTATTGAAGCACAAATATAATTGCCGTGATTGTTAGAAGGACCGCGAAAGTTATCCCTAATGATTGATTCACAAGTACATCCTGGCCTGTCATGT
>ERZ1669250.673-NODE-673-length-14037-cov-3.943070_pt1 | contig 14037 bp, 16 predicted proteins | sample MGYA00579295_ERZ1669250 | MGnify/ENA primary metagenome ERZ1669250 (study PRJEB41166, sample SAMN08046056) | hot springs metagenome | biome: hot spring; feature: acid hot spring; material: thermophilic sediment; isolation source: thermophilic sediment from acid...
GCCCTCCCATGAATTGTATGAATTCCATATGAATAAAAATAGCTGTTAATTTTTGAAGAACATCCAATGCCGGTGACAAGAACGGTCTTGAATGGATCCAGTTTGAGTATGGCCGCCGCCCTCTTAAGTGCGAGCAGAACACCATAGTCACCGCATCCTGGACACCATGTGGGATTTTCTTTATCATATATTTTCGTATCCACCTTTATTTCTACCATTTATAGGACCTCCTTTACTTTATTGTATATGTTTCCAGGTCTGAATGATCTTCCATCGTATTTTCTTATGGGAATGAAATCCTTCCTCTTTGTATATATTTTCAGTATATTCTCCAGCTGGCCTGAAATGTTATTTTCCACCACAAATACATTTCTGGCACTGTCTATCTGGCCAATGGAATCCTCCAAAAATGGAAGAAGTGTTCTGATCCTTATGAATTTCATCTCTATTCCATCCTTTTTAAGCATTTCCATTGCCTCTATCACAGGCCCCATTGTGCTGCCCACACCTACTATGACATTTTCTCCCTCTCCCAGAATTTCTGAAGGAAAGAGCATTCCCTTTATTTTTTCAATTTTCCTGTATCTTTTTTCCATCATTTTGTTTCTTATGTCTATTTTTTCTGTTATATGTCCAAATTCATCATGTTCATCTCCCGTTTCAAGGTGCAATCCGTTTAATACTCCAGGTATTGTTCTTCCTGATATTCCATCATCTGTTATCTCATATCTTCTGAATTCCCTGTCCTTTGAATCGATTTTCAGAATCAGTTTCCCTCTTGACAGTTTTAGGGAATCCAGCCTGAATTTATCAACAACCTGCTTATTCCAGCTGATCAATTCATCAGTAAGGATTATCACAGGCCCCTGAAATTCATCGGCTATATTGAATGCTTCAAACGTCATGTAAAATGATTCTTCAACATTTCCAGGTATCAGCACGACTTTTGGTTTATCCCCGTGACCACCATAAACTGCATGATTCAGGTCTGACTGTTCAGTCTTGGTGGGCATGCCCGTAGATGGCCCTGCCCTCATCGCATCCAAAACAACAAGAGGCTGTTCAATCATGCTTGCGAGTCCTATAGCTTCAGTTTTCAGATCAAATCCGGGGCCTGATGTTGCCACCATTGACCTTATTCCTGCATATGATGCCCCTATAGCCATGTTAACCGCTGAAATTTCAGATTCGGCCTGAATAGCAACACCTCCTTCCCCAGGCAAATATTTAGATAAAAATTCCAAAACGTCACTTGCAGGAGTTATCGGATATGCAGATATGAATCTGCATCCTGCTGCCATGGCTCCCAGAGCAATGGCCTCATTTCCCATCATGAGCAATTTGTTGTCATCCCTTTTCAACCTGTTTATTGAATAATTCTGTAGACCCGTTTCTTCTTTTGATAATTCCAGGCCTATTTCATATGCTTTCAGGTTATCGTTCAAAATCTTCTCTCCCCTTTTTTTATATGTATCATTTATCGTTTCCTTCATCAAACCCGGATCAAGATTGAATAATTTTGTCAGTATCCCAAGGGCCATTGTATTCTTTATGATTTCAATTCCCAGTTCTGTTTTGGCCTTCAGCGTGAATGGCAAACCTATTATTTTAATGTCATTTCTATCAAGAGTTATCCTGGTCTTTGATGAATCATATATAAGAGCTCCCCCTGAATCCAGTTCTTCAAGGTGTAATTTTAATGAATCATCATCAAAAGCAAGCAGTGCATCGATCTTGTCATGGATAGAATATATTTTCTTTTCGGAACCCCTTATCGCATAGCTTGTATGGCCGCCCCTTATCCTTGATGGAAAATCCTTATCCGTGGCAACGTAATATCCATCCCTTCTCAGATATCTAGATAGAAGTTCTCCTGTTGCCAGTGATCCATCTCCTGCCTGCCCTCCTATTCTCACCGTAAAATCATTGATCTTCATGATACCACCGCCAAAAACATGTCCTTTGAAGCACCGCACACCGGGCAGACCCAAGATTCTGGAAGATTTTCAAACGGCGTTCCGGGCGGAATGCCCTGTGTTTCATCCCCCTCGTCTGGATCATAGATATATCCACATACCTGACACTGATATAGTACCTTCATTTTTTCACCTCCTTTAATGCATTCAACACTTCCTCAGCATGATTTTCTGGTTTAACCCTTCCCCACTTTTTAACGATTTTTCTTTCCGGATTGATTATAAATGTTGTACGCCTTGCCTTACCCATATTTTCAACACCGAATTTTTTTATGATTAGCCTGTCAGAATCGCTCTTTAATTCGAATGGAAGATTCAGCTTTTCCCTGAATTTTCTATGCTGTTCATCTTCATCCACACTTATACCGATAACATCAACATCTATTTCCCTGAATTTGTCATAATTATCCCTGAAAGACTCCGCTTCCCTTGTACAGCCGGACGTAAAGTCCTTTGGATAGAAATATAAGACTATCCATTTACCCTTTTTCTCCGGAAAATATTCATCCAAAAACGATACGTCATCATTTATATCCAGCATTTTACCATCCTCCTTCATGCAATATTTCTCTCATATCTTTTCTTTCTCTTTTTCTTTCTTCATTTCCCTCAGGATATCCTAATACTATTATAACGGGAATAGAATATTTTTCTGGAATTTTCAGAATATTTTTTACACCCTCATGGTCGAAACCAGCGATTGAATGGGCTATAAGGTTATTGTGATATGCTTCCAGAAGCATGTTTTCAACTGATAGACCGCAGTCAAATAATGCATATTGAATCTTATCTATATTGCAGTCAGTTTCAGGATCACATGCAATTACTACGAATGCATATGCATTTTTTGCCCACGAATTTCCCCTGTTGAGATATTCATTTATGATTTCCTTATCCTTTCCCTTTAAAAGTATAAAGTGCCATGGCTGGTTGTTGTAACATGATGGTGCAAGTCTTCCCGCTTCCAACACATCGTAAATTATCTCTTCTTCTATTTTTCTGCCTGAAAAATTCCTGTAACTCTTTCTTTTATTTATTTCATCCATCATTCAGAATTCACTGTAAATTATGTCATCATACATATTTTCCAGTTTGGCCTTGTGATTCCGTTCCTGTTTTTTCAGAAATTCTAGAATTTCCTTAATTTTTGGATCTGTCATGTATTTTTCAAGTTCATCGTAAAATTTGTATTCCTTTTCTTCTCTTAAAATTGCATGTGAAAGAACATCCTTCAATTCTGAATTTTCATCCAGATTTTCTTTTTTTGGCAGATGATCCAGAAGACTCAATACGGGAATATCCTTAGAAAACTCATATTTTCCTGAAAAATATTTCATTATTATATTTTTATGGTTGAGTTCTTCATTTGCCAGTTCTTTTAGGAGATCCTTTGCAGCAGGATTCTTAACGATTTTTGAAAATTTTAGGTAAAATTCATATGCATCCTCTTCAGTTTTTACAGCTCTGTCAAATAATTCTGCAATATCCATATATTTCACCTTCAAAAAAAATAAAAAAATTTTATTCGATTTTTATTTCAACCGAATTTTCCCATACTCCATGCAAGTTGCAGTATGCAAGTGCATATATCGTTGCATTCTTATCAAGCTTCATCCTGAATGTAACCCTTGGATCTGCATATGTCGGTCCGAGATCAAACGTTGCCACGTGAACGGGATTGAATGCCCTTCCCTCAATGGCTGCATATACCTGAATCCATTTTATGTGGTGTTCAATGAGATTCGGGTGCGGGACATCCTTACCCACCGTTATCTTTATTTCAAACCACTCGTTTGCCTTCACCTTTTCAGGTGCTTCGATTATCGGTGCATGCTTTTCCTTGCCCTCCTTTTCTGGCAGATATATATTTTCTCCAAACCTTTTCATAAAATCACCTCTTTTTCAATATCTCAATTCTATCCTCTTCTTCAATCTCCTCTTCCAGCATATTTTCTATTATGTGGTATGTTACCGGGTCCTTTCCAATCGTTTTCTTCAGAATTCTGTTGTATACATCTATAATGCATCTCTTAAGATTTAAAAGAGCATCTATGGTAGATTGCAAATCATTTATGTTGATATTTTCAGGATACCTGCAGTTTCCAAGCCTTATAATTTCGGAAGGGTTGTAAAGCGTATTTCCTCCTAAAGATCTTATTCTATATGTCAATTTTTCAGCCCTGATCAATGCTGAAGAGTATATCTTTTCCATTATCTCTTTGAGATATATCGTATGTTCGCCAAAGTAATTGTGTTTCACATACCATGAGAGATATATTTCCATCCATTGATCCGAATATACCCTTGAAAGATCAGAAATCAGTTCACTTAACCCGATTTCAACAATCTCCTTTCCTTTTGTTCCCATAAAAGGTCAGAACTTTTTAAATGCACTCTGCGGTGCACCACATACCGGACATTTTTCCGGGGCTTTACCTATCGCTGTATAACCACATACACTGCATATGTATATGTCTCCCACTTCATAATCCTTTTTTGATTTAACAGATTCCTTTGCCTTTTTATACAGATCCGCATGTATTTTTTCCGCCTCAAGAGCACTGTGTGTGGTCATTTCCGCATTCTTCTCTCCCTGAAATTTTGCAACTTCATTGAATACAGGATACATTTCCTCTATCTCATATGTTTCACCATCTATTGCAACCTGGAGGTTGTTTTCAGTATCCTTTACCATTCCAAGTGCAATCCTGTAATGATTTGTTGCATGAATTTGTTCAGCATATGCTATTGCTCTGAAAAGCCTTGCAATATTCTTGTATCCCTCTTTTTCAGCAACATCGGCAAAAATAAGATATCTCATATGTGCCTGACTTTCACCGGCAAAAGCTTCCTGTATATTCTTTTCCGTCATCTTTCTCATATCTTTACCTCCTCTATATTTTCATTAAAAATTAGATATTTAATGTTTTGTAGTTTTTTTATCTAATTTAATTTTAATATTCAATACCCTCTCTCGCCTCAATTCCCTTCTGATAGGGATGTTTTATTTCTTTCATTTCAGTTACAAGATCAGCCCTTTCAATAAGTTCATCAGGTGCATATCTTCCTGTCATCACTATTTCTACATTTGCTGGTTTCCTGTCAAGAAATTCCAGAATCTTTTTCATTCCAACAAGTTCAAAATATACCGCGGTTATGATTTCATCAAGAATAATCATATCGTATTTCCCTGATACCATTCTTTCCTCTGCATTCCTTAAACCATCCTCGATCATTTTAACATATTCCATCGGTGGATTTCCGGGTTCAAATACCACTACATCAGGAAACATTTTTTTTATTTCAGGATTTTTTGATACAAAGTACGGTTTTCCCAGATATATCTCCTCTATATTTTCTATGTCTTTCAGAATATTGCTTTCACCATATCTTTTTGATTTCATAAAATGAATCAGAAGAATTCTGTTGCCATATCCAGCAGCTCTTATGGCTAGACCTATGGATGCAGTGGTTTTACCCTTTCCATTTCCAGTATATATTTCGATCAATCCTTGGGAAAAAGACATTTACCATATCACCGGTTCTATGTATTCGCCCCACACTTCCTTTAGAGAATCGGTTATCTCTCCCAGCGTCGCTCCAGCCCTCACTGCATCTATAATGTATCGCATCAGGTTGTCCGAATCCGCATATTTTTTTATTCTATTAAGAGACTCATGCATTTTTGAAATATCCCTGTTCTCCTTGAACCTTTTTAGCCTTGCAAGATGTCTCTCCTCAAGTTCATCCGGAACTTTGAGAATGGGAATTTCAAGCTTTTCATCTATCTTGTATCTGTTTACACCCACAAAAACTCTCCTGTTTTCTTCAAGATCCTTCTGGAATTTGTATGCTGATTCTGCTATTTCTCTCTGGAAAAATCCCTTCCTTAATCCGGCTATAACTCCTCCAAGTGATTCTATCTTGTCCAGATATCTGTATATATCCTCTTCCATTCTATCGGTAAGCCATTCAATATAATATGATCCACCAAGAGGATCAACAACATTGGCAACACCGGATTCTTCAGCTATTATCTGCTGTGTTCTCAGGGCGATCATCACAGCCTTTTCTGAAGGCAGGGCCCATGCCTCATCCATACTGTTTGTATGCAAGCTCTGCGTCCCTCCAAGAACCGCGGCCAAGGCTTCAAGCGCTGTCCTTATTATATTGTTTTCCGGCTGCTGGGCGGAAAGACTTACCCCGGCCGTCTGCGTATGAAACCTCATCCACAGAGACCTTTCCTTTTTAGGATTGAACCTCCTCTTCATTTCCTTTGCCCATACTCTTCTTGCAGCTCTGAATTTGGCAATCTCTTCAAAAAAATCTATATGTGAATCAAAAAAGAAGCTCAGCCTGTATGCGAAATCATCCACGTCAAGGCCTCTTTTAATTGATTCCTCCACATAGGTAAGACCATTCGAAATTGTAAATGCGGCTTCCTGGACTGCAGTGGCACCGGCCTCCCTGATATGGTATCCGCTTATGCTTATTGGATTCCACATTGGCATTTCCCTGCTCCCGAATTCAATTGTATCAATAACAAGTTTAAGAGATTGTTCGGGCGGAAATATGAAAGACTTCTGTGCCATGTATTCCTTTAATATATCGTTCTGAATCGTACCCATCAGTTCTGATCTTTTTGCCCCCTGGGATTCTGCCGCAACTATGTACAGAGCCCATAATATTGCAGCAGGACCATTGATTGTCATGGACGTCGAAATATCTTTCATTGATATTCCATCAAACATGAGCTGCATATCTTCAAGTGTATTTATGGCCACTCCTGCCTTACCAAACTCACCCTTTGAAAGTGGATTGTCCGAATCCAGACCCAGCAAAGTGGGATAATCAAAGGCTATGCTGAGACCGGTTTCACCATGCTCAATCAGAAATTTCAGTCTTCTGTTTGTTTCTATTGCATCACCAAATCCAGAGAATTCCCTGAATGTCCAGTACCTGGACCTGTACATCGTCGGGTGTATCCCCCTTGTATATGGATACATGCCAGGATATCCAAGTTTTTCAAAATAATCAAAATTTTGAATATCGAGTGGAGAGTAAAATGTTTTCAGATCTATTCCCGACAGTGTTTTTGTGTTCTCCCTTTCGGGTATCCGGGATATCGATTTACTGTAGATCTTTTTCCATTCTTCCAGTTTTTCTCTATATATTTCTTCCTTCTCCATATTTCTCACCCAAAATTTTTAAAATCTCATTCACGGATCCGGTTATACTTTTCTCTTTAAGTAAAGATTCTGCAATCTGGCTGGAAATGCTTGAATCCATCAGGTTATCCAGTTCAAATGTTATATGCTGTTTAAGAAGATATTTTAACCTCAATATCAGTTTTTCATATAACATATTGTTCTTTTTCAGATAACTATAATGTTCTTCTATAGCATTCTTCAATTCATCTATATTCTGGTTTCTGACTGCCACAGTTTTAATTATTTTCGGTATCCATCCATTTTCCCTGGGTGTAATGAGTGTTTCAATTTCCCTTATCTTTTCATCCGCAGGTCCCTGATCAGCCTTGTTTACCACAAATATGTCACCTATTTCCATCTGTCCAGCCTTTATAACCTGAACTTCATCACCCAAAGTTGGAACCTGTATGACCACAATTGTATGTGCTATGTTGTATATGTCAATCTCATCTTGTCCGGAACCTACCGTTTCTATTATTATAACATCAAATCCAAGGGCATCAAAAAGATTTACAACATCTGCGGTAAAATAACTCAGACCTCCTACTTTACCCCTTGATGAAAGAGATCTCACATATACATTTTCATATCTGTTCAGATCTTTCATCCTTATCCTGTCACCCAAAACAGCTCCACCGGAAAAAGGACTGCTTGGATCCACTCCGAGAACTGCAACTCTCTTTCCCTCCAATAAAAATTTAACTGCCAGCTTGGATATCAGGGTTGATTTTCCGCTTCCAAATACACCTGTTATACCGATAATCTGAGCTCCTTTGATATTTTTTATTGCCCATGTTGATAGATCATCATCATGGTTCTCTATTTTTGTTACCAGTTTTGCAATTTCAATTTTGCTGTTAATGTTAATTTCCATCATGATGGCCTCTTAATATTCTTCCTGATGAATTCAGAGATTTCATTTATTGGTGTACCGGGCATGAATATTTCTGCCACACCCATATCTCTTAATTTTTCCCTGTCATCATTGGGTACAATTCCCCCACCGATCAAAAGAACATCATTCAACCCGTTCTTTTTCATAAGTTCAAGCACTCTTGTAAAATGATACATGTGCGCACCTGATAGTATGCTGAGACCTATTACATCAACATCTTCCTCTATTGCCGTCCTTACAATATCCTCTGCTGTCTGATGTATTCCTGTATATATAACCTCAAAGCCTTCTTCCATCAAAGCTCTTGCAAGTACCTTGGCGCCCCTATCATGTCCATCGAGACCGGGTTTTGCAATCAGTATTCTTATCTTTCTCATAATGCTCACTTCAACAATTCCCTTGCTATAACAATCTTTTGAATTTCTGTTGTTCCTTCATAAATTTCCGTTATTTTGGCATCCCTGTAATATCTTTCAACGTCAAAGTCTTCAATAAATCCATATCCTCCATGAACCTGTATTGCGAATCTTGAAGCATCCATTGCTACTTTGCTTGAAAAATATTTGGCCATGCTCGCTTCTTTTATTAATGGCAGATTTTTATCTGCCCTCATTGCAGCATCATATATCAATAATCTCGCGGCTTCAACATCAGTCGAAATTTCAGCAATCTGAAATTGCAAACCTTCAAAATCGGCCAATTTCTTTCCAAAAGCTTCTCGCTGTTTCATGTATTCAATACTTTTTTCTAAACTCGCCTGTGCAATACCCAGAGCCTGGGCCCCTATCCCAATTCTTCCCATGTTAAGAGTATTCATGGCAATGTAGAACCCCTTTCCCATTTCTCCAAGAATATTTTCTTCCGGGACATGAACGTTATCCAATACCAATTCTGCAGTGCTTGATCCCCTAACTCCCAGTTTTCTATAATCCTCGCCAACGTGAAAACCTTCATAGTTTCTTTCCACAACAAATGCGGTTATACCCTCATGCCTTTTTGGACCCTGTCCGGTTCTTGCAAATATAATGAATACATTTGCATGATTTGCATTGGTTATAAAGAATTTATTTCCACTAAGAATATATTCAGATCCCTTTTTCTCCGCTTTAAGCTGTACATTGGCTGCATCTGACCCTGCCTGAGGTTCAGTTAGAGCATATCCACCAATCCATTCTCCCCGTGCAAGTTTAGGGAGATATTTATTTTTAAGATAATCAGACCCCCACGTTAATATTGGATATTCAACAAGACCATTCTGAACATCCATCGCAACGGAAACGGATGGAGATATCCTTGCAAGCTCCTCTAAAATTATTACATAACTGAGTGTATCAAACCCCGCACCACCATATTCATGCGGAATAATTACACCTGTAAATCCTATCTTTCCCAGTTCATCATAAATTTCTCTGGGGATGGTTTCATTTTCAATAATCTTATTTTTAGGTAATATGACCTTTTCAGAAAAATCTCTAGCGAGTTTTCTTACCAGTTCATAATCTTCATTTAAAATCAAATCTACCACCTACAAAAGACATAATAAAGATAAATTTATTAATTTTTTGAATTTATTATGAATTAGATTATTAAATAAAATATAAATACTTAAATTAAATTTTAAATTTTATGTCTGAAAGTAATGACAAATTCCAGAGAATGACCATCGCCAACAGAATAACCAAATTTATTATCTGGATTGCACTTTTCATTATAGTTTCTGCTTTGATGCAATGGATTGTCAATATTTTGCTTCCTAAATTTAATATTGACATACAGAATTATATTTTATATATAAATGTGACACTGACATTGATATTCGGTTACTTTCTGATAAGCAGTTTTGCAAATATAATGTATGCCTTCATGAAAAGGAAATACGCTGAAGATGTGGCAAAACCAATAAGAAATGTTTTCATGATAATAGGTTTTGGCGCACTTTTAACTGTTATAGCTGGAGAGGTCGGTGGAGGTCTGGCAGGGGTATCGGTTGGAGGTTTTCTGGGCATTGTGATAGGTTATGCTACCCAGCAAACATTGGGACAGGCGGTGGCCGGATTGTTCATCATGTTTTCAAGGGCCTTAAAACATGGTGAACTTGTTACATTAACGGGGGATACAGGAATCGTTACGGACATAGGAATTCTATTTACCGAAATTGTAAAAGACGACAATACCAAGGTTCTGATACCCAATAATTCTTTACTGGGAAATAAAATTTACAAAATTCCAAAAAAGGATGGACAGAATAATAAATCAACTTAAAATTATTCTCTCCAAAATCCTTACAACAGATTTTAATTTTTCAGGTGTTATGGAATTTATTATCTCCATGTCCTCCTTTTCAAGTATCTTTAAAATCCTTATCAAAATAATATAAATTATGAATGAAAGTATGATCAGTGAAAATAGTTTGATCACCGAAAATTTTAATTTTTCCTGAATGTAAAATATTATCAGGAATGTTAGAGTTCCTGCAACATAGGTCTTAAATACCTTAAGATGGTAAAGTTTGAAAATATTCAGTTTCATAGCATAAACCAGTATTATAATAAAATTTACAATTAATGATGATGAAAATGCAATAGCAGCACCTATTAATCTCAGATGAGGTATAAGCATGAATGAAAGAACAACATTTGTTAAAATTCCTAACGCGCTTGAGAGAACAAATATCCTGTTTTTCCTTATACTCTGAATTCCGGAAGATATTACACTTGTTGTAAGCGATAGAGACTCTGATAGCGAAATAATTATGAATGGAATTGTAGCTGATAAATATTCACTGTTGGATATAAAAATAATAATCCATGAAGACAGAGATGCCACAATAAATGTTAATGAAACAGAAATTATGAGAACATATAAAAAGGCTTTTGATGAATATAGTTTCAATGAATAGTAATCATTTTCTCCAAAAAATTTTGAAAATTTTGGCAGCAAAACATTATTTATGGGCCCCTGGACAAAACTGAAGGACGTGACCATCAATATTGCGAGCGTATATATTCCGAATTCAGTCAGATTAAGAAAATATGATACTACGAATCTGTCCATGTATGTTGCTCCATATCCTAAAATACTGGATGCATAAATTGGAATCGCATAATTCATCATCTTCTTTAGACTGTATTCTTTTAATTCTGTTGCCTCTATATTTCCTGAATAGATTAAAATAAGCACAGCTGAAAATACCATTATTATCGAATTACCGATAATCCATCCAATTACTATGAGATAAAGGTTCGGGATGAAATGGTAAATTATAAAACCGGAAAAGTATGAAAATACATTTCCTATGGATTGAAATATTGATACATATTTAAATTTCTGAAGACCGTATAATACAGAAATTAGAAAATTATTCAGAATCATAATAAAAATGTCAACGGATATCAATTTTAAATAAAAGGAATATTCCCCATGAAAAAATAAATCTGATATATAATTAGAAAATATTAAAACAAATAATAATGATATCAGGGAAAGAAAAAGTCCGAATTTTATTGTACTTTTTATTATTTTTCTAATATCTCCAGGATACCTTTTTCCTATGCTGTAAGAAATAAAATGTGAAACAGCTGGAGGAAAGCCGAAGGAAAAAATTATATTGAATAATGAAGCTATCGCCAGCAATAATGAAAATAGACCTACGACATTAGGTGAAAAATAATGGATTGTATATAGATAAAAGAACATCCCTGATAATGTGATTGTAATATTTGCTGCATACTGGTATATAAGGCCTTCACCCGTTTTCTCTGTATTTACGGTATCCATTAAAAACTATTATGAGGATTCCATATATAATTATTCATGATAATTTAATTATAATTTTTTTAAAAAATTTCTAGCGTCAAATTATATCTTAGAGAAAATATTGATTATATGAGAATTTCTTGGATTTTTTTAAAACAAATTTTTATTAATGATAAAAACAAAGAAAAAATTAAAAGAAAATATAATTTAATTTTTTATTTTCAATCTGAAATAGATGTCTCTGTAAGTGTTAACAAGAAAACTCATGGGCGTTTTGATATTAATTTTTTCAGACCACATAAGTTCTGATTTCTCAAATATTGCAGGCAATAGGCGATCTTTCTTATTATCTTTATTTTCATACTGTGATCTTAGTAATGCAATACTATTACCCGCTTCAATACTTAGATTTCCAATATCATTTTTTGAAAGCCACAGGGTTTCATAATTCAAAGCATCTACCCAGCTTTCAGCTCTGTCAAGAAGATTGTAATGATCCATCAGGGTTCTTGCAAATATCCTGTATCCAAAATTTTCACTGAGTTCGAATGCCATACTTCCAGGATCTATAAACGGTGAAATGGGTGAAATGAAAAAATGAACCCAATCATTATAGATATCGTGATATTTTCTGGCAAACTGTACATCTTCAGATATATTTTCTTTTTTCTGTTGGGACAAACCAATCGAAAAGAATATGTCCATTTTACCGGCATTATATTTTTTTGCATATTCCATATTTTTTTCCAGTGCAAAATTTGTGTAATATCTTCCATTGCATGATCTTACATATTCATTTGATGATTCTGGTGAAATTTCCATGGCATACATGTCAATGCTATTCTCCATTTCTTTATAAAATTCCTCCTGTGCAGGATTAAATAATTCAAAAAGTATGGATGAATCTATGCCATTTTCCCTTATCAACCTGAAGAATTCCTCCCGGTATTTTGGACCTGCCTGATAAATATCACCCGAAACATATATGGGAACACCCATGCTTTCCTCAATTGATCTTATATCTTCAACAACATTTTTGACAGGTCTATATGATACGTGATTTCTGTAATAAAAATTTTTATATGCATACTTTGAGCCTCCGCACAGCAAACAATTGTGATGACATCCTTTTTGAATGAACGTCATTGCGGTGCTTGATTTCATCCATGTTGAATATGGTATGGATGGTATAATTTCAAGATTTTTAATACAATTTTTTATAAGTAATTTATAATCTAACCTGACCTGATCTATATATTTTTCCGGACTTATCACACGATTTAACTTTATTTTACCATTTTCTCTGTATATCAGATTTGGAACCTTGGAGAGATCTCTCTTTTCCTCAACCGCATCAATAAAATCTCTGAAAAAGGGTTCGGTTGTATCACCAAGCATTACATAATCTATGAAAGGTAATTCTTTCATTATTTCATCATGGAAATATGTTGCAGAAAGTCCTCCGAGTACTACAGGTATATCCGGCCTTATTTTTTTTAATATTTTTGCAATGTTTATAACACCATGCACATGCGGTAACCAGTGGAGATCTATTCCAAATATTTCAGATTCCAGGGAAGACAACCTCTTTTCAACATCTATTTTTTTATTCATCAGCATTTCCAGGGCAATATTCTCTATCTTTATTCTGTATCCATCAGGACAGAGATTACTCATAATGCTTAAGAATCCTATCGGATACATTTCAAAAACCGGAGTAGATGGTACAAGATCACTTACCGGACCATAATTAATTTCCCTCTCCCGGAAATCATAAACGGTTGGAGCATGGATGAGCACAAGGTCATTCATACTGGATATAATACATAAAAGTATTTACGCATTTATTTATCTGAGTTTTTATTAATTTTTATTCATTATGTTTTAAGAATTGTATAGAACTTGTATTTTAATAAATAATTTTTTATATATAGTGTATGTTTTATATATTATGGCATTTTTAGAAAGATAAAAAAGAAATCTGGAACATCTGGCACTTGTAGAATCTAAATGGGAGAATGGCAAACCCAGGCAGCATGTGATAAAATACCTTGGAAAAAAATGATATGCGGAGTGGTAAAGGAAAAATCGCTGTGGCCGGTTCTTTTAGATATTGTGATATCCTGAAATTATTTCCTTTTTAATCCCCCTATCTTTCATTCTTTTACCTCCCCTTCCTTCAACTTTTTCATCTCATATG
>ERZ1669250.674-NODE-674-length-14032-cov-3.024755_pt1 | contig 14032 bp, 16 predicted proteins | sample MGYA00579295_ERZ1669250 | MGnify/ENA primary metagenome ERZ1669250 (study PRJEB41166, sample SAMN08046056) | hot springs metagenome | biome: hot spring; feature: acid hot spring; material: thermophilic sediment; isolation source: thermophilic sediment from acid...
CTTCCCTCAATAAATAGAAAGATCTATAAATTGTCTTTACATATTCTTTGAATCCTCCATGATGATCAAATAGATGATACTTGAGTAAAATCGCTGAGATCCGAATCCACATCTGTGGATATCACGATATGAGGCTTGTCTGGATGTATGAAAAGGCAGATGTCCCTTCGATGAAAGGAATATCCGAAGCTTCAGCTTAGGAGCAGCTCACTCATAATTATTGCTGGCTGTATTTTGAATAGGTGGCAACGAGATCTGGATTTATGGAGTTGAGGATGTATGGTACATTCAGTGAGATCGATGAATTCACCAAGGATGGGGCGCTTACATTTACGTGATAATGATCATCAATGTACGTCCAGTTTACCTGTAGCACCAGGGCCCACTGACTTTTATCAAGTGATATATTGAAGTAGACCGGTATGAAAGGCTCATACATGAATTTCAAAAACGTCTCATTTGTAAATTTAATCGGTGGCCTGTCTGGATTTATTGCGCCTTCGTATCCCCATACGCCATATGTATACATATAATTATCAATAAGGATGAATTCTATCGGTTTAGCTGTATGATTTTTGAAATTTCCAGCAAGCTCCTGAACGATGATCGGGTAATCTGTTGAATTCCATATATATGAAGCGTATTCAAATGGATCGCTTATGTTATCTGCCTCTATCAGCAGGCCAAGCCTATGATCTGATAGTACGCTGTAATTTTTATTCACATGGGAATCGATCCATTCTATGGCGTAGTAATCCTGATAAGATATCGTCTGGGTACCAGACGGCACAACAACATGGCCAAATGGATATACTGAACCAGCTGATCCAGCTATTATAACGATCATAACTGCAGATATAAGGATCTGGGAAGCACTGTATTTCTTCTTCTGATAGTAAAACTTGGCGCTTTCCGTCGCCGATGCCGTTGGGTAATAATATATGTTAGGGGCAGTCACGCTTATACCTATGGAGGGCCCAACTACAACTGGAGACGGTTTTGTTGATTTTATCTTATACTCTATCCTGATCTCCTTAGGCTTCTTTGAATCAAGATAGCTCACTATCGCTATGCCATCATATATCGAGAGTACCTCGAATATGTACTCGAAAAATCTACCTGGCAACAGTACCGTGCTCATAGTCAATGATGCATATATAGCCGTGATGAGAAGCAGAGACAACATACCCAGAAGGATTCTGTACTTTTTCCATGAGATTATATAACCATACGCGGCCAGGCTGACAGAAAGCAGAATAGGTATGAACACTAAGAACGATGTTCCGCTTAAATTCACTATATATCTTTGATAGATGAATACCGCTATACTTGGCACTACGAAGGATAGTGAAACAAACAAAGGAGCAGTGAATTTCTTATCCATGGGTTTCAGAATATAGAGCATTCTGCGAATTGCAGATGTATATTTTACCGGTATGTTAAAGAAAACACCGATGATCAAAAAGTATAATGCAATCACCACATACCATGGAAGACCCTCAGCTCCTCCAGTTATAAAACCAGGAGTGTTGGCCACATTCAGGAACCAGTAGGCAAACATGAAAGCTGAAAATCCGTATATGAAATATATATACCTCTTCTCGAGAGATCCATTAGATATCTTCAGATAAACCAGTATGCCGATTATTTCCAGGAGATACATGAATGTTGATAGCTGATGTGACATCACCAGCAGTATCCCAAAAACCGAAGTCAGGAACAAGAAGTATCTCTTTCTCAGAGATATCAGAAGAGATAGCACGGTCAGAAGCCCGAAAAAATGACCGAAGACAAGTATAGAAGATAAGGACGTCTGATATGCCTGAACAGGATTAACGGCCAGGAATGCTGCTGCAACGATCGACATCCGATCGTCCTTTGTTATTTCTCTTGTTATGAAAAATATCAGCACCACGGTTAGTGATCCGAAGAACTGAGGTACAAATTTCAGCAGAAGATGCCATTTTATACCCGTGATAAAGTATATTAATGAAATTATCCAATACATCACAGGAAATGATCCATATCCTGATGTCCCCCACTGAGAAGGTACATCAATCACCAGAAGTCTTGATTTAATATAGTCTTGCGTTATATAATAATAAATACCGAAGTCATTACCCCATCCATAACTGGTCAACGATGGTATCAGCCTTATCATAAGTGCGGCGAATGTAATAACCGCCAAGGCTGATAATATTCTTCGGTTCATTAAATCGGTGATCACATTTGTGATTAATTAATTTTCCCTATGGAAAAACAAATTTCTTATTTTATTTAAAAGATAATAGAACCAGCTTTCAGTTCAATTTAAAAAAATTGATTTTTTAATGTATGTTTATTCGATGATCATTTCCTATAATTTTTCAATTGTTCTATATTGTAATTTATCTCATTTATCTTCTTGCTAAGATCCTGAATGATCTCTTCAAGGATCTCATTGAATGATTTCGAGAGCCTGTATCCATGAATGGGCCTGCCCTTTCCTTCCTTTTTCATATTTCGTTTGGTAATCCAACCTTTTCTACGCAACCATTGCATCGCAATGGAGACTTCTGGTTGCCTGAGGCCGGTTTCCCTCTCTATCTCTACGCTGGTAACCTCATCTTTATCTCTCATATAGACAAGCGTGTATGCTACACTCCTTGGTATATCCGCAATCATTAGATATTTAGCTAGTTTCTCAGCATCTTCGCTCAGAACCATGTTCATCGTACCATAATATTATATTTCTATAAATATTTAGCTTTTTTAAATAATGCCCTATATATACTTTTTGATCGGTGAGTTCCATCCATCGATTCGATACAAACTAGGAAATGATTAAGATACACGTATTGAAACGCTATAGGCCTAGCGAATGCATGAAGGCTCTTCCTTTAAGCAGAAAATGCACAGGCTCCTGCCACCGAGAGAATTCTATAGATATTGCAATATTCATGGTAAAGGATCGGTAAAGCCCAAATAGGTGCCTATGGATATCACGATATAGGGTCTGCGTAGAATATACCCATAGGGACAATTTCTATTATATGGAAGGAAGTTAGAAGTTCCAGATGTGGAATAGCTCACTGGGAATGAAGCTATTCGTGGATATAAGATAAATCCAAAAGCTTCCTAGGCACTTAACGTTCTTCTAAAAATGCAGCCAAACAGCAATGAAAATTATAATCCAATTGAGATTTCAATCTAAACTATAATTTTATTTTCATAATCGTACATATTCAGATGTCAGAGTCATTCGATGTTTTCTAGAATTTACAATAAAAACTTCAACTCTTTGAGAGGGCCTCCAGCTTGCTTATTATGGTATAGAGGTCTGTTCTGCCATGAGCTGGAACATTTGGATCATTAGCCATTTCATCCAGCATGGAAAGAACGGTCGCACATCTTAAATCAAGACTTTCGTTTTCCTGAGACAGCTTAGCCTTTGAATCCTGAGCAACCTTCCTTACATTTTTGGGTACTGTTATATCCTGAGATAGTTCGTCTAAAAGGTACATCACTTCATTGAAAAGATTCTGATCCATGCCACCACCCCTTGTATCTCCATTACCTGCTCAAACTAACATTTCATACGTTAAACATGCATTCGGTTATGAGACAGGTATGATGGGCGAATGCCATGAAAAAATATAAAACTTCTTAATGATCGATCGGTACTGAGAATTTTTCAGCTTATCAAAATTATCAGGTTGCGGTTTCTGTTAAACATGTTAACATCCACCTTTGGAAGTTATCATCTCTTTGATGCTTAAACTTCGTGGGTACAACCCAATACCCTCTATCCCGTCCGCAAACGCTTCAGGGACTGCCTTTCTTATTGTGTTGTAGGATGCGTTCAGATCCGCATGTATTAATGTTCCATTTGCAGACTGGAATACACCCCTCTCTATTCTCTTTCCCATGTACGCCTCATGGTGTTCTATGCTTTCGTTATCAAGAAACGAACATATGCTTGTATAGCTCTCATCCTGTATCATGACATTGATCCCGTTCTCTTCTGCTTTGTATTTGATCTGCTGTATCAGCATATTGAAAGGTATCTGCACAAAGTTCTGGTTGTTCGTCTTTCCAATATTGGTATCCTGCTTCCATCCATCGTTGTGACCTATGACGATCGTATCGATCTTTCTTGACAATGCGTATTCGACTATGGATCTGCTAAGCTTGTGCATGATGTCCTTTATCTTACGGTTGCGTTTCATGAACAGTTTCCTTTCCTTCTTCGTCATCTCTCCGTTCCCGATCTGCCTGTCACTGATCGATCTCAATCTTGAATACTCCTTGTTGAAGAATTGGTTTATTGATTTCAGGACACCACCCTTGACAGCAATACCTTTTTCAGAATTTCATGGTATCATATTCGCCAGCTGCTGCTTTATCGTCTCGAGACGCTTTCTTCTCTCTTCAGCCCTCTTTTCAGCATCCTGAAATCTCTTCTTCTCTTCCTCAGTTTCTGGTACGATCTGTGGTATCTCAGTGGGCCTGCCATCGGAATCTATCGCAACATAGGTAAGGTAGGCTTTTGTAGCGTATCTCCTTATTCCGGTCAAACCCTCTTCCTTGATGACGTCTATTTCGATTTCCATGGTGGATTTTGTAGTGTAATTTATGTATCCATGCAGTATGACCATATCGCCCAGATGTATTGGGAGCAGGAAAAACAGGGAGTCTATACTGCCAGTAACGGTTCTCTTTCTGCAGTGCTTTGTAGCAACTATTGAGGCGCAGTTGTCTATCCATTCGACCAGCCTGCCACCATAGAGATATTCATAAATATCCATGTCCTCCGGCAGTACCATTCTTTCAACATAAGTCTCTGATTCTGATGGCTTTTTAGTTTCCATAAGTCGTTATCATTGCATAATTAATATTTTTATCCATCCAATTTTGAAATATACAAATCTTAAGAATCTTCGATGGTTTTACAGTTCCATCAATCTGATTTGGCTTTCAATGGCTCTCTAATGATTCCCTGAGAATGCTGATAATTGCCGGATCTTTTATAATATGGAATCTTGGCTCTTTCATTCATCTTCAGGAAAAGTATCTGCGCAATTCTATCACCCTTATTCAGTTCAATTGGGCCCCCTGCATTGAAAAATGATAGCGTTAGATTTCCATGATATCCTGCATCTATGGCGCCGAAGGATCCAAATATTCCCTTTCGCGCGAATGTTGATCTTGTCCAGATCATCCCAACAACATCTTCAGGCATATTGAGCGTTTCCAGGGTTGATACAAGAAAATGCTTCATCGGAGGTACATCAAAAACTTATCGAATATTTTTTACGGAGGTTTGTATGTTTCTTTGACGGACCGATAATTTTGAAAAATAGAGATAGAGGATCATAGCTAGGAAGAATGAAACGAAATAGCTTATATCTACCCCATGGAGAAGTGCAGCAACTGGCATGTTTATTATACCTGCTGGAGCCATGAACGGAATTGAAACTATTATCGAGATCAGATATGCGTATATGCCTGGCTTCACCAGTCTAGGCAGATCGTTGAACCGTTCAGGATTAAGTTTCCGAACCAGGAAGAAATGAGCTATCATTATGCCTATCCATGGCGTTATCCAGTAATCAAGTATGAACAGGAAAGTTTCATAAAAACCATAGAACCTGAAGAATCCCACTATACCCATCGCAAATGAAAATATGGAGGCAACGATGATGGCCACCCATCTCTCTGACCTAAATCCTATTGAAAGAAACGCCAGGGAATTAGAATAAAGGTTAATAGCATTGGCAGCGATCCCGCCAAGGAATAATGCCAGCATGCCTATGAGAGCATATCTATTCATCACCATTGAGAGATCCGCGGCCGGCGATCCTGAGGGGTTACCTGAAGCCGCAGAAACCAACATGCCTACGATTTCGGCAAATACGGATGCAATGACCGAACCGAGCAGAGTATAATAGAAGATTATCCTGGAGGGTTTCTTCAGCTGAACATGCCTTGAATAATCAGCGGCATATGGCCCCCATGACATTATGGATGAGAAGGCTGATGCAAATGTGATGCCAAATGCAGAAGGGATATCTAAAACGGGGGCATAAGGATAAGATATGGAGAAGTGAGAGTATATCAAGAATATTATGAGAAACACAAACAGTATCCCGAGAACATAAGACATGGATCTTTCAAGTATTCTTATCGCCCTGTATCCTATCAAAGCGGTCAGAGCCACAACGATCACTATTGACATTATAATCAAATAGTAGGGAATCTTCATAATCTCATATATGGCCAGTGAAGCCAAGATCACATTTACCGTAAGCCAGCCTGCTGTGTTTCCCCACTGCAATATTGATAGAAGGGATCCACCAATCGTTCCAAATGGTGCCCTTCCCATGTACATCTGTGGCACCCTGTATATGACGCCAAGCTGGCTCATATAGGAAAGCATTATTCCACCTGCGACCGTACCTATAACTATCGCCACGACGGAATAGATGATCGGAAGCCCAAGGTAAACCGGTATAAATCCAACTGCGAAATCTCCCACTGTAAGATTCGATGCAAACCATATGTAAAACATAGATGCCGGTCTTTTATCACTTTCTATATCCAATTTATCCTTTAAAAAATTATTTGACTTGATATCACTTCCGAACTCATGTTCGGTATTCATAAACCAGGAATACGCTAAGATTATTAAATTTTATCGTTATTTCATGATCATACGGCATGTTTCATCAGCATTGCGAATACAAGATCATTCTTGAGGGAATGCAAAAACTCCAATGAATGCGATGATTCATGGATATAATTTTTGTATTGGATCAAATATTTAATTATGCTGGAAAAGGTGAAAAAATTGATAAGCCAGTCCTGAATAGACTTATGGATACATAGGGTGAAGCATTACTGATGATCGATGATGCGGAAAAGGATCTGATCAATCGAGTTGAAGCTATTCTTTATTCGAGTAGAACTCCTCTCAATGTCAGGTTCATATCGCAGATACTCTCAGCCGACCCTTCTAATATCAGAAAGGCTATCGTGAAGCTCAAAAAGGAATATGAAGAGAGAGACGGTGCTCTTGAGCTCGCAGCTTATGGATACAAATATAGAATTCAGCTCAGATCGGATTATTTTAAGGAGGCTTATGCAGTATCTCCGCCAGATATTTCTGGATCCGAAATGAAGGTTCTAGCGAATATTGCAATGAATGAAAGAGGCATAAGTTCCAGTGTAATCAGAAAAATAGCTCATAAGAGAACAGATGAAATAATCGAACATCTTGAGGGTATGGGCCTGATAAAGGCAGTGAACAGAGGGAACGCCAAATTTTACATTCTTGGCCGTAGATTTGAAAGCTACTTTGGAGTCTCAAAGGAAGAGTTTACCAGACGGATAAAAACCGAGCTACAAAAGAAAAAACAAGATGAAGCTGGAGGAAAGATTGATTCCGGCGAGTCATGATATATCTTTTGATTGACAGAGCTCCTTAGATAGATAGCATATATGGAATAACGAGTTCAATTGGGTCGGGCGTTATATTAATTTATGGAAAAATAAAAACCGAATTGATAATATACCGTTCGATATATTGGGAACATGTTTGGAGAGAGAATTCAAGAACTGAATCCGATAATCACGGTGAAATGATATGACGGAAAAGATATTGTTGGTCGGAAGTGGTGGCAGGGAAGACGCAATAGCCAGAGCTATAAAAAGATCGGGAGCAACGCTCTTATCCGTTATAGGTCATGAAAATCCATCAATAAAATCGCTTTCTTCGAAGTATCTACTTGGCAACGAGCTGGACTATAAGAAGATTGAAGAGTTTGCTCTTGAAAACTCTGTTGATATGGTCTTTATAGGGCCTGATCCGGTACTTGATACACCCCTTGTGAATAATCTGATGAAGCATGGCATACCTGTGGCATCCCCAACAATGGAGGCAGCCAGGATAGAAACATCAAAGATGTTCATGAGGGAACTGATGAAAAGATACAACATACCCGGGAACATTGAATTCAAAGAATGCTTCAGTGAGAACGACATCAATGATGCTTTTGCTTCAATGATGAAGGAAGTGGCCGTCAAACCAATAGGACTGACTGGAGGCAAGGGAGTCCGGGTGATGGGTGAACAGCTTCATAGCCTTGAGGAAGCAAAGTCTTATGCCATTGAGGTATTGAAGAGAGACGGCGTAGTACTTATAGAAGAAAAGGTCGTTGGAGAAGAGTTCAGTCTTCAAGCATTCGTTGACGGAAAAAATGTTTCATTCATGCCCATAGTTCAGGATTATAAGAGGGCTTATGAAGGTGATTCTGGGCCGAATACAGGAGGTATGGGATCGATCTCTGACTCAAATTTCACGCTACCGTTCCTAAGCAGAAACGCAAGGGATGAGGCTGCACACATAATGATCGATATAGTAAGATCGATGAATTCTGAGAACACACCATTCAAGGGGGTAATGTACGGTCAGTTTATGGATTCACCCAGAGGAGTTAAGGTGATAGAGATAAACGCGCGCTTTGCTGATCCAGAGGGTATAAATGTATTATCTCTGCTCAAAAGTGATTTTGTAGAAATATTGCATCAGATATATGAGGGTAATTTGCAGGGAGAGAAGATCTTCGAGAAGAAGGCAACGGTACTCAAATATATCGTTCCGGTTGGTTATGGGACGAATCCTAAACCTGGCGAAATACAGATCGATGATAAGATATTCGATTCGGGCGTTGAAATTTTTTATGCATCTGTGAGCGGAGATATGCACAAGCTGAAGCAGAGCAGTTCAAGATCTCTGGCCATATTAGCGAAGGGAGAAAGCATTCCAGAAGCCTCAGAAATAGTCGATGCTTCTTTGCAATATATCAAAGGGGACTATTACGTGCGAAAAGATATAGGAAAGGCCGAATACCTTCAGGCAAAGATAAGAAAATCCAGAGAACTGATAGGGCATGAATGATTTACCTAAATGTAAAAAATTGTAATAAATGCAATAATTATATTTCATTTATTAAGTATAAATTTAAATATACTGTGATTATCGACCAATATGGCAATTATTTCATTTATAGCGTATGTGGTAAGCGATAATATATCGGCGATGCTGACCAGAATCGATACCATCGCCATATCCGTGTCAGCTATCCTCATATCCATCCTATGGATACCGATTGCCTTCCAATTTTTCAGCACAGACGAAAACAAAAGGATGGCGGCTAGATCCAGGCTGAAAAATGCCGCAATCGGAACGTTCATCTATATTCTGGCTGTAAGCGGTCTCCTCTACGCCATTTTCAATTATATAATAACGGGATCATGATCGCCGTCGATACTCTTATCTATGATGTGATAAGATCCATTGTAGCCCTCTATCTGACTTTGCTCACTCCACTCTGGCATCTGATAATTTATTATGGACTTAACCCTGAAAATTCCTATGGAGTGATACTCAGGCCAGGACATAAGTATTACAGCATGTATAGTTTCATATTGAATACGGCATACTCGATCATTCTTCCTGCATCCATTGTTCTATTCTCAATTATCATAGCTTTCAGAGCTTTTCTTATGAATTTCAGATTCACGCATGCCCTAATGAATTTATTGATTCCGTTCCTGAGCTTGGCATTTTCATTCAAAATTCTCATATATATGGCTCTTGCTTCGGAGTATGTATTTGATTATCTTTGGAATTATGGAAACATCAACTGGTATTCAATATTCAGCATAACGCAGATATTGAATTTTTCAACCAATGACGGTTCATCATCGATAGTACTGGTCTTTCTCTATCTTACGTCTTATTTCTTGGCAATGTCTTCTCTGCTTGCAGAGTTAATATTCAGAGAAACGGCTGAGCTTCTATTGATTGCTGTTATTCCGATCTTTTCATCCATCGCATTCATCAGAAGAACACAAGAATATCTGGTGCGGATCTTTTACTCATTCATAGAGCTGAATCTTCTTCCGATACCTATCATCATAGATCTGCACTTGGCATTCATATTTTCGGCGGACCCGATATTACAACTGGGGTTCTTTATGCTCGCACCCGTGATTCCCTCCCTCATATTTCTCGAAATAAGAAGCGGCTACTTCAGAATGAAACCGCTCAACATACCTTCCAGTGCGGTTCTGGGATTCATCGGAGGACAGCTCGAGGAATCTGCTACGATCTCAATGAGCAAAAAACTTGACTGGAGCAATGTGTATTCGAAGGAAGCCTCTTACAGGAGGGAAGAATCAGATTGAATGATGAAGTGGAAAAAGTTCTGAGAAATGTACTGGCGTACAGGCCTCAATATTATGGATTTCGCATAAACACCATTATCATCTTGATGATCTCATCCTCTCTGTTGCTCATACTTATAAAGATATTTGGCGTTTATGCACTCATAATCATACCACCCCTCATCATGGTGCTTCATCCAGGATCCAGAAAGGGAATAATCAAATTAATACAAAGGATAAAAAGGGACAGGCTTCTAGATCCCGTGATCATTAGATCAGAAGGCCTGACAATGATCAAGATACAAAATTCAACAGCTGTTCTTGCAAAAATGAAGACCGACTACGATAATCATGCAGGAACATTTTCAGAGATATCAGAGTTCATATCGGATCTGATGAAGACCGGCCTGAACATCACCGCGTACTCCGTTCCTCATCTCCCTGAAAAGAAAAAACCAGAAGATCCCGTGATAAAAGGTAAGCTCTATTACTCCACCTACTTATTTTTGTGGAATGCTGCAAATGATATTAAAAACCTGAAACAGACAGTGAAACAAATACCATGGGAAGGCAAGAAAGTACATCTTTATTTCGATATCGAAGATTCTGATATAGATAAGATATATCAGATCTTTCATAGATCAGTTTTGTCGCCGAGAAAAAACTATCTTTCCGGGGAGATGAATAGATCAATTTTCAGTCTGATCGATGCAGAGAAACCTGCTTTTCCGACCTACTGCGAAGCGCTTGAGATAAGCGATATACCTGCAGTGGTGAAGTTCAGCATGAAGCAGATGAACAGACAAAGACTCTTGAGAATAGCGTCATCAAGGATCGCTGATATCAATTTCGAATTGAAGCAACGAAAGAGCAGAAATGAAAATACAGAGTATCTGAATTCAGTTATGAAGTCTGCCGAAAAACTGTCCGATGAATCCAGAAAGGATGAAGCACAGATACTGCTGTGTGGACTTGACTTTATGGTTATTCATAATGCCCCATATGGCCTTACCCGCGAAATATCCAAACTCGATCGTGGCCTAAAAATCGCAGGTATGAGAGCAAAAAATATGAGCGACGCTGGAACCAAATCAATATTTAGATTTGAGGACTTCAGAAGTGAAAATATAGCATATCCGATGGACAGGATTTCAATTTCATCGTTCTTTCCAGCCTATTTTTCCAGCGAAGAACTCTCTGGAATATTTTTAGGGATGAACGAATACACTGGAAAACCCATCTTTCTTGATTATTTCGAGCACTCATCTTACAATTTCGTGATAACTGGAGAAACCGGATCCGGCAAATCACATTTTACTGGACTTTTGATAAAGAGAATTTCCAGTTCTGAATATTCACGTGTACTTGTGCTGGATCCACTCAATGAATACCATTGCCAAGACTATTCCGGATCATGCATTGAAATGACTCTGGAAAAATACATAGAGGAGCTACATAAGAGCAGCGAGAAAATAGAATCAGCAAGGATCATAATAGTAAAATACGATCTCATAAAATTTGAGATCGATGATCATACAGGACTGGATCTCGCCCGTTCCATATCTGAATACATGTCCATTATCAAGGACCGCAAGACTATCATAATCGAAGAAGCCAATATTATGCTCAGAAACGATCAGACCCTTAAAATAATAGAGAATACAGTCAGGCATTCAAGACACTTTGAAACTGCGGTTGTCATAATCACACAGAGCATCGATGACATAAGGCTGGGAGCCACGATCGAGGAGAACAGCATCCACAAATTTTTCTTCAGAAACAGCAGAAACACGGAGAGAATTGAAAAGTATATACCGGAGGGAGAAGACATGACAAAACTGGCCGGAGGAAAAAACAGAAAGTTCTCGGAATGTTACTATCTATATGGAGACAGGTACACCAAACTCCTTATCGCGGGGAATGATTGAAACATTCTACATCATTAATCATATCAGTTTAAAACGGAGTCTTCATCTTTAACCGTGGTCAACATTATTCCTAAAACACCAAAAACGATCAGCACAATGGTGAATGAATAAAGACCGATGTCGAACCATGTCCCGTACATAATCGACCATGATAGATAAAACGCCAAACCAATGAACAATAGTGCCGCTGAAATACCCCTTACCCAGTTAACCATTTACTGAAGCATTATAATCTCTCTTAAAAATTTAACTCTTTATCACCCTCATCTATACTATCGATAATGTCGTGGAATGGTAAGAATCCCATAATCATGTTTTAGATGGTGATATTTGATGCATGATTCATTGAAAGGTATTTTCATATCGTATACCAACATTTTCTGAACCTGCCTAAATTCAATAGTTGAGGATGAAACCCCGCAGGCCAAGGCTTCCCTCAATACCGAATCTTGTAAACCTGATGTTGCAGAATATAAATCGATATTTTCTACCTTCTGCAAGCATCTCGAAATATCTTTCAATTTCCTCATTCCACAGCGTGAAGGTGATCCTATTTCCTAAGACTAGTTTTGCGTATCTTATTGTGCGACCATCACGATCCAGAGATCGTTCACCCAGTATTCCGGTGACCTGAGAAATGAAGGAATATTCACCATCATTCTTGATCGTATCTGGATCTATATAGAAACTATTCGAAAGGTAGGCATCTATAAAATTTATGATGTCTGCTTCGTCAACAAGTTTCGAATATTTTTCCAATTCCATCATTATTTGGTTTTTGTCCATTCAGCTTATCTTGCAATACGAATAATTCAGATGAAAAGAATGATCATGGGAGATCAGCTGGCCGAGTTCTCTTCGATCTCCCTCTTCGCCTTCTGCTTCTTCTTCACTGAATATCTGGTGATATAACCTGCCACCATGTTTATCGTCCGCTTTGAGACATCAGGCATCATCTTTTCCAATTTCTTCTTATTATCCTCAAATTTGTCGCCGAATAAGTCTGGAAATTTATCCGCAAGTTCCTCAGCCGTGCGCTTGATATTGAATGGTCTGATACTTCCCATATTCCCCAATGGATAAGCTATATAAAAAGATCACTTGCATGCGTTGGTACTGCAGACCATCACAGGGACGGTACTCAACTTCAGCAGTTCGCTGCTCACCGATCCCAATATGATCTTGGTCAATCCCTTGAGATTTCTTGATCCGGTTATTATAAGATCCACTCCGTTCTCTTCGGCAACTTCCACCATCTTCTTGGCCACAGTCTTTGTACCGGAATCAACTATCTCAAACTCTATATCCAGATTCTCGTTGCTTACAAGTTTCTTGGCCTTTTCTATGATCTCTTCAGCCTTTCTTCTTTCGTCTTCGAACATAGATTCCGGCACATATGTATCATAGGTTGGTGTAGTACCTATTATCTGTGGAATTACATATACTACAAGGAATTTGTTTATGGAGTTTTTGAGATTCAACGCAAATTCGAGAGCACACTGAGCTGTTTCACTGCCGTCATAGGCGATAAGAGCCTTCATATATTATTAAAGATGCAGACATATATAAATTTATCTAAATCGATCATCCAGATCAACTATCGAACTGATCTGCTGAATTAGTCTATATCATAATCTCTGCATCGAAAGAAGGTACCCCATCTCCTTCAGCTTTTCAGCTATCCTTGGCAATGCGTTAGAATCGCCCTCAAATTTTTTAAGCCGAAGATGTCTCACTGTTCGCTGAACGGAAAGGGCTGCAGAAAAGGTTTTACCATCAAAATAGAACATATCAAAGCCATTTCCGAAGATCATTTTGAAAAAATCCGCATATAAAAGCGCCAGTATGTCCTTTGCGGAAAATATGGCCTCTTCTCCTCCATTCATGACAGGTGA
>ERZ1669250.675-NODE-675-length-14028-cov-9.684678_pt1 | contig 14028 bp, 17 predicted proteins | sample MGYA00579295_ERZ1669250 | MGnify/ENA primary metagenome ERZ1669250 (study PRJEB41166, sample SAMN08046056) | hot springs metagenome | biome: hot spring; feature: acid hot spring; material: thermophilic sediment; isolation source: thermophilic sediment from acid...
AGTAAGCAAGTATCTTGGGCTCCTCTATGCTCGCGTCATATTTGTCTTCCATACTTCTCCTTTCTTTTTTAGCTTGAATAATTTAAAAAATCCCTTCTTTTCTGAATGTTGAGCACTTTTGCCTTGTTAGGTGTTATCGGCAAATTCCAAGCGTATAATCTATTAAAGAAGTCTAGCGAATTGACCACAGTTGGCTAAAATAAGCATAAGTGCATGGCACAGTACTGTCTTTGCTGACCAACCGAAATCTTTAAATATCTTTTTGCACAATTTTTTAAATACCTTATTTTAGAAAGCTTTAAAAAGTTTTCTCATGCTTGGTGAGACAATGGCTAAGAATGCAAAATCAAAGAAGGAGGCTGAAAACAAGGAGGCAGAGGCAAAAACAGAGGAGCTTCAAGAAACGCCCAGTGAGCATGCAGAGCACTCCCATGAGCTAGGCAGTGTTACAGAGCCTTCGCCTGCAGGCGAAAGACCAAGAGTCTGCCCTAGCTGCGGCAGCACAGACATAGTCTACGATGCTGTGCGTGGCGAATACGTATGCAACAACTGCGGCCTTGTGATAGAGGCAAACGTTGTCGATACTGGGCCAGAATGGCGTGCCTTTGACGCAGACCAGAGGAACGAACGTGCAAGGACTGGTGCGCCTATCAAATACATGAAGTCCAACAAGGGGCTTGTTACCGAGATTGACATGTATAACAAGGACATTCGCGGCGCCAAGTTACCTTCAAAGCGCCAGGCTCAGCTTTACAGGATAAGGAAGTGGCACAAGCGTGCAAGCATAGCAAGTTCTAGCGAAAGAAACTATTTAGTGGCATTGCCTGAGCTCAGCAGGGTAGGCAGCTACCTTGGCTTGCCTGAGAACATAAGGGAAAGCGCAGCCCTTCTCTACAGGAAGTGCGTGAAGAACAACCTGATAAGGGGCAGGCCTATAGAGACTGTAGTCAACGCCGCCCTCTACACTGTTTGCAGGCAGGCTGGCATGCCAAGGACCCTTGACGAGATATCCCAGATTTCAGGAGTGCCAAAGAAGGAAATAGGCAGAACCTACAGGATCATAGTGCATGAGCTTGGGCTTAAGATACCACTTACCAACCCTATAAGCTACGTGCCTAGGTACGTTGCAGCGCTCAAGCTAAGCAGCGAAGTGCAGGAAAAGGCAGAAAGCCTGCTAAAGCAGGCAATGAAGAAAGGCCTTGTCAGCGGTAGAAGCCCTACAGGCGTGTGCGCAGCTGCAGTATACATAGCCAGCGCACTGGTTGGCGAGAGAAGAACTCAGAAGGAAGTTGCAGAGGTTGCAGGAGTAACAGAGGTAACAATAAGGAACCGCTACAGGGAGCTCAAGAAGGAGCTGAACATAGACGTCAACCTCTGAAGCGGTTGAATGCACAGCCTGGTTTTAATATTTCTTTTGCTTCCTTTCTTTCTTATTCTACTTTTTGGTAAAGAAGGCATAATCAGCTTGGCAAACAGCACTCTTAACTCCGCTTCGAGCCTTCAAGCAAACGCGACAATAGCAAAAGTCAAAGCGTATGTAGACATGTTGAACACAAGCGGTTACCTGGTATTTTCTCCAAACCTTACGCTGGCCTACAAGTACCTCCAGATGGCTGAAAAGGCCGAGAATACATCTCCAGAACGTGCAATAGCATATGCCCAGCTTGCATACAACGAGGCCACACGAGCCTATGCTAAGCTCGATCAATACAGGGCTGGGTCTGCAATAGTAATGCTTGCGCTCACCATAGCCTTTGCAGCGATCCTCTACCGCATAATGAAGAAACAAAAGCCTTCGGGAAAGAAGCAGAGCAGGGGCTCAAGCCAGATCCAAAGACAAAGATAAATTAACTTTTTCTGACAAGTCTAAATTGGTATTATGGCAAACGATACTAGCACAGATATAAACACGCTCACCTACCTGCAGGCGGCATATACGCAAGAATACCAGGCAGTGCTCGAAGCAATAACATCGCAGCTTGCAGCTACAGAGTCCATAGCAAAAAGCAGGGAGTTCCTTGAACACCTCCCTGAGCTTTACGGCAAAAAAACATTTGCAGCGAATGGGGTCTTGCTCTATGACACCACAATAGACAAATCTGAGAAGGTTGCTGTTTATGTCGGCGCAGGCTATTTTGTAGAGAAGGGAATAGATGAGGCAAAGGCTTTCCTAGATACGCTTGCCAAGGAGAATGACGAAACGCTCAAGCGGCTTTACGAGGAGAAGCAGCTTATAGAAAAAGAGCTTACAAAGATAGGCTACCAGATTGCCAAGTTACAGAAGGGCTGAGCTGGATGTTTGAAGGCATAAAGAACAAGCTCAAGGCTTTTGCAGAAGCTTTTGCAAAGAAGGAGGAGGCAGAGGAGAAGGAAAAGGAAGAGAAGAAGCAAGAGCTTGAGAGAAAGGAGGAAAGCAAAGAAGAAAAGACAGAGGAAAGAGAGCTAGAGCACAGGGAAGAGGCTGAGAGAGAAAAGGAAGCCAAGCAGGCTGCACAGAAAGAAAAAGAAAAGGAAAATAAGGAGAAGGAAGCCAAAGCAAAGGGGGAGGCAGATATTACTTTTAAAAGCAAAGTCAAGGGCGTATTGCTCGGCAAGGTGAGGGTAACTGAAGAGGATGTAGAGCCCTTCATAGACTCGCTGAAAATAGATCTCATAAAGTCCGATGTTGCCTACGAAGTGGCGGAGAAGCTGGCTGAGAAGATAAAATCGAACATGCTTGGCAAGGAAATCGATGCAAGGAATGCGAAAGAGGCCATGGAGGAAAGCATAAGGAAGGCGATGCTTGACATGCTGCCAAGCACAAGCATAGATTTCGTAGCCAAGGTGCTTGAGCTCCGCAAGAACGGCGTGGTGAAGATTCTTTTTCTTGGCCCAAACGGGGCAGGCAAGACCACCACAATAGCCAAGCTCGCACATATGCTCAAGCAGCACGGGCTCAACTGCGTAATTGCGGCAAGCGACACGTTCAGGGCTGCTGCGATAGAGCAGTTGGAGCATCATGCCCGCGCTTTGGGGGTAGAGCTGATAAAAGGAAAGTATGGAGCTGACCCTGCAAGCGTTGCCTTTGATGCAATCGCGCACGCAAATGCAAAAGGCCTTGACTGCGTGCTTATCGACACAGCAGGCAGGCAGGAAACAAACAAGAGCCTTCTGGAAGAGCTTAGGAAGATTGCGAGGGTTGCAAAGCCCGACTTCGTGGTGTTCGTTGGAGAGGCAATAACGGGCAACGCCCTTCTTCAGCAGATAAGGGAGTTCAACGAAGTGGTAAAGATTGACGGCATTATACTAACCAAGCTGGATTGCGATGCAAAAGGAGGCGGCTCGATTTCAGTGCTGAGCGAGGCAGGGATCCCTATTCTTTTCTTCGGCATAGGGGAGAAGCACACCGACCTAATGCCATATAGCAAGGAGTTTGTTGTAGACTCTATGCTTGGCTCTTGACTAAAGCCTTGTTGTGGACTCGCCATTGCCAATGGCGCTTGCGAATATGTGCACAAGCCTCAGTAGGCTTGTTATGTAGCTTGCAAGGCCGTGCACTTCTTCCTTTGTCGGGCCAGTTGATAGGAAGTAGAATCCTGAATCGCTGAACTTCTTAGCTTTTGTGTATATGTGCATTATTGCCTCTTTCTTTTCCTCTGCTCCTTTAGGCTTGGCAGCGTCTATTGCCCTTAGAAGCTCTTGCACATCAGGTTTCTTCCTGGTCACAGCTATGCATTCTATTCCCAAAGCCTTCTTTACTTCAAACAAGTCAATATAATTAAGCCCGCCAAGCATCATGCTCTGGGTAGTTATGAGTTTTATCTGCTTGCTAAACCTTGAAGAGCTGAGCCTGCTTATCAGCCTTTTTGTTGCATCGTTGCCATCGTGCTGTATATTAAAGGAGATTGCGCCTTCTACCATGCCAAGCTTGCCAACTGCACCAATAACGAGAACGCGCTTGTCTTTTGGCTTAAAGGAGGCGTCATCAAGGGCGAGTATCCTTATTCCGCTCTTCATGCTTATTTCTCCTTGGCCACAAGGCCTTGAAGCTCTTTGAGCTCCTTGCTAAGCTCCTCGATTGCCTTCTTGACAGCTTGCTTAGCATTCTTGTCCTTTACTACCAGCCTCGGCTTCCCTACCTGTGGATGGTCTAGCTCAACGCTGGCAAACTCAACGCCCATCTCAAAGAGCTTTGCCTTTATAAGCTCTGCAACGCTCCTGTCTATTCCCTCAAACTCAATGGCAAGTGTTTTCCCTTCATCCTGCGTTATTTTTACTTCCATTTAAACTCCTCGTTACATTTCATTATTAATTGAAATGCTGAATATTAAATAACTATTTGTGCCGAAATTTCAGCAAAGCTTTCAAGATTCGAAATTGAATTCGCTAAAGTATATAAATGTTTTTTATGCTAAAGATAAAGTTAACAAGGTGTAGTGATGGTTAGCATAAATGAGGTAAACGCCCAGCAGCTTATCAAAGCAGTTGCAAAGAAGCTCCAGGAGCAGGCAATGCCAAAGCCTAGATATGTAGGGCTTGTCAAAAGCGGTGCAGGAAAGGAGCGCGTGCCTTTGCAAGACGACTTCTGGTATGTGCGCTCGGCAGCAATTCTAAGGCAGCTTTATCTAAAGGGCCCTGTAGGCATTTCAAGGCTTAGGACCTATTTCGGGAACAGAAGAAGGCACTTGAGGATCTTCAAGCACCACCACTACAAGGCCGGTGGAAGCCTTATTACCGATTCGCTAAATGCTCTTGAGAAGCTTGGCTATGTGGCTAAAACAAAGAAGGGCAGGGCCATAACGCCAAAGGGCAGATCCCTGCTTGATAAAACCGCAAACGAGCTTGTATCTGGCTGATCAAAATGGCAAACGCTGAAGAAGGCACAGATGAGAACGAGAGGCTGCAGAAGATTCTCGCAAAGAGGTACAGGGAGCTGCAGATAGAGGAGCAGAAGAAGGCAGTCGCAAGGCAATTGCTTGAGCCTGCAGCGTATGAGCGCCTTATGAACATAAGAGTTGCCAACTACGAGCTCTACAAGCAGCTTCTGGACTTGCTTGTGGCAATGGCCCAGAACAACAAGATTGGAAGGAAGCTAAGCGAGGAGGAGTTCAAGCAGCTTCTGGTCAGGCTGACAAGCAAGCCCGAGACCACTATTCATATTCAACACAAGTAGGTGCTATTATGAGCAAGAAGTCTTTGAAAAAGAAGCTTATGCTGGGAAAGAGGCTAAAACAAAACAGAAGAATTCCAGTGCTTGCATTGCTGAGAACTCATAGGCGCATAGCGTTCAACAAGTTCCAGCGCGACTGGCGACACAGAAAGCTGAGATTGCACGTTGACTAGCGGGTGGTTGCTTGCAGTCCATGGTAGTCAATCTGGCTAGAAAGCTTAGGGTGCTTCACAAGGGAAACAGGAGAAAGAGGTCTAGCGAATACCTTAGGCAGGAGCTGGCAAGGTTTGCAAAGCTCGACAGGCGCAGCATAAAGATATCTGGCGAGGTAAACAAGGTCTTGCTCAGGGGCAAGCTTTCAGAACTTAGGAAGCTTGAGATAAACATAGAGCAGAAAGAAGGAAAGAATTTTGTAACGCTGAAAAAGCCGCCTGCTGTTGCACAGGCTCAGCAGCAAGCGAAAGCCCAGCAGGAGAATAAGGGCAAGGAAGAAGGCAAAGGAGCAAGCGTAGAGTTGCACGCAGGTTCAAAGCCTGCCAAAGAAGCAGAGAAGGAAAAGAAACAGCAGGCAGAGAGCAAAGTCAAGGCTGATGCTGCAAACAGCACTAGCATCAAGCCCAACGCCAAGCCCGAGGCCGCTGGCAAAGCTAATGCAAGACAGGCAGGCCAAGGCGAAAAGCGGCAGCCTGGTGGCAAGCAGGCAGGCGGTGCTGAAAGTAAAATTTAATTAAATTTCTAATATAAGTCTGTTATAAAACATAGTGGGATTATGGCAAAGTATGTCCTAATTTCAGACACTTCGCTAACTGCACCTTTTAGGAATTTTCCTCTTTTGCAGTTCCTACCCAGTGCCCCAAATTCTGTGCCGCCTGCGATCTATTACTTTCTTAAGGGCAAGCCTTTCCCAGCCCTTCCAAACGGCGAAGCAAAATACGCCCCTTACGCGGTGAGAAAGCTAGAAGCTGCGTTGCTAAAGAGGTTTAGGAGGGAAGACGTTGTAGTGGCGCACCAGGACCATCTTGAAAAATTCATAACTGACGATACTGAGGTTATAGGCGTGTCGACAATGGATCCCCTGGGCCTGGGTCCATTGACAATGTCATATAACGTGCTTCTTGGCCTGAAGGGCAAGCCTTGGGTGCAGGTAGAATGGGAAAAGCTGATAGAGCGCATAAACAGGGCAAGGAAAGGAAAGAAGGCAAAGCTGCTCGTTGGCGGCCCGGGTGTTTGGGATTTTACCGTAAGGCCGGAAGAGCTTGAAAATGAGGGCATAGATTACGCTTTCCAGGGCGAAGCAGATGACATTGCTCCTGATCTGTTCGAGCAGGTCGCAAGCGGCAACTTCGATTCAAACGAGTTCTTCAACGGCTACCTATTCATAGACGACAACTTCAGAAGGACCTTCATTCCTCACAGCAAGTTTATAGTTAGGAGGCAAATCTACAGGACGGCGCCGCCCATAGAGGAGATACCTGAAATTGTAAGGCCTTCCATCATGGGCCTCACTGAAGTCATGAGGGGCTGCGGCATAGGTTGCGACTTTTGTGAGGTCACTCTTAGGCCTTTAAGATACTATCCTGTTGAGAAGATAAGGAAGGAAATAGAGGTAAACGTTGCAGGAGGCATATCAAACGCATGGCTTCACAGCGATGAGATATTCGGCTATAAGCACCTCAACGCAAGGTTCGAGCCAAACGAAGACGCGCTTGTGGAGCTTTTCCAGACTGTAATGAGCATACCAGGCGTTACAAGGACAAATCCGACCCACGCAAGGATCTCAATACCTGCAGCATACCCGGAGCTTATAGAAAAGCTGTCTAAGATAATAAAGGCAGGGCCCGACAATTGGATAGGTGTACAGGTCGGCGTGGAGACAGGAAGCGACAGGCTTGCAATGAGGCACATGCCAAACAAAACCCTGCCTCTAAAGATAGGCCCGGACGGCACGTGGAAGGAGATAGTGTGGCAGGGCACTAGGAACTTCAACAAGTACTGGTGGAGGCCAGCGTTTACTGTTCAGGTAGGCCAAGCAGAGGAAACAGACGAAGACAACTGGGACACTGTGGCGTTGATAAACCAGCTCAGCAACTCATATGTTGACGGAAGACCTTTCGAATTCACGGTTACGCCTATGCAGAACGTGCCAATGGGGCTCATAAAGAGCAGGGGCTTCACAAACTTGCAGCTTACTCAGTCGCAGCTCGCTGTTTACTATGCCAGCTACAGGCACTTGGCAAAGATGGCGCTGCGGGATGCTAAGACAGAAAGCAAGAGAAACAACCCTATAGCAAGGCTAGGCGTGTTCAGCGTAATAACTTTTGGTGGCCTTTTGGTGCTCAAGCTGATAGAGCGCTTCGCAAAGAAAAGCCACGTGGACATAGACAAGGCAAAGAGATACGGACTTGCTTCAGAAACGCAGAAGATAACTGAATATGCAGAACTAAAGCAGCTCATTTGATTTCTTCATGTCTTTGTTGCAGCCTAATTTGGCTTTTAGCTTTAAAAATTAGTATTATACTAATTTTATTAGATAGATTTAAATATTTGAAAAGCAGAAATATTAAGCATGCAGCTCACAAGGAAGGAGAAAGATTGCATTATTGCGATAAAGGAACTGAGTAGCCAGTTTCCTGCAAGGCTCGTCAATTTGGCAGAAAAGCTTGGCATAAAGCCGCCGACTGCTCTGGCGCTTGTGAGGCGCCTTAAAGAGAAAGGGCTTGTAGCTGAAAATAGGGGCAATGTTGCGCTTACTGAAAAGGGCGCAGAGGCATACAGGAACATAATGCTAGCACATAGAACCTTGGAGTATTTGCTTTGCAAGGCCGGCATATCGAAGGAGTGCGCATGCAAAGAAGCGAGCAAGATAGATTACCTTGTGGAGCCCTCGTATGCGAGAAGGCTTTGGGCTTACTTGGGCAAGCCTGCAAACTGCCCGCATGGCAAGCCCATAATAGTAAGGGCGTAGCATGAACTTGCTGCTTGTTGCAATAAATCTTTGGAATCCGCAGCATGTGACCTTTTGGCTAGCTTTGCTGCTCTCTTTTCTTCTGGGCCTTGTCCACGGGGCTACGCCGGATGAGCACACGTGGCCTATAACCTTTTCCTATGCCGTAGGCAGCTACAGCACGAAAAAAGGCATGAAAGCCGGGCTCATCTTCTCAAGCGGTTTCACGCTTCAGCGTGCGTTCCTGTCTGAGCTTGCATATTTTGCGCTAGTGGCGATTTTTACCACCTCGGTTGCTTTCGGAATAACATATGTGGCAGTAGGAATTGCCATGGCGGCTGCAGGCTACTACCTCTCAAAGCGCAGCAAGTACTTGCATTGGCATTACTTTGAGAAAATCCTGGGCCAGTGGCTTGGAGTGCATGAGAAAGGCAGCAGGCAGCAACAGGAGGAGTTTGAGCACAGGCTTAACCCGATAAATTCTACAGACGCCAAGCCAGAGCTTCGCGAGGTGCCGCTTAGGCTCGCATTTGTTCATGGCCTTATTGCTGGATTTGGCTTTGGTGCTTTTGCTCTAATACTCGTTACTGTCATGGTGCCTGCAATGCCAAATGCATGGCTTGCCTGGCTTCCTGGTGCACTCTTCGGCCTGGGTACAATGGTAATGCAGATAATCTTCGGTGCGTTCTTCGGTACATTCCTGACAAAGACAAAGAAGCTTACTCAGGAAGGCGTGGCGTTTGTCTCTAAGTACATCAGCAGGAGTGTACTTTTCTATGGCGGCATAGCGTTTGTTGTCGCTGGACTGCTTGTCCTTGCATATCCAAACATACTCAACTTTAGCATACAAACAGGCATAAAGGTCCATAACCTAGACAGCCTTGACATCGGTTTCTTCCTTGTGATCTTCGTAGTTGTGGTTATAGGAATAGCAGGCTACGTTCGCGGCATAAGGATTGCTGAGAAGCTAGGTTATGTCGCCAAGCCATCTCAATTCAAAGAAGCAAAAGGTTAACTAGCATTTTGCACATTAGACTATTGTTTAGCTAAACCATAATTTTCTTGCCAAAGCCTTTTGTAAATGGTGATAGTTTGTTCACTTGGAGTCCTGCCCCTTGACCAGCGGAAACAGTATGACCTCCTTTATCGAAGGGTTGTCGGTCAAGACCATTGCTATTCTTTCTATTGCAATGCCCATGCCTGCCGTTGGCGGCATGCCATACTCCATGGCCGCCAGGAAGTCGCGGTCGCTTGGCGGCGCTTCTTCGTCGCCCTTTTTGCGCTCAATTTCCTGCTCCTCAAACCTCTTTCTCTGCTCTATAGGATCGTTAAGCTCAGAGTAGCAATTGCCTGTCTCTATTCCGCCCATGTAGAATTCGAATCGCTCGGTGAGCTTTGGGTTTCCTCTTTTTCTTCTTGTCAGAGGGCTCATGTATACAGGGTAATCTATGACAAAAGATGGCTGCACAAGCTTAGGCTTTATGTACTTGTCTAATAGTGCATCTGCTACATGGGAAGCATTAGGTATTGATGTAGTGAGGTTTTCCTGCTTGGCAACGATCTTTGCTTTTTCATCGTCCAAGTCGGCAACATCTATGCCTGTCTGCTTCTTTATCTCATCAACCCAATAAATCCTTTGGAAAGGCTTGCCGAAATCCAGCTTTTGGCCTTGGTATGTTATTGTTTCAGTGTTGAATATGTGCTTTACCATTCCCCTGAACAGCTCCTCAGTTAGCTTCATAAAGTCCTCATAATCCTTATATGCCTGATAAAACTCTACTTGCGTAAATTCTGGGTTGTGCGTAGAGTCTATGTCTTCGTTTCTGAAATCCTTTGACACCTCGTATACCGCCTCGTATCCACCTATAATGAGCCTTTTCAGATAAAGCTCATCGGCGATTCTCAAGTACATTTTCTGGTTCAGGGCGTTCAGATGGGTTATGAAAGGCTTTGCAAATGCGCCGCCGTAAGTTGGTTGAAGCACTGGTGTTTCAAACTCTATGAAGCCGCGAGAGTCAAGAAAAGACCTGATGTAGGTTAAGATCTTCGCCCTTGTTTTGAATATCTCCCTAACCTTTAAGTTGGTAATAAGGTCTAGAGTCCTGTTTCTATATCGCTCTTCCACGTCAGTAAGGCCGTGAAATTTTTCTGGAAGCGATCTGAGGTTCTTTGCGAGTATTGTGGCTTCTTTGCAGCTCACGCTTATTTCCCCTGCATTGCTTTTTGTCACAATTCCCCTGACGCCTATTATGTCTCCTCTGCCTATAGAATCAATAGTTTCTTCCATTTCCTTTGTGAGGTTATTCCTGAGTATCATTATCTGTATGTCTCCTTTCTCGTCCCGCAAATCAAAGAAGCGGACACCGCCCAAGCTTCTTATTTGCATAATCCTTCCTGCAACTGAAACCTCCTTCCCTTCGAGCTTTTCATAATTGGCTTTTATGTCAACGCTGTCATGAGTCTTGTCATACCGGTAAGGAAAATTGTCAGTTTCAGCCGAATTCGAATCTTTTGCAACGTTCATGACTCTTTTATACGATTGCAAGCTTTTTAAATGAGAAAGATTAAGGCTGAATTTATCAAAAAGATGATTGGATTATACTGCTATCTTATTGTCTAGATCTTCCTGCCAGCCGATCATAAAATTATAAGCAATTCCACAATCATCTTTATTAATTGATTTTGCAATAAAATTTTGTGAGCCTGTGAAGGAAAGAAACCTGGCATTAATAGTAATGGACACGATGCGCCTCGACGAGTTCAACAGGCTTGAGCAAAGGCACAGATTGTTCTCTTCTCTTGGCCACGCTGCCTTTGTTGAAAAATGCATAGCGCCTTCCCCTTGGACCCTGCCTTCACACGCTTCCATTTTCACCGGCCTATACCCAAGCGAGCATGGCGCTCATGAAACAAAGCGCATAAAAGCCTTGGACATTGATCACATAAAGCTTAAAATGCCAACATTTGTTTCAGAACTAAACGCGCTTGGCTACAACACCTATGCCATTTCAGCAAACCCCTACGTAACCCCTATCTATGGCTTTTCCGACTTTTCCCATTTCTATGAGGAATCCTATTTCACAGATATTTTTGGAAGCGTGGTAGAGGTATCAGACAGGCTCAAGCCGCTTGTTGCGAAGTACAGGAACCTTTACGGTACAAACCTTTTCAAGATCTCGCTTGCAGTTCTCAATGACGAGCCAGACCTTTTCCTTGAGCTTCTTGCAAGCGCTTCTCTAAGAACGCCCATAGCGGCATTGAAAAAGATAAAGGCTAAGGTTTTCGAAGGCTGGCCCATAGAGAAAGGAGGTTCAAGGATTGTAAAGAGGATAAAGCAGGAGCCGCTCGAAGAGCCGTATTTCCTTTTTGTGAACCTGATGGAAGCCCACGAGCCTTATGTGGAAAAGAAGGGCATGGACTTGAACTGGGCAACACCTTTCCTCAAGAAAGGACCCGACCAGAAGACTATAAATCTTTGGAAAAGGCTTTATGCTAAAGCGGCATCGAAGGCTTACGCCTATGCGGCAGAGATTGCCAAAACGCTTCTCAAGGGGGCTGACAACGAGACGATGGTGGTAGTGACAAGCGACCACGGCCAGGCGTTCGGTGAGCATGACTTCTTCGGCCACGGCGCTGTGCTTTACGACGAAGTTGTAAGAGTGCCGCTTGTATTACTCAGTAGCAGGCAGGTGGATAAGGTAAGACCCGGCTACTGTTCGTTGGTTAACCTCAAGGAATTTATTATGGAATATGTAGCAGGCAAAGAGTCTATGCAGAAGCTTTATTCAAAAACAGTCTATGCCCAAAGCTTTGGGGTCCCTGCCAACATAAACATAACCAATGCAATAGACATAAAGAAGCTAAGAAAATTTGATAGAAAGTCTGTGAGAAGATTCACTTACGCTTAAATATGCTTTTTCAAATTCATACTTTTGATTTGGGTTAGGTCATATTTTGCCAATGAAGCTGTCCATGCCTTTTGGCACAAGCTTAACCTTTCCGTTTTTGATCTTTTCTATGCTCACCCAAAACATGTCAAATTCACGTCCATCAAGCTCCTTGCAATGAATTCTGCCACTTTTGTAGGCAAGCTTGCTTTTCAAATCGGCCTTGTAGACAAACACTATTTCGTGATGCAACTCGCCGCCAGGATCCCTGAATATGTTTTCCAAGGTGCCAAGAAGCTTAAGGTTTGCTAAGCCAATTCCCATTTCCTCCTTCGCCTCCCTCTTTACAGTGTCTGCGCTGTATTCCCCGTATTCTACGTGCCCGCCCGGAGGCCTGACCATGTCGTTTTCTCTCCTGTTGCTTAATACCTTGTGCACTAGCACCTTGTCTTTGTTTCTGACCAGGAAATAAGCCTTCACTACTATCTGGCGTTTTTCAGTCACAATATCGCATGCTCGTTTTGCTTTACTCGAGGGTTTGAAAATTTAAATAACCATCAGTTCCACTAAACCAAAAATTTTTCCTTTGTTTCTTGTTAATACAAAGTTGTTAATACAAAAACGGGCAGGCTGACCTCCGCGTGCGACCAGTTATGTGGATTAGACGTCTATAAACATTAGCGGAGCTGCCGTCCCTTGATTTGTTATAATTATCAAATGATATTGATAAAAGCATAAGATGGAGAAATACGTAGATTGAGGTACTGTTGCTACTGCCTTTTTAGCAGCCATTTCCATAGAGGAACATAGGCTATGCTGCTTTCTTTGATTTTTTCTCTGCCTTCATAATCCAAGGTTATTACCAAAAGGTCATTGCACTTCAGCTCTTTGCTAGCCTCGATTAGGTTTTCAATTTCCCTGCTCTTTATCTCTTCCCTGGATGCCGCCCGCGTAACTTGGATAAGCTGCGACACTCTGTTGCCTGTCTTTATCACAAAATCCACCTTTCGCTGCGAGCGACCTTTCCAGTAATATATTTCAAAGCCGTTTTGCGAGGCCCTCCGCTTAAGCTCTATCGCCACGCTTGTTTCCATAAGCCTGGAAAGAAGGTTATCTGTGTTGAAGCCCAGCATGCTTACTAGGCCAGTGTCTATTGCGTAGGCCTTCTTTGGCGCGATAGCAACTTCCTTCAGCTTGTAAGAGAACTTCTCTATGACAAATACGAGATACGCTTCCTGCAAATATTTGACCCAGTTTGTAACAGTAATAAGGTTCTTCATTTGCAGCACGTTCCGCAGCGAAGAATAGGTGAACTCCTGCGAAGAATTGCTGACTATGAACCTTGCAAGCTGCCTAAGCGCTTCCACCTGCTTTATCCTGTGCCTTTGTATTATGTCCCTTGTGATTATGTCGTTGTATATGCTTTCCAACGCTGCCCTGCCGTATTTGAAGAATTCAGGGAACCCGCCATTTTGCAGGTATTCAAGCAAAAGCCTGTTTACTGTTGCCCTTTCCTGAGTTGTCAAGACGCCGCTTATCTCAACATTCTTGTATTTCAGAAATTCTGAAAAGCTGAACGGAAAGAGCGTCGCGTCTATGTGCCTGCCTGTAAGCCTTGTCGCAAGCTCACCGCTAAGCATCTTCGAATTGGATCCAGTAACGATCACGCGCTTCGTTTCCCTTAGCCTGCTTACAAAAAGCTCCCAGCCTTCTACGTTCTGCACCTCATCTAGTATTATGTTGTCGAGGTCGCTTCCATAGAGCTCATAGAATGCGAGCAATACCGTGTTGAGGTCTTCAGCACGCATGTTCAGCAGCCTTTCATCATCGAAGTTTATGTAGCCGTGCTTTAGCCCATTGAAAAGCTGCATCGCCAAGGTAGACTTGCCGCAGCGCCTCACGCCAAGAATGAAGAGAGCGATGTTTGAAGAAAGGTACTTGCGCAGGTCCAGATCCCTTGTTATTATGTGCTCGTTGCCAAGCTTCTGCCTTATCATGTCTTCCTGCTCCTTAATGATTACTTTAAGCGCTTCTTTGTCCATTTATCC
>ERZ1669250.676-NODE-676-length-14019-cov-3.549341_pt1 | contig 14019 bp, 17 predicted proteins | sample MGYA00579295_ERZ1669250 | MGnify/ENA primary metagenome ERZ1669250 (study PRJEB41166, sample SAMN08046056) | hot springs metagenome | biome: hot spring; feature: acid hot spring; material: thermophilic sediment; isolation source: thermophilic sediment from acid...
CGATATAGTAGATTCTATCTATAATCTAGCTAGAGAAATAGTAAGATATAAAATAAAAAGGGATTATACAAGAAATTTTGTAAATAAAAAAGTAGAAGAAATTTCAACATTAGCGAATTTAGCCTTAGATGAATTAATAAAGATGCATAAAGAATCAGATATAGAAAACATGAAAAGAATTAGAAAAAAGATACAGGAATTAGAGCAAAAAGGAGATTATATAAAAGATTTCCTGTTAGATTACTCATATAATAATGCACGCACATTCAAAAGTTTTTATCATATGAATGAACTTGCGCATAAAGGAGATGATGTATTAGATGCATGCGAAGATTCTTCAGATCTTTTGCTTGCTTCAATAAACTCAATAATTACGTGATTGATGTGCTCGCTATTATCCTGTTATTGCTATTAATGGCTTTAGTCTCTGGTAATAATTTAAGCGTAGTTGTTGGCGCATTAATTAGTGGGGGTATATTAAGAAAATATAGCGCTTTCTCTTTAGCGCTAATTGGTTATATTTTGGGCTTAATACTTCAAGGTTCATATCTTTCTTTGGGTGCAAATACGCTATTTCCAAAAAATGCAGATAATATATTGCTTATTGTAGAATTTATTGCCTTATTAGTCTTTATATTCGCACATATGTTTGGTATACCAACATCATTATCAATAATATTATCATCAGCTCTAATTGGTGGATCATTAGCAATAGGTATATTGCCAAATGGATTTTACTTATTATCTTTATTTCTTTTCTGGATTATAGCACCGATAATAGGGATTTTCGCATCTTTCTTCTTAATGAAAATTATAAAGTCAAAAGAACAAAGTAAAGATATATGGAAAAGAATAATTAAAATGAAGATATTCCTTTTATTTGCATCTTTTTTAAATGCTTATTCTTTGGGTGCAAATACGCTTGGTCTAGTCTATGTATTAGAACCTAGATCAATTTCTGATCTCTTATTAAGCATAGTTGCTATAGTAATAGGTGTCTTGGCCTTTAGTAAAGAAGAGATAAAGTTAATAGGAAATAAGATACTAGATATAAGATATACAAATGCAGCAATATCCTCTTTTGTGGTTGCAATGATTGTGTTGTTAGCTACTTTTCTTTCAATACCCTTATCAAATACACAAGTGTTTACTGCATCATTATTTGGAGTAAGAGGAAGCTATAAGTATAAAATCTCTAAAAGAGCTGTTGGCTTAAATATAGCTCTTTTTTGGGCTTTAACAAGTATTATAAGCATATTCTCTGTTTTCATTATAGCAAAATTATTTACTTAATATTATAAATTTTAATTTCTAAGAACTATTGCAATGAATAATGTAAATGATATTGCACAAAATTTGTATAATCTAGAAAGAGAACATTCAATAATATTCAAAAAAGCTGCTATGATAAGTAAAGATAAGAAAATAAGATCCTTGTTAATACAACTGTCAAAAAAAGAGGCTTATCACAAATCCCTTTGGTCAAAATTCTTAGATAGTAAAGTAATAAACAAAAATATAAAGTTAAAGATTATTTTTTATTCAATCATACTTCGACTTCTTGGACTACCTATTGCTATAAAGATAATAGAAGCACATGAAAAGAAAATAGAAAATGAATTTTCAAAATTAATAAAGAGCGAAGAAATTAGTGAAGAAAAAAGAAAAATAATAAAAGAGCTTTTTATTGATGAGATAAATGAAGAGAACAAAATAAAATTGATGATAATAAAAAACAATAGAATTTTAAAAAATATAAAAGATGTTATAATAGGAATGAATGATGGTTTAGTAGAGGTTTTAGCGGCAATAAGTGGTATAGCTACAGCAACAAACAGTAATATAATTGTATTAATAAGCGGTTTAATTATTGCTTTATCAGGTGCACTTTCAATGGCTGGTGGTGCTTTTGTTGCATCTGATTATGAAAAACAGATCTTTGATAAAAGGAGCGAGTCATATGTTTATATAGGTGGCTCTTATGTTCTAGGCGCTATGTTTCCGCTATTCCCATTCATTATTGGACTTAAAGGCATCATTGCTGTAGTATTTGCAATTATATTAACTTCTATTGCAATATCTATAGTAGCGAGCATAATAGCAATAGTATCAAATTATAGCGTTATGAAAAATGTATCAAAAAGTCTTCTTATCTCTATAGGAAGCGCTAGTATTGCAATATTAGCAGGTATTATTCTAAGAACTTATTTTTCAATAACTTGATCTTTTCCATAATTTGTAAAATTCCCTCTTTAATTCATTAATTTCATTTATATCTGTTATTATCTCTATTGTCTCAATATTCTTATGTGTACCATTATATGTTAAATTTGCAGATCCTGTAATTGCTATATTATCACCAATATAAAGCTTCATATGTACAAAATCTTTGGGCTTTTTTATCTTTATGTTTTCATAGGATGGAAAAATAGCAATGAGAAATATTGCAATCGATATTAATATTATTGATATTAAATTCATATAAATAGGAACTAAAAATAATAGTGCTAATATAAAGAAAAATCTTATAATCAATCCTTTTCTATAGTTATTTAATATTTTAAGTGCATCGCTTTCTATAGATGATGATATTATCTTAATATTCTTATTTCTTGAGTTGCTTGCTATAAAAGAAGCATAATAAGAATCAATATAAGGAGCTATTATTAACAAATTATTAGAATTAGTTATCAGCTTATCTATATATTTGTAACTAGAGCTACCAGAATATCGCATAGTTTAAATATCAAAATAAAAATATAAAATAGCTCTTATAAATTACCTTGCTCTTTTGTATAGATATATAATGATTCTGGTTTTCTGTTTATATTAGCTCTTGTAGCATAAATTGCTTTTACATGTTTTTGCTCGGCTAGATCTACTAATCTTTGTGTTACTACACCATCTAAAACTATTGCATAAACATCACTAATATCTTGAACTGCTGAAACAACTTCTCTTGTCGGCTTTTGTAATATTATATTTCCTGCCTTGTCATAGAATCTCGCATTTAACGTATTACTAAGCTCATCTAATGCTCTTTTAAATACATCTAATAGCATACCTTCAATTACTGGGTTTTGCTCTGGATAATTTGCTTTTCTTAGCTCTTCTATAGATGTATCGTGCTGTTCATTTATTTTTGGTATGTCTACTTCATTAATCTCTATACTTCCTATATCATTGTTTTTACTTTCTTTAATCTCTTTGTTTTCTTCATTCCTTTCAGCTCTATTCTTTAAGAAGTTTCTTAACTCTTTGTTCATCGCTATATATTGCTCAACAGTTATTTTATTCCTTAAAGACTTTATTATCTCTTTTCTACTAAGTTCTTCTACTTCTTTTCCAGTAGGGGCCTTTGCTACATAATCAACATCTGCAACACTTAATAAACTTCTTAGTATAAGATCGCCTCCTCTATCGCCATCTATAAATGCTGTTATCTCCTTTTCTTTTGATAATTCTATTATTGTTTTAGGAACTGTTGAAGCACCACCTATTGCTATTGCGTTTGTTATATCGTTTCTTAACAAGTTTATAACATCTGCTCTGCCCTCTACAACAATAACTTCTGAACTTGCACCCACATCAGGACCTGCAGGTAAGTTTTCTGGACCATATGTTGTTATTTCACTAGCCTTTACATCGCTTTGAACTAATTCTTTTAATTCTCTACTGTCTGGCAATTCTTTTGTAATAAGCTCCTTTACCAATTCTTTTGCTCTTTCTATAATCTTTCTTCTTCTTTCTAATCTTGTATCTTCTATCTTATCTATTACTATCTTAGCATCATAAGGCCCTACTCTTTCTACTGCCTCCACTGCAGCAGCTAATATACAAGTATCTACTCTATCTAAAGAAGTAGGTAAATACAACTTACCTATTGTTTTATTCTCTGCTTGTGAATATTCTATTTCTATTCTTCCAATCTTACCATTCTTTTGAAGTTCTCTTAAATCTAATTCGTCTCCTAAAAGGCCTTCTGTCTGACCAAATATAGCACCTATAATGTCTGGTTTATCGACTAGTCCCTCTATCGAAAAGTTCGCTTCTATCATATATTTGACAATATCTAAATATGTCTTTGCCATAATAACACCTATTTAAAGGATTAGTTATATGGCTAGCTATGAGATTATTTTGTTTAGTATATGAGCATATAGCCATATAACCACAAATTATATTATTTCTAATAAAGATTAATATTGCTTTCTGTTAATTTGTATTTAGCGACATCCACCTACTCATAAGTGGTTAGGCTTCTTGCATTCATTAGCTAGCTTTGTGCAAAGATGCTTTTTATCTGTTTTAGTTCTCAAGAACTGCCACATGTTGAGGTCTTACATTCTCTCCTTGAGCTTAACTTCACCTATGCCAAAGATAGACTTTTGGGTATTACCTTTGCTGAATTTTCATCTCTATTTCATTGCCAACTTAGTTCGAAATCTAATTTTGCATTAAATTTATTAAATTTAATAAAAAATAGAGGGGTATATTTAAATATTATAGATCAATCAATAATAAGCGAGAAAATGGGCAAAAATATAAGAGATAGGCATATAATTCAAATTAGTAAAGAAGAGGTAATAGATGCTATTCATATGTCATTAGAGGAGGTATACAACAAATATAAAAATAATCCAAAAGATTTGGCAAAGGCAGTAGTTAGTTATCTTTTCAAAGATGCTAAAGTGCGAGAGATATTTACAGAAGAAGTTAATGCACATAGACAATTTGCTTATTTTGTATATATCCAACTTTTGCTAGCCAAAATATCTACTACTTTAACAGAATTCTCTTATTATGAAAGATATGAGTATCGATCTTATATTTAATACAGAGCAGCAAATTCCATTATATATAATATGCAAAAGAGTGCCAAAGCACTTAATAGAACTTATGAAAAAGCAAATGATATAATAAAACCAAACTCACCAATAAACGATGCTCTTTACTTTATTAACTATAAATATAAAATAACAAAAGGGCTTTTAATTATTTTTTCGCAAAAGATAGAGCATTATAGAAATATATTTAGAATGTTAATAAAGAGAGAGCCAGCATAATGAGAAGAGATGAAACAGATTATAATAAAGCTATAAAAAGAGCAGAAGATATAGAAAAAGAATTAGATGATATAGAAAAAGAGAAGAAAAAACTTTACGAAAAATATGGTAATAGTTATAGTGCTGTTGAAAATTGGATTAAAGAATTAGGCGAAAGCCTATATGATTATGTATTTCTTCCTGCATTATTAAGTAGAGGGTTTGTAAGTAGTCCTGAAGAATACTATAAACTAAAATCAAAATGGGAGCATGACTAAATTAATCTTTTCCTATAATTAACTTTTTATTTTTATTTTACTTTAAAAATTTATGCCTACTTGTGAGATATGTGGAAAAGAGGTCAAGAAGCTTTATTTGGTTTATGTTGAAGGCTCTAAGCTATATGCTTGTGAAGAATGTGCAAAAGGTCTAGAAAAACAAGCCATTGTAGAGAATAAGAATAATATAGGTATAGAAAAAAAGAATCCTGAAGAAAGGGAAGTAATAGAAAATTACGGTGAAGTAATAAGAAAAGCAAGAGAAAAGTTAGGTATAGATAGAAAAGTTTTAGCTGAAAAGATTAGTGAAAAAGAAAACATATTGGCTAGAATAGAAAGAAATGAATTAATACCTGATGATAAAATAATAAAGAAGCTAGAAAAGGAGCTTGGAATAAAATTATATGAGGATGAAGTGAGTTAATGTCTGTTGATTTAAGCGAATTAGTAAATCCAGTAAAAAAAGAAATTGGATTTGAAGAATTAGCAAATAAGGTTATTGCTATAGATGCTTATAATACTATTTATCAATTTATATCTATTATAAGGCAGCCTGATGGTACCCCTTTAATAGATAATAAAAATAGAATCACAAGCCATTTATCAGGATTATTTTATAGGACAATAAATCTATTGGAGCATAAGATAATACCCATCTATGTTTTTGATGGAATACCACCTCTTTTAAAACAAAAGGCATTGGAAGCAAGAATGAGTAGAAGAGAAAGCGCATTAGAAGCTTGGAAAGAAGCTAAAGAAAAAGGTTTAATAGAAGAAGCAAAATTGTATGCAATGCAGAGTGCAAAGATAGATAAGGAGATAGTAGATTCATCAAAAGAATTGCTTTCTTATATGGGCATTCCTTATATACAAGCACCTAGTGAAGGTGAAGCAGAGGCATCTATATTAGCAAAAGAGGGATTAGCATATGCTGCTGCTACTCAAGATTATGATGCATTTTTATTTGGAGCGAATAAAGTTATTAGAAATTTAACAATAACAGGTAGAAGAAAACTACCTAGAAAAAATGTCTTTATAAATATAGAGATAGAAAAAATAGAGCTAGAAGAATTGCTTAAATATCATAATATAAACCAAAGGCAGCTTATATGGATTGGTATCTTAATAGGAAATGATTATAATGAAGGAATAAGGGGTATTGGAGTAAAGACTGCATTAAAATTGGTAAGAAATACATCAAGTTTAGATGATTTGATTGCAATAGTAAAAAATAAGTACAAAAAGGAATTTGACATCGATATAAAAGAAGTAGAAAGGTTATTTATTGAACCAGATGTTAAACATTATACTAAAGAAGAGTTTGATAATATAGCTAAGATAGGCAATGTAAAAAAAGCAGAATTGATAAAATTTATGGTAGATGAACATAGTTTTTCTCTAGATCGTGTTGAAAAATACATAGAAGAGCTTGAAAAACTTGCTGGTAACAGAGGCCAAACAGGCTTAGGAAAATGGATTAACTGATTGATTAGAAAAATTTAAATATACGTTTTTATAACTTAGTTATATGGATTATTATAATATAGCAAAGAAAGTGGTGCCTGCGATTTATTCAGTAATAATAGAATATATGTACAAAGAGCTAAATATGAATGAAGCAGAAATAGCTAAGAGATTAAATATAACACAAGCTGCTGTAAGCAAATACATAAACAAAAAGTATTCTAAAGCAATAGAAGAAGAGAGAAAAAGAATCAATGCAGATAGACTAAGAGAGATTACAAATAAGTACAAAGACAAGATAGATATTGCAATATGCACAATATGCCAAGAAACTATGAAGTTTAATTGCAAGATAAGTGGGGTAAAGATATGAATGATGATTATGCAAAAAGGTATGGATTTGTAACAAAAGTAGATTATGATAGGATAATAAGTGACCTTGACGAAGCTTCAATCATAGAGATTTCTAAAGATAAAAATGAACCAGAATGGATGTCAGAAAAAAGATTGCTAGGTCTTAAAGTTTTTAATTCAAAGCCACTTCCAAGTTGGGGCCCAGATCTATCAAAGATAAATTTTAAAGAGATAAAATATTATGCAAAACCTAAAGCATCAAAAACAAATGATTGGGACATGCTTCCAAAAGAAATGAAAGAAACATTTGAGAAGCTAGGAATACCTGAAAGTGAAAGAAAATTTTTTGCTGGTGTAGAAACACAGTTTGACTCTTCTGTTGTATATACAAAAATAAGGGATGATCTAAAAAAGATAGGAGTAATATTTACTGATACAGATACAGCAGTAAGGGAATATCCAGATTTGGTAAAGAAATATTTTGCTACAGTAGTACCTCCAAATGATAATAAATTTGCAGCATTAAATACAGCAGTATGGAGTGGTGGTAGTTTTATTTATGTACCTAAAGGGGTTAAGGTTTCTATACCCCTAAATGCTTATTTCAGAATAAACGCAGAAAGAATAGGACAATTCGAAAGAACATTAATAATAGCTGATGAAGGGGCAGAAGTAACTTATATAGAAGGTTGTACTGCACCTATGTATGATACAACATCATTACATGCAGCAGTAGTAGAGATTATAGCGCATAAAAATGCACATGTAAAATATGTAACAATACAAAATTGGTCAAAGAACATATACAATTTAGTAACCCAAAGAGCTATAGCTTATGAAAATGCTACTGTCGAATGGATTGATACAAATATAGGAAGTAAAGTAAATATGAAATATCCATCAATATATCTAAAAGGTGAAAATTCAAAAGGTAGCATATTATCAATAGCGTTTGCTTCATCAGGCCAAATACAAGATAGTGGTGGAAAAGTATTTCATCTCGCTCCAAATACATCTTCTACTATAGTATCAAAGAGCATAGTAAATGCAAATGGCTTAAGTAATTTTAGAGGTTTAATACATATTGGAAAAGAGGCATATAAAGCAAAGGCTTATTCACAATGTGACTCTTTGCTGCTAGATGAGACTGCAAATACAAATACATATCCTTATTTAGTAGTTGAAAGAAATGATGTTAACATAAGTCATGAGGCAAAAGTAGGAAAAATAGATAAAGAAAAGTTATTTTATTTAATGTCTAAAGGTATAGATGAGACAACAGCAAAGACTCTAATAATTCTTGGATTTATAGAAGATCTTACTAAAACAATACCTATGGAATATTCATTAGAACTAAAAAGATTGATAGAGTTGGATCTTTCATCTAACAAGAAGGTGGGTTAATTGGATTATGTTAATTTATTGTTAAGCCTAGAAAACGAATCAAGAGAGCTTTTTAAGAGATATAATCTAGATATAGAAAATAAAGAGACTTATTCAGAACTAAATATTCCTAAATCCTTATCTACTGTAAAAAATAGTGACTTAGATAAAGATATTGAAAGTGATTCATCAATAGTATTTCTCTACAACGAAGAAAAGGAGCACATAAATAAGATTTTTGTAAATAAAAAAAGTGAAATAAATCTTATATTCATTGGTCATGGTAATATAAAAAATATAGTAACTAATTCAGATGATCTTAAATTAAATATTATAGTTATAGGAAGTTTTAAGTTAAAGAACTTAATAGTTGGAAATGTAAACAGCAATACAAATGCAAAGGAATTAATAATATGCAGATCATCAAATATAGACATAACTGATTATATTTTAAACTATGAAGAAGGGTCAAAGATTAATTTTGAAACACTTAGTATAATAAGCAAAGGTAAAGTATTCTCTAAAGGCTATGCAAAAATAACAAATAAAGCAATAAATTCATTTTCAAATCTAGAGATAAGAGGTATTATCTTAGATAAAGAGAGCCAATTTGTACCATTGCCACATATGAATATAGAAAATGCAAATGTACTAGGCGCACAACATGGTGCATCAATATTATTCTTAGATGAGGAAATGAGAAAATACCTTGAATCTAGAGGTTTGAATAAAAAGAGTATTGATCAACTATATATAACAAGTGCAATAGATAATAGCATATCTACAATAAAAAACGATGAGCTAAAGAAATTTATAGATACACTAAAAGATAGAATAATACTTAACGTTAATATAGAGTGATAATAATGTTAGAGATAGAAAATCTATATATAAAGATAAATGATAAAGAGATAATAAAGAATCTAAGCCTATAAATAGAGGATAATAAACTCCATGTGCTTATGGGGCCAAATGGCAGTGGTAAGTCTACATTAGCAAAATCTATCATGGGCTATTTTGATAATATAAATGGGAGAATCTTGTTTAATGGCTTAGATATAACTAAGCTATCGATTGAAGAAAGATCCAAACTAGGCATATTCTTAGGCTTTCAAAATCCAATAGAAATAGAAGGTTTAAGTACTATGACATTCTTAACACACATAGCAAAAGGATCTTCATTTAAAGAAAAGATAGACCTTATATATAGCATAGCAGATAGACTTAAAATAGATAAAGAAATGCTATCTAGGTCTCTAAATTTTGGCTTTTCAGGTGGAGAAAAGAAGAGATTTGAGATAATGCAGATGTATTTGCTTAAGCCCAAGCTTGCTATATTAGATGAGCCTGATTCTGGCTTAGATGTAGATTCATTAAAAGAAATAGCAAAAGCAATTAGCGATTATAAAAAAGAGAGTAATGCAAGCATATTGCTAATAACACATTATAGCAGAATAACAAATTATCTAGATATAAATAGAGTATCGGTTATGCTAAATGGTACAATAGTGAAAAGTGGGAATATTAATTTAATAAAGGAAATAGAGCAAAAAGGCTATAACTACTTGGTTGATAGCAATGTATGATGTATATAAGATAAGAGAAGATTTTCCTATATTAAAAGAAAAGATGCATGGCAAGCCCTTAGTATATTTGGACAATGCTGCAACAACACAAAAACCTATACAAGTAATAAATACAATAGTAGATTTTTATGAGCATTATAATGCAAATATACATAGAGGTATTTATGAGATTGCAGAGAAGGCAACAGAGGCTTATACAACATCAAAAGAGAAAGTTGCTAAATTTATAAATGCAGATTCATTTAGAGAGATAATATATGTGAGAAATGCAACAGAAGCTATAAATCTTGTTGCAAGAACGTATGGCGAAGATAATATAAAAGAAAACGACTACATATTAACAACAGGAATGGAACACCATAGCAATATTGTACCTTGGCAACTCCTTTCAATTAGAAAAAAAGCAAAGCTAGCATTTGTTAATCTAAATGGGCCTTTCTTAGATATAGAAGACTATAAAGAAAAGGTTGAAAAGCTAAGACCAAAAATAGTGACAATAACACACGTATCAAATGTGCTTGGTACCATAAACGATGTTAAAACATTAGTTGCTATTGCACATAAATATGGCGCTACAACAATTGTAGATGGAGCGCAATCAGTGCCACATATGAAAATAGATGTTAAAGATATTGATTGTGACTTTTTGGCCTTTTCTGGCCATAAGATGCTTGCTCCAACAGGTATAGGTGTCTTGTATGGAAAAGAAGAATTGCTAGAAAATATGAGCCCTTTCTTGGGTGGTGGCGATATGATAAGAAGCGTAGATTATGATGAATCAACATGGAACGATCTACCTTGGAAATTCGAAGCAGGTACAAGCAATATAGAAGGGGGCATAGCTCTGGGCTCTGCTATAGATTATATAGAGAAGATTGGAATTGAGAATATTAATAAGCATGAAAAAGATCTTGTTGAATATGCATTAAATAAGTTCAATGAATATAAAGAAGTTATTGTTTATGGGCCTGAAATAAAAGATATAGAGAAAAAAGCAGGAGTAATATCATTTAATATACCTAATTTACATGCCCATGATGTTGCATCTATCTTCGATAATGAAGGTGTTGCAATAAGAGCTGGCCACCATTGTGCAATGCCTTTGCTGAGAAGAATTATTGGAATAAGTGCAACTGCAAGGATGAGCTTTTATCTTTATAATACAAAGGAAGATATAGATATAGCATTCAATGCGCTAGAAAAAGCTCTAAAAATAGCAAAAGAGCTTTGATTGAAAAATTTATTAAACTTAAAAGATGATATTATTCTTAATGATAAACGAATCAAGCTTAATAGAAAGAGAATTAGTCATTAGAGATTTAAGAATATCTAGTGAGGTAAGCGAAACAAGAAAGGCAAGCATTAGATGGCTTGCATTGGCTCTTGGTATAATAAATCCAGGCGAATCAAGGCAGATGGCGATAGCAGTATTAGATTCATTAATAGAGTACCAATTTATTAAAAAGATTGATCCTACTGCAAAAGATCTAATTCAATACATAAGTGAAAAATGGGGCCCAATAAATGAGAAGACATTAAGATATCACTTATTAAGATTTAAGAAGATGGGACTTATAGATAACAAAGATGCAAAGTTTTTCTTTACACCGCCAGAAGTAGGAGATAGATTTGATATAGACAATTGGGTCAATGCATTTCTTACATCTTATTACAAACCAATCGCAAACAAGATAAGCGCAATAATTAAAAACATTCAAAGCAAAAGTTGATATCATGAATAGAGATCCTATTATTGTTATTGCATTAGCTTTAATTGTATTTTTCTTAATCATTGGAATATATATAAGATTTTTCTATATACCAAACCAAGTATATTATATATCAATGAATGTATATACTAACAATACTACATTTTACCAATATCAAATGGCTAGATTTAAGATATATCTAGAAAACTATGGAGATAATCCTATATCAAAATTGTACTTAGGAGTATATGTAAATGATAATATTACAGAGCTTTATAATATTACATTACCTGCGCATTCAAATACAACTTTTTATTTTAATAACTCCTTTAACTTACCTGGCTCATATTCATTTGAATTTGTAATAGATCCACAACATTTATTCAATATACCAAATAGATCAAACGTAACAAAAATAATAAATATAAGTGTAATGCCAATTCAAAGACCAGACCCATATTCTATAATAAAGCCAAAATATTATTTCATAGAAAATGGCTCATTAAATGCCTTTGCTATTTATGCATTATATAGCTTAAACAAAAGCTATGGTATTTACTTTAATATATCTTACTCACCAGAATTAGAGAAAGTTCTGCAGGGTATATTATTAGTAGCGTTACCATATCTAAGGAATATATCATTTTCAACAGCATTATATAACAATACAAATTATAGCATAATTTCTTCAATATGGCTATCTGGTTATATAAAGAAATCATTAATAGATTCAGTATTGATTGGTCTAGGTTACAAAATAACAAATGAAACAAATCTATCATTTGTAAAATTCAATAATAGTAGTATGTGCTATAATTATTCTGGGGGTTGGATAAAGCTATGGTATGTAAAAAATGGGAATTGCACAGATATAAGAAAAGTGAATAATGTAACATTCAATGTTAATGGGCCATATATAAATATAAACAATACGAAATATTTGGGTTCATTTTCGTATAGCAATTATTCACATTCCTCTATATACATAGTAAATTCAAGTCTTGATATTATAACAAATACCACTTATTTGGGTAATTTAATATGCTATGGCTATATATCAAATATAGATAACAGATCTTATTGCTCAACCTATATTTTGCCTACAAACAAATCGTTAAATTCAAGTATAAGACTTATACAAACAAAAATGATAACAAATAAATATAATTATTCTGTTTATACACTATTCAATTCTTCTTTGGATATATTTGAACAAGTAAATGATAATATAAACATATTATCTCATCTTTATAACAAAAGTTCGCTTAGCTTTATCTCTGGTATTACAAACAATTGTGAATTAGCAAGCCCTCTAAGATGTAGCAATGTAACTTTTAGTAATTCTACACTTTCAATAAGTATAACAAATAATCTAAATACAAGTATATTTATAAAGAGAGCAGCTTGTTATATTAATCCAAGCTATAATTACACAAAAGAGAATATTACAATAATGCCTCATAAAAGTGCATCAATTTCTATTACCTGTTTTAATAGTGGATCAAAGATTGTTGGATTTCCATTTAGTCTTAACTTAAAAATGATTCTCTCTTATACTTATAATAATACTAATGCAACATCTATAGGGAGTGCATTTATAGTATAGAAAGTAATTTTAATTATTTTGCCTAAATTTATTTTGTGAAATTCAAAAATGATATTTGTTATTTGGCTGGTTTAGTTAGAATGCCCAAAAAAGCAAAGATAGAAATAAAAAATAATAATGAAGAGATCACAGCAAAATTCATTAACATAGCTATAAATAATGGTATAGACCCAAAAAAGATAATAGTAGAAGATAATAAAGTTTATTTTTATAATTATAGATTGGCTAACAAAATCAAAAGATTCTTAAAAAACAAAAGAGTTATGCTTTCTAAGCCAAGTCCATGTTCTATTGCTTACTTTGCTGGTTTATTTGATTCTTTAGGAAAAGATGATATTAGCTTTTCTAGTCTAGATACCATTGATAAAATAGGATTAAGCAATCTAAATATACATTTAGCTGATTCTAGGATAATAAATAAAAAATTCTTCTTAACTATTATTTTAAGCGATAGTATAAAGGCAAAAGAGATAAGTAAAAAACTAAATTTAAAAATTTGATTTTCTAAATTAAAAACAATGAAAATCAAGCTTCAAAGCGCAATGGAATATTTAATGACTTATGGTTGGGCTATTTTAGTAATAGCAATTGTTC
>ERZ1669250.678-NODE-678-length-13989-cov-46.819793_pt1 | contig 13989 bp, 17 predicted proteins | sample MGYA00579295_ERZ1669250 | MGnify/ENA primary metagenome ERZ1669250 (study PRJEB41166, sample SAMN08046056) | hot springs metagenome | biome: hot spring; feature: acid hot spring; material: thermophilic sediment; isolation source: thermophilic sediment from acid...
ACTCTTATGAGGGATTTTATGCGTCTGTTGTCTATGCTCTTTTTAACGGTGCTGGTCTAAATGCAATAGCTGAGGATACTACAAGTAAAGGAAGGATAGATTTAAGTATCATATTAAATGATACAGTGTATATAATAGAGTTTAAGGTGGTGGAAAATGAAGCTACCAACGACGCTTTAAAACAGATAAAAGAAAAAAGATACTATGAAAAGTATAAGGGCAGTTATAAAGATATATATCTTATAGGGATAGAGTTTAGCAAAAGTGAAAGGAATGTGGTGGGGTTTTATTGGGAGAGGATCTCGTAATAGGTTATGATATAATATCTATATGAAAAAGATTATAGCGGCAAATTGGAAGATGCATAAAACTTACGAAGAGGCAATCTCTTATGTAAAAGAGATAAAAGGTAAAAACATAGATTTTGAGAAAAAAGATGTGCTTATATATCCACCGTTTTTGTACCTATGTGAAGTTTCTAGGCTTTTAGAAGATTCAAACATAAAAGTAGGTGCTCAAAATGTGTATTTTGAAAAAAAGGGGGCTTTTACTGGGGAGATATCGCCTGTTATGATAAAATCTTGCAAAGCTGATTATGTGCTAATAGGACATTCTGAAAGAAGACACATATTTAAAGAGTCTGATGAGCTTATAAGAAAAAAAGTCATATCCTCTTTAGAAGAAGGCTTAAGAGTTATGCTCTGTGTGGGAGAAACCTTAGAAGAAAGAGAATCTCAGCTTACTTTCAACGTTATAGAGTCTCAAATAAAGCTTGCATTGGCAGGACTAGAAGATTATGCCGATAAATTAGAAATAGCTTACGAACCAGTCTGGGCAATAGGTACTGGCAAATCTGCAAACCCTGAAGACGCTTCAAGAGTACACGCTTTTATAAAAGATACGCTAAAAGAATTGTTTAAAAAAGATGCAAACGTAAGAGTGCTTTACGGTGGCAGCGTAAATTCCCAAAATGCAAAAGACTTTCTCAGCGCTCCAAATATAGATGGACTTTTGGTAGGAGGAGCTAGCTTAGAACCAAATACATTTTTAGAAATAATAAACGCTTTTTAAAGTTTTTCAAATACCAAAAGCCCCACCATACCAAATATAAACTGTTTTTTCTTTAAAAGCCTAAAACCGTAAGATTCACATAGAGATTGTATCTCTTCGGTGGATAGACTGTTTTCCAAAGAGTGAATAAAAAAATCCCAGTTTTTAGTTCCAAATATGGCAATACCCAATGGCTTTAAAGCAGTCTTTGAAAGATTTGCAAAAAGGTCCATACCCACAAACTTTGTAGTATCAAGAATTACAAACCTACCACCTTTTTTCAGTACTCTTTTTATCTCTTTTAGCATGTCATCTTTGTTTATGATATGTCTAAATACCAAAGACATAGATACGTTGTCAAAAACACCATCTTTAAAAGGCATATACTCTGCAGAGCCCACAAATAGATAAGCAGGTTTGCCTTTTAGTTTTTCCTTGGCTATTTTAAGCATTTTTATAGACAAGTCTAGCCCAAAAGCTTTGTTTATCTTGTTTTTAAGAAAAGCCCTAAAAATCACATCTCCTGTTGCGGTCCCAATATCAAGCATGTTGCCCGGTTTTAGTTCGTAGGCTATACTCTCGTGCCATTTTTTATTTTGACCTAAGCTTATAAAACCTACAAACTTATCGTAAGCCCCAGATATTGAATCAAATATATTGGCAATAGTTTCCAAATTCATACAAATATGATATCATATTATTTATGATAAAGATAAAAGGTATAACACTACCTGTGGTGAGCTTGACGCTCTCGTTAAAAGATAGCACAAAAGAAGGGCTAATAAACGAATTAAAAGAGAAGATAAACTCAAACGTGTTCTCAAACAGCTACTTTCTCATAGAAGTAGACGATAGCATAGACAAAGAAACTTTAAAACAGATAGAAAAACTTTTAGAAGAAAAAGATGTTAAAAGCATAAAAACTATGAACGTAGAAAGCGTAAACACCAAAAAACCTACAAACGTATCTAGGCTTTTAATAGTAAACAAAAATTTACGCTCAGGCCAGTCTATAGAGCACAACGGCGATGTGTTGATACTTGGAGATGTAAATGAGGGCGCAGAAGTGATAGCCGCCGGAAACATAGTGGTAATGGGAGTCCTTAGAGGGTATGCTCACGCCGGGGCTATAGGAGATGATAGCTCTGTAGTTGTAGCAAAAAAGATGATGCCTCAACAGCTAAGGATAGGGCATTACATAGCCATTAGAGGAGAAAATGAAGAAGAGCCAAAGGAAGCTGAAATAGCACGCGTCATAGATAACAACATAATATTAGAGCCAGTAGGAGGTATAAGATGAGCGATACAAAGGTTATTGTAATAACCTCAGGCAAAGGCGGGGTTGGCAAAACCACCATGACCGCCAATATAAGCACAGCACTTGCTAAACTTGGTAAATCGGTTTTAGTTATAGATGCTGACATAGGCCTTAGAAATTTGGACATGATACTTGGTCTTGAAAACCGAATAGTATATGACGTTTTAGACGCCATCGAGCAAAGGGTAAGCCCAGAGAAGGCTTTGGTAAAAGATAAGAGAGGGTTGCCTTTGTGGCTTTTGCCAGCAAATCAAACTAAAAACAAAGACGCCATAGACCCAGTCAAATGGAACAAGTTGATAGGAGATTTTAAAGAATCTGGAAAGTTTAACTACATAATAATAGATTCCCCAGCTGGTATAGAACAAGGTTTCAAAAACGCCGTAAGCCCTGCCGATAGTGCAATCGTGGTGGTAAATCCAGAAGTCTCATCCGTAAGGGACGCAGATAGATCCATAGGCCTTATGGAAAGCATGGGTAAAAACGACTATAAGATAGTTATAAACCGCATAAGATGGCATCAAGTTAAAAAGGGTGAAATGCTTTCTATGGAAGATATAGAAGAGGTATTAAAAGTACCTATATTGGGTGTAGTCCCAGAAGAAGAAAAGCTAGTGGACTTTACAAACAGAGGCGAGCCTATTGTATTAGACGAATCTTACAACGCATCCAAAGCTATAATGGACATAGCAAGAAGGATAACCGGTGAAAATGTACCTCTTAACCTCTACAACAAGGACAAGGGCTTTTTAGCAAAGCTTTTCGGGAGGTAACAATGGGTATTTTGGATATATTTTTCAAAAACAAGAGCAAGGACGTTGCAAAACAGCGCCTTACAATGGTGCTAGCTTACGAAAGAAAGGGCTTGGCACCAAACTTTATAGACTCTTTAAGAGACGACCTTATAGCGGTATTCTCAAAGTATTATCAATTTGATGTAAACAACATAGAGGTGGAGCTCAAAAAAGAAAATTCCGCTGAAGAGCTATGGATAAGCATACCATTCAAACAATAAACATAGTTTTTAAATCAAAAGATGTTATTATATTAGTATGATTTGCTTGACTCATTTAGAAGTTTGTCCCTATTGTTATCATGTGGCTTTGAAAGTATGCGAGTTTGATGAGCCTTACACAAGGGTAGAGGCTACGTGTCTTTGTTGTGGATATACCATAGCAGATAAAATACCAAAACATTACGATCTGGATTTTAAAAGCATTTTAGAGCTTTTAAGCAAAAAACAAGTAGGCGCTGTATGTGTGGACAACTATTGCGGTTCTAAAAATATAATAAGGCTCATAGATGAAGGCAATTACAAAGAATTCAGATGTCTTGATTGCGGAGCTGAGTGGAATAGCAAAGAGCTTCAGCATGCAATAAAAAATGTCAAAAAGGTATGGGAATGTCTTCAAAAAGAAGAAGTTGAAGATTGTGTTAGAGCCAAAGAAGGTGAGTGTCCTATATGCAAAAACGATATAGGTCACAAAAGAAACGGATACCTTGTAGAAATTTCTTGTAGTCTATGCGGTTTTCACAATATATATGAGGAAAAAATACCAAATTTTGACGTTTCTCAAATAGAGTGCAAAGATTATCAAAGAGCAGAAATGCCAGGTTAAGATTGTGGCTTACTTTGAAGACCCAGTAAAACCGCTTCAAAAATACATAGATTTGTACGAGAAGTACAAAGATGCTACTAAAAACATACAAAACTATAAGCAAGACTTTGTAAATAAAAATACCAGCGAAAGATTAGCCCTAGCCATAGCTTCAGCCATTATAGGTGGCATAGAATCAAGAACAAAAGATGAAGAGGTGAGAAAGTGGGCTATCTGGGGTGTAGAGCAAACCATGAATACTTTTAACAACTTTCCAAAACTCTCTGAAAATCAACTATCCTATCTTTTCTTTGTGTTAGGAAGGCATTTTATACCGGTACTTCTTCACGAAAAAGGCATAAAATCAGATTCTTTCAAAGCCTTATCAGAAGAAGAACAGCTAAAAGCCGTAATGGATGTGTTGGATATAAACTTTGAAAACGTAGTTATAAGATGCCTTCAAGCTATAGACTTTCTTCACATTGAATAGATGGATATCGCGATAAAAGTAAAAAATCTTACAAAGGTAATAAACAATAGGACTATATTAAAAAATATATCCTTTGATGTTTACAAAAAAGAGATATTTACTATAATAGGTGGAAGCGGAAGCGGTAAAACATCCATCACAAAACATATAATAGGACTTTGGCAACCCACTGAAGGGGATATAGAAATAGAAGGTAAGTCCATAGTAAATTTAGACAAAGATGAGTTAAACAAAATTAGGATAAAAATGGGCTACGTCTTCCAAGAAGGAGCGTTGTTTGATAGCCTTAGAGTTTGGGAAAACGTAGGATTTTATTATCTAGAACATACCAACAAATCAAAAGATGAAATAATAAAAATAGCCATAGAAAAGCTAAAAGAGGTAAATCTAGACGAATCCATACTGTACCTTATGCCATCAGAGCTTTCCGGCGGCATGAGAAAAAGGGTAAGCTTGGCAAGAGCCCTCGCCACAAACCCAGAGATTATTATTTACGATGAGCCTACTTCTGGTCTTGATCCTATCACAAGCCGCATCATAGATAAACTCATATTGGACTTAAAAATTAAACTAGGCATAACATCTATTGTAGTAACCCACGACATGATAAGCGCTCTTAGCATAAGCGATAGGGTTATGGTACTAGACAAAGGAGAACAAAAATTTATAGGCACAAAAGAAGAGTTTATAAACTCAAAAGAACCATCGGTAAGGATGTTTTTAGAGAATTCAGTTTTAAAAATATAAACAACATTTTTAGCTTTTAAAATTTATGTTAATATAATATTAAGGAGGTATTTATGGCAAATATATTAAAAGCAGAAAACACTGTGGCGCAAAGAGGAAAAAAAGCTCAGGCAAACATACTGGAGTTTTTGGCTATATATTTAGAAAGTGAGCTTATGGGTATACCGCTTACAAAAGTGGTAGAGATAACAAAAATGAGAGATATAGTACCTGTACCCTTTTCTAAAAGCCATATAAGAGGGGTTATAAACATACGCGGTGAAATAATGGCTATAGTGTCTTTAAAAGAAACGCTTGGGTTAAATGAAACTAGAGAGTCTCAAAGGATAGTAATATTAGAAACAAGGTTTGGGAAAATAGGCATAATAGTAGATGAGATTTACGGTGTTATAAAAGTAAAAGAAGACGACTTAGAGCCAAACCCTATGGTAGGAAGATATAGCGAATACGTAAAAAATATTGCACAGGTGGAAAACGGTATACTTATCATAATAGATATTGACAAAATCTTTGAAGACAAAAATGGGTTTCCATGAAAAGATAGTGGATTATATATATCAAAATAGGCTATCGGAGTTCCAAGCGTCGTTTTTTAACCTTTATAGAGAATACTGTTATTTAGATGAAGAGGAGTTTATAAAAGAATGGTTTGATAAATTTATAATAAAAACCCTATACAAATATATGCCTTACTCTAAACTGGTGGAGTGCTTTGACAAGTACTGCTCTGCAAGAAAAAACATCACCAAATCCTACGTTTCCACATATTGGAAATTTTGCAGAAACCCAAAAAGCTTTTCTTCAAAAATATCAAGCTCGATGAAGTTCTTTGGCATAGACGAGCTTGATGAAACAACCTTAAAAAAAGCGTACAGAAAAATGATAAAGGAATATCATCCAGACAAGTTAAAAGATAAAAAACTATCACATGAAAAAACTGTTCTTATAAACTATCACTATCAGGTGCTTCTTAGTTATATCAACAATCTAAAATCATAAAAGTGCATTTTCCAAGTCTTTTTGGGTTTTTACTACGGTATATATATATTCTTTGGGCAGTTGGTTTGTTTCGTTGCCGTAAAAATCACAGTGTATATAATAAATAAGCGGTTTGTAAGCTTCGTTGTAATGCTTTACCATCATTATATCGCTTATGGTATCTCCTATATAAACCCCGCCTTTTTTACAAATTGCATCTACGCAAGCTTTTAACGCTTCTTTGCTGGGTTTTCTTTTGGTTTTATCTTCTGTAAAATCATCATCCACTATAAAATCAAACATATGTTCGATATCAAAATGTTTCAAAGAAAACATCAAATCTTCTCGCGGTCTTCCGGTTACTATACCGGTTTTGTATCTTCTTTTAACATTTTCTAAAAAATCTTTATCAACAAGAAGCTTTTCTTTTTCTCTAAATTTTTTGTAAAAAGCCTCAAAGACTTCCACAAGCTCTTGATAGTTAAAGTATGGGTTTTCAAATATTTTCCTTTGTAAAGATGTTTGATTTTTAGTATAGTTTATAGCCTCTTCTTTGGTTATATATCCAAATTCCATAAGTATTAAAACTGACGTACTTTCCCAGTCGTTGTTTATACCAGCTTCTTTTTTTACAAATAAAAAATCTTCTTTCGTCAAATCTTTATTGGTATAGTATTTGAAAGTTTCGTATATAGCTTTGTGATAAGAAGGTCTTACATCTATCAAGACACCATCTACGTCAAATATGACTGCGTCTATGCTGTCTTTAAGATTGGAAGCCAACCGCCTCTCCAAGAGCTTCTTTATTTGCTAGCAAAAACTTTATAAACTTATCCACCAACGCCGACTTGTTAAAATCTGTATAGTATATAACGTTGAAAACCTTGTAAGCGCTAAAGTTTCTAATCTTTATAGGTATAAGTTCGCCGTTTTCAATGTCTTTCTGTACTGAGTTTTTAGGGAAAAAGGAAGCTCCGTATCCAGACTTTACTATGTTTATAATAGATCTAATAGAATTTGTCTCTATTTTAATGTTTAAAAGCTCAAAATTTAACCCCATAGCTTCTAACGTTTCTTTTACTGTTTTTCTCGTGCAAGAGTAAGCTTCTCTCATAACCAAGTCTATAGTATACAAGTCTTCAGGTTCTATAATATCTTTTTTAGCGAGTTCGTGATTTTTACCAACACATAAAACAAGCTCATCTCTAAAAAGTTCCACACTGTTTATTTTAGAATCCGCTTCTTTATCCACGATGCCGACGTTTATAAGTCCATTTACTATGCTATCCTCTATCTTCTTGGAAGTGTCCACATAAAGCTTCACTGTAATACCTGGATAGAGTTTCTGAAAATCCACTATAAGTCTTGGAAGCCTATACTCGCCAAAAGTGGGACTAGAGCCTATATAAAGAGTGTCTTTTATATCCTTCTTAAGCTGGGACATCTCCTTTACTAGATTGTCATAGCTTTCCAAAAGAAGCTTGGCCTTTTGATAAAGCCTTTCTCCTTCTTCTGTTAAAACTATTTTTCCACCCTGTCTTCTTAAAAGCTTACAACCTATGGTTTTCTCCAAAGATTTTATTTGCTGAGTTATAGCTGGCTGAGTAACGTAAAGCACATCTGAAGATTTTGAGAAACTTCCCAAGTCCGCTACCGTTATAAAAGTTTTCAGCTTAACTATATCAATCATTTAACCACTCTTAACTATATATTATAGCATTATAAAGAAAATTTATACTTAATTAGTATCATAAAACTAAATGAGAGGTCGGCGAGGACAATACCCCGCCCATCTTGAAGATGAAAATTATTTTTTAGATTTTACGTAGTTATCCCAGTTTGTCCTATCAAAAGGAGATATTTCCCTTAGTTTTTGAATGACTTTAGGAAACTCTCTTGCCACATAATCTATATCCTCATCAGTGTTATCTCTTCCAAAGCTAAATACCAATGAGCCGTTTGACACTTCCTTTGGTATGCCTATAGCAGCTATAACGTGAGATTGCTTTAAAGCCGTAGAAACGCAAGCAGAACCAGAGGCTGTTTCTATACCTTGTAAATCCAATCTAAGGAGCATAGCCTCACCTTCTATAAGATGAACTATTACAGAAAGATGATGGGGTAACCTTTGGGTTGGATGGCCCGTAAACTCTATCATATCAAGATTTTCTTCCAAAGCTTTTCTTACCTTATCCCTATAAGAAGAAAGGCGCTTTACCCTATCGTCCATCTCTTTCATGGCAAGCTCTGCCGCTGCTCCAAAACCCACTATGCCAGGCACATTTTCAGTACCAGCTCTGACACCGCGCTCTTGAACACCGCCTTCTATAAGAGGCTTTACTTTTACACCCTTTTTAGTCCAAAGAGCACCTACACCCTTAGGACCATACATCAAATGGGCAGTAAAAGAAGCTGCGTCTATGCCAAGCTCTTGCACATTTACAGGCGTATGACCACAAGAAGGGGCTATATCGCTATGAAATATAACCTTTGGGTTTTTGGCTTTTGCTATAGAAACAAGGTTTTTTATATCTTGGATAGTGCCTATTTCTCTGTTGGAATGTCCTATGGATATGAGTATAGTATCTGGTCTTATAGCTTCTTCTAACTGCTGAGGATTTACAAATCCATACTTATCTACTTCAAGATATGTAACTTCAAAACCTTCTTTTTCTAAATTTTTACAAGGATGCAAGATAGAGTGATGCTCTATAGGTGTTGTTATTATATGTTTCCCCTTCTTCTCATAAGATTTTGCTATACCTTTTATAGCAAGGTTGTTAGCTTCTATGCCACCAGACGTGAAAACTATCTCTTCGGGGCTTTTAGCGTTTATAAAATAAGCTATTTGCTCTCTTGCCTGATTTATAGCTTTTTTAGCCTGTTGGCCAAAACTGTGTAAAGATGTCGGGTTTCCAAACACTTCTCTAAAGTATGGAAGCATAGCGTCTAAAACTTCTTGAGCCACTGGGGTAGTAGCTATATGATCCAAATAAACCGTCTTTTCCCCTGCCTTCTTAAAAAACATGTTATTTACCTCCTTGGTATATAGAATCAACAATTTTTGCTATACCCATAAAAGCTTTAGCCGTTCTTGATTCTGGCAAAGCCTCTACTATAGGTATTCCTTCATCTGCATACTTTGTAACATCTGGTTCTATGGGTATTGCCCCTAAAAGCTTTAAATTGTAGGTTTGCACAAACTGTGGCACCTTGCTTTCGCCAAATATATGATACTCTTTGCCAGTTTCCGGACATACAAAATAAGACATGTTTTCTACAACACCCAATATCGGTATACCCACCTCTCTAAACATAGAAACGGCTTTTTTGACATCCACAAGAGCCACATCTTGAGGCGTAGTAACCACCACTGCACCGTCTATAGCCGTATTTTGGGCTAAGCTAAGTTGAACATCACCGGTCCCTGGTGGCAAATCAAGTATTAAATAATCCAACGGTCCCCAATCTACATCAAACAAGAATTGATTTAAGGCTTGCATCAAAATCGGACCTCTCCATATTACAGGAGTATCTTCAGAAGGAAGCAAAAAGCCCATCGATATCATTTTTACGCCGTATTTTTCTATGGGTATTATCTTGTTAAACACGTTTGCTGTAAGCCTTGCTCCTTTGGTCCCAAGCATTGTAGGTACAGAAGGACCATATATATCAGCATCCAAAAGCCCTACACTTTTACCAAGCTTACTAAGAGCTATAGCCAAGTTTGTAGCAACGGTAGACTTACCAACCCCACCCTTACCGCTTGCCACAGGTATTATCCTTTTTACACCCTTTATGCTTCTCTTGCTAAATACTGGTTGCTCAAAGGGATTTTTCTTAGGCTCAGCTTCCACAAACTCTATGTTTGGTTTAAGATTTTGGTTTGTCTCTTTTATAAGGTTTTCAAGTCGATTTTTCACCTGCTCTTTTACAGGCTCTGGCACAGCCAACTTTAAATTTATAACATCTCCAGAGACTTTCAAATCTTTAACTATACTGGTAGGCTCTTGGATATTTAAATCTTTTAAATCAAGGGTTTTGATTTTCTCTAAAATCTCTTTTACCGCCATAATTACCTCCGTTTAACTTAAAAAGATATAAACTTTTTAAAGGTATTTTATGAGAAAACTTAGTTTAAAATTTATTTTTATGACTTGGTCATCATAGATTTATATCATATTAAAATTGCTATTTATTAACTTTTTTAAAAGCCCCAAACTTATAAAAATAAAAAATGTTTATACCAACAATACAAAGCACTAAAGGCCTATAACCATATATATCAAAAGGCGTTTTTATTTTATAGGGCTTTATATAACCCATAAGCACACCTTTTTTACCAAAAGGCAACGTTTTTTCATACCCAAGGGGAGATACAATAGCAGATATACCAGAGTTGTTGGACCTTATAAGGTATTCTCCGTTTTCAATAGCCCTTGCAATAGCTTGGTCGTTGTGCTCATATGGTTCTAACGTAGGTCCAAACCAAGCATCGTTGGTAAGATTTATAACAAAATCGCTGTGCAAAGAAAGCTTTCTTACATAAGAAGAAAAATCAAGCTCAAAGCATATGGGAGTAGCTACTTTGTAAACTTTTCCATTTATGATGACGTTTATAGGTTTTTGGCTTTTACCAGGTACAAAATCAATACCGTTTATAGCGGCAAAGAGCTTTTTAGCAAATTTAAAAGGATAAGGCATATATTCTCCAAAAGGAAGAAGCTTTATTTTAGAATAATAATCTATCATATTACCTTCGTAAAAAGAGTAGGCGTTGTTGGTGGGAAGGATTTTTGAGCCTTTATATTTTATATCCACAAGCCCCACCACAAAAGGCTTGTAATAAGTGTAGTATATAAAAAGCTCCCTAACTGGGTCGGTGTAATCAGAATACAAAAATGGAAAAGCAGACTCTGGAAGTACTATTAAATCTGCTTGCTCTTTTATAGCTTTTTTAATCAACGGAAAATAAACTAAGGACTCTTTTTCAAATTGATAGTAGTTTAGTTTTATATTTTCATCTATGTTTGGTTGTATAGTAGCTACTTTTATAGATGGTTTGTTTTTATAAAAGCCATATACGTAGGATTTGTAGTTATAGCAAGCTATTGCTAAAATTACTGTAAGTATTATAGATAAAACAGTTAGTTTTTTGCTTTTAAAACTAACAAGAAAATAAAGCAAAAAAAGACCAACCCCATAGACGCCAAAAAAGGCTAAAGCGTATTTTAAAATAGGCACATGCACTATCAAAGTACCCACAGGATACCAAGGAAAACCATCAAAAGGGAAAAACTCCCTAAGGTATTCAACGCTTATCCACGAAACGGGAAACATATAAATATTAAACTTATAAAGCTTTTGAAACAAATAAACGCTTCCAAACTGAAGTATGTCAACGGCTATAAGAAAGATAAGAAAAAGCGCTATAGCTAAAAATATGCTCATCTCCCCAAACTTATATAATGTATAAAAAATCCAATAGTAACACAAAAAAGAGTATAAAAAACCAACACCAAGGTATATACTAAGCTTGTTTTTCATTGTCTTTTATAAGGATTACCTGAAAAAGTACCCAGCCTATAAAAGCAGCCAAATATTGGCTTACAAACCTCCATAGTATTATAAAAAGCCCAAGCTCGTAAAAGCTAAGATAAGCTTTAAATACCTCAAGCCCCCCTATCTCTCCTACACCAGCACCGCCAGGCGTAGGGCTCATGTATATGCCGTATAAAAGTCCAAGCTGCCTAAGCATAGCTTTAAAAATATCTACATTTTTACCAAAAGCTTTTATAAGGATAGGCCCTATGCATAAAAACGATATATACAACATGCTAGAATAAAAAAATGCTAAAAAAACGCTACTTTTCTTGATTCTCAAAAATATCCTTAAGGTGGCTATATATTTTCTAAGAGTGTATCTTATGTTTAATTTTCTCTTATTACTAAGTATGTTGCTTTTTAAAAAAAGCTTAGCACCTACATATACAATAAATCCAAGGCCCACTGATATTAGAAAAATTTTAAGCACATCTAGTCCAAGCTTCGGCTTTTGATAAAGGTAAAAAACTGTTAGGGGAAAAGCCACTACGAAAAAAAACATACCAGAAAGAGTTTTCATAGTAACTATGCTCATGGTTTTATGTAGATGCACTCCCTTTCTTTTTAACATGTAAACGCTTGCTAGCTCACCGCCTATATGCAAAGGTGTGACTGTAGCGGCAAAAGTATTTATAAAAGATATCATATATCCATAAAATATAGAATATCTAACGTTTAGCGCTTTTGATAAAGTTATAAGCCTCAAAACATCAAAGGTTTGATATAAAAAGCTAAAAAACAAAGCAAGCAGTATATACCGGATATTCAACTTGTAGATTATATCTACAGTATATTTGTTAAAAGTCTTGTAAACCACATAAAATATACTAAAACCTGCTACAAAGGTAAACAAAACGACGGCTTTTAGGATATGTTTCACAACATATGACCCAGCTTATTTTTCTTAGTGTCAAGATATACCCTGTTGCACTCGTTAGGATTTATAGCTATTGGCACTCTTTCCACTACTTCAAGTCCGTATCCTTTTAGAGCTACTATCTTGCGTGGGTTGTTGGTAAGGAGTCTTATCTTTCTTACACCTAAATCAAGAAGTATTTGAACACCTGTTCCATATTCCCTCAAATCCGCTGGAAAGCCTATCTTTTCGTTAGCTTCAACAGTATCATATCCTTGCTCTTGCAAAGCGTAAGCCTTTATTTTGTTGGCTATACCAATACCTCTTCCTTCATGACCCTTTAAATACACCAAAACTCCTTTACCCTCTTTGGCTATTGCCTCAAGAGCAGCCTCTAGTTGAGATCTACAATCACATCTTAGAGATCTAAAAACATCACCAGTAAGACATTCTGAATGGACTCTCACCAACACAGGCTCATCTTCTGTCCACTCTCCCATGGTAAGAGCCACTTGTTCCTCACCGTTTAGCTTGTTTCTATAAGCATGCACTTTAAAAAGCCCATAAGCCGTAGGCAATGTAGCACTGGCAACCTTTTCTATGGTTCTATCCTTTTTTAATCTATATTTGATAAGGTCTTCAATAGTGATAATCTTTAGATTAAAAGCCTTTGCAAAAGTCTGAAGCTCTGGTAGCCTTGCCATAGTCCCGTCTTTATTCATAATCTCACATATAACTCCAGCTGGGTAAAGTCCAGCAAGCTTTGCAAGGTCTACAGAAGCTTCCGTATGACCAGCTCTTTCTAACACACCACCTTCTTTAGCCCTTATAGGGAAAACATGTCCAGGTCTTACAAAATCAGATGGTCTAGCATCTTCGCTTATAGCGAGCTTTATGGTTTTTGCCCTATCAAAAGCTGAAATACCAGTACTAGTACCGTGTTTGGGATGAGCATCTATAGATACACAAAAAGCTGTCCCTTTAGGGTCCGTGTTTATGCTAACCATTGGATGAAGTCCCAACTCATCACACCTTTTTCCTTCCAAGGTAAGACATATAAGCCCTCTTCCATGGGTAGCCATAAAGTTTATAGCTTCTGGAGTTACAAACTCCGCCGCCATAACCAAATCCCCTTCATTCTCTCTAGAAGGGTCATCCACCACTATTATCATCTTACCGTTTCTTATATCTTCAATAGCCTCTTCAATACTTGCAAATTCACCCATAATTTTAAATATATTCTAATTTTATCAATTCTGCCATGCTTTGAAAAGCCAAAAACTTTTTATATTATATGATCCATATCATACTATTACCTCTTGACAAAAACTTTTAGGTGATGTATATT
>ERZ1669250.679-NODE-679-length-13983-cov-3.870477_pt1 | contig 13983 bp, 3 predicted proteins | sample MGYA00579295_ERZ1669250 | MGnify/ENA primary metagenome ERZ1669250 (study PRJEB41166, sample SAMN08046056) | hot springs metagenome | biome: hot spring; feature: acid hot spring; material: thermophilic sediment; isolation source: thermophilic sediment from acid hot...
TGAGCAGCTGCATAAACCTATCAAACATGAGCGGAGGAAAATACAATATAAACCTGGACAACAGCAACATAAACAACAACAATCCTAATTCGGCAGGTGATTCAGCTCTTGCGTCCGGCAACGAATTCTACCTTAACAATAATTTTTCAATAGGCTTTTCAACCCCTATAAGTGATTATCCAAGCGACGGAAATTTCATATTGGGGCCAAAGCCGAATTTTGTCGTGCAAAGCGGTGTTGATTCGCCTTTAGTTGATTTAATAGCTGCAAGTTTTTTCCACCATTCAGCTTTGAGGGCACAGCTGCCTAGTAACCTAAATCCATTGCAGTATGAATTATCTGCATTCACTTCATGGCTATATCCCCCAACACCTTACCAGGGGTTCTACGAGACTGAATATTCAAACATAACATTTGAAGTTTCAAGGAGCGGGAATACGATAACCTTGACGCCTTATAATGAATCATTGGTTTTCGGCGTCTTTCCAAATTCAGTTACAGACTTAGGAGGTAGCTACACGAAGTGAGATATGGCAGTAATGGAGTTGTTCGCGTTTTTGAATGCAGGCATACTTATAATAGCCTTTGCCCTGCTTTTAGTTGTCCTATCCTTTAGCGTTTCACAGGTTAATAGTGTGATGACATTTGCTACGGCGAAAGCATTTGCCGAAGCCGTGGGAACTAGGTTGATAACATCTCCAAACTGTTTTGCATACAAGCAGACACTGACAACTTATAACACAAATGGGTACACAGATATACCTGCCAACACAGTATCCACGGAGTATGCTACATACCCGGACACTGTAAGTTACTCTAAGGTATCAAATTCGCAGTTCTTGTCGTGTATACAGTACGCTTATTACGGTGGTGCGACGAACGTTCCATTTAGCAGCAACTTGATCCCTGCCTTTGCAGGCGTAGAAGCTACACTTACTGATGTGCAGGATCCTACTGGTTTGGGTGGTCTGAGTTCCGTCTCTGTTTCAAATAACGCTCAGTTCAATTATGGCAGTCAGCTTGATGCGGTTAGAAACGATTTAGAAACGGCAGGAGCTGATGCGGAATATGCACTTTTGGCTGTTAGTATAGTCGCTAATATCGCTTTACTAGCTGCTACCGGTGGTACTGTTAACCTAAATATTATAGGCGCAGTTGGTTCTGACGCTACGGTAAGCATAGCGCCGCAGTATGCAGTTGCATACTTAATGAGCACAGAAAACACTTATACTGAGTCTTTTCCAGTGCGTATAATGTTTACAAACGCCCAAAATCAGCCCCTATATACGCAAGAGGGGCTGCTTACAGTGAAGATAACCTATGGAAGTCCATATGTATAAACTTATGAAAAGTAAGAGAGGTCAGCTCACGATAATCGACCTCTTGGTGGCCCCAATAGTCGCAATAGTCCTGTCCATGCTTGCGCTTTACTTTTTACAGGGCTCTGTGGCTCACTTGGTGACAGCCGTCAACTATGAGCCGTCAATACAGGGGTGCAACTATATGCTTGATGCTATCTATGGAAACTATTACGTTCATGGCGCAGCTGCGCTTTCGATGCTTGAAGCACTACATCCGAATCAGTACTACGCAGCGACTTCTGCGTCTTTAATAAACCTGTCCACTAACTGCGGTGCAAACTGCTCAATGAGCTATGCAGCTACACCGAACACGCTGACAAATGACCCTTCGCTTTATGTCAATTTCATCAACTACTTTGCTCCATTCGCTATAAGCGTTTTCAACCTTACAAAAATAAATTCGTTACCCATATTGAATGGCGAAGGTATGGATGTCTTTCTTAATAGTATGCCGATCTTGTCATATGTCCCATCTCAGACCTGCTACATCAGTGTTTATAATCCAGAGGATCCAAGTAGTCCATATCTAATCTATGGGGTGGTTAAATGAATAATAAGGGTCAAGCGAATATTATAGCGGTAATCGGAATGATATTAGCCGTAATATTTGCGCTTCTCAATCTTTTCAATTACACCAATAATTTAGGTTTAGCTTCTCAGATATACATCCAATCCCAGAACAGTATATATCAAGTTCTAGGCGAAAAAGATTACATGGTTCAGCAGGCGATATACTTATTCGACAAAGCCCAGCTCTTTGATGGTTTTTCGCTTGCCCCAACTGTAAACTGTGGATATATCTCTACTAATACATCCCTGCCGCAGATACCTGTACCGAATGTATATTACTGGAGAAATGCACAGGGCCAGATCTGCTTACCGGATAATTCAGAGATAGTTTATGGGCTCTTAAAGCTCTTAAACCAGTCGTCTTTTTCGACGATTAAAAATATAAATTCGACGGCTTTGCAGGAGTACATTACCCTCAATATGAGTTATGCCTCCAACGATGGAAAGTACAATATATTCCAGAGTACTTTTTCTGCGCCATTCTTAAGTAAAAACTATATAATTCAATTGAATGAAAGTCTGGGGCAAGTCAACGATGTAAATGTGTATCAAGATTTTGGCGGTAGCCCTGGCCCTCTGATTTTCAGCGGTGGTACCGATAGCACCTTCAATTTAACTAACTACACCTTCAAAGTTGGGGAGATAACCTCTGCGGTGAGTGGAATATTGAACCGCCCATCATCTCTCTCATCTTTTTTCAGCGGAAGCAGTGTTTCTCCTAATTCTCAGTATTATCTTGTTACTCTACAGAATGGTCAGTTAGGTGTGGTTTACTCTAATGAAGTATCCAATACCTATGAATTCGATATAGCTCTCCTTCCAAATCCGTACGTTTCGAATTTGGCAGGTACCACCGTTGTTCAATTATCAAACGGTTCCAGCTCAAATGAGATCGATGGCACTAAATACACGTTCTTTGTGACCAATGATACAAACGGTGTTTTCATACTGTATCCTTCGAGATATCAGCTGTTCGATCTGGAGCCTCAGTTCGTAGTCTACAAATACCTGTTGAACAGCTTCCAAACTGCAGGCCCAACTAATCTTCTCTATGGGCCAACACGCTCAGACCTCAGCGTATCATTTTCATTGTATCCATTATATAATCCTCAAGTCTGTGTGAGCAAAGCCGAGTATGGTTTCAGTCTTAGCGATTGCCTTACTTTGGCTTCTTCCGTCTTCACACAAGATTACCTAAGCAATCTACTCCAGCTTGGGATAGCTTTCGTCAACCAGACATTTCCAATAGGCAGCACTGATATTCAAGGTTTCCCACAGTTTGAGCTTTACAATTACCTAGAGAATGTTATACATGGCGTGAACATGAAGACTGTTTCGGTCGATGGACAGCCGAAATATGATTGGTATTCGTCACTGATATTTGCCATAGGCTCGCCGAAGGGCGTAAATTACTTGGAGAACGAGATAAGCTGCGCAAAACAGCCGGAGTTTGGTACATATGTATACAACTGCGGTGTAAGCCAGTCATGCTTATCGACATGCAGGTCTGTGCTCAACCAGGTTTTAACATACTCCATAGAAAATCTACTTAATTATCAAGTTCCAACGGAGACAAGCTTTCTTTCCGCGACTCCATTTGACGTAAACATACTAAACATCTCTGTCAAGGCTACAGAGTCGAATGTTTGCCCAAGCAGCAGTAACTACTATTCTTCCTTCAATTACACTTACTCCCCGCCGTCTATCTCCTCTGCGGAGAATACATCTGAAGTGCTCGGAGTACCAGTCTCAATAATATTTGGTTACCAGAATAAACTCAATCTTACTCCATCAGAGAGCTGCGGAATACAAGCTTCTCCTAAAAATTACTGCGCGCCTGGATTCTATCAAAGCCTTGCACCAGGTATATACTGCTGTAGCCCAATAATAGCAAATAAATTCCTCAACAATACCTGTTTTGCTAATCTTCAGACCACTGATTTATCAGTAGAACAGTACATAAACGACACGCCTGGTAATTCAGCGTATAAAGGGTGCGTAAAGACTGTTGTTCACACAGCAAATCCGATAACAGTTTACACTTGTGATCACTACAATTTCACTGCTTTCTCCTATGCAGGTTGGATATTGAGCAATAATCAGTGTCCAAACTATGTTGTAGTGAACGGCAAGAACTTCACAAAGCCGGTTTATACCGGCGCTGGGTCTACCGCTTCTTTCTATCTTGACAACCCATATATAGACCTTGCTTCATATGGTGGAGGTTCTGTAAAGGAAACTCAAAATCCAGCAAATTGGACGTATGCCTTGTACAATTCATCTTTGCTCTCCCCAAATTTATCAATTTCAGTAGGGGTCTATCTTGGCGGAGCTAAGCCTTCTATAAATCTGATTTTAAACGTTTCAAACTTCCCAATGAAGTTTAATCCCCTTAATGACTTCATGTTTGAAAGCTTCGGTGCTTATTCTGGACAGGCTACACTTTATAATTATAGTCATGGGAAATTTAAGGCGCTTTCTGTAGGAGCTGCTGCATATAACCCTGGTTTTAATCTGTTGAACCTAGACCAATACTGCGTTGGCGGGACATGCTCGATAAGCGGATACTCAAACTACAACCCGATTAACTCATTCACCTATCCTGAATCATCTAAAAATGGCGTAGGTTTGATAGGAGTATCTACGGATGGAATAGATACTAATGATTCGATAGAGTATATCTTTGCAAATAACTATTATCCTAACTATGTGCCGCATATAACCATCTCCGATTATCAACCAGCATCGGACTTAAACCCAAGTTTAGTGAGCGCATTCGGCTTTCAGCAAGGTAACAGCTTTCAGAACACATTCTTTAATCAGGTCTTTATCTCTAACCCCAGCAACTTCAAAGACAGTTACAGTGGCTTTATAACCTTGACTAACCAGTTTAACTTCAATTATTTATTTTACAATGATTTGGAGATATTTGGGGTGTACCCTTCAGGTAAGGTGGTGCAACTGTCATGGTGGAACCAGACTCCTCTGTTCTCTATAGGTCCAAATAGCCGGTATACTGGAGGGGATATCTGGATTAATATGACTAAAAATGTACCGTCGACGTTATACTTCGTATACGGTGAGAATGTTACTTATAACTCAAAATATGACTACAATGGCTCGGCGGTCTTTCCGTTCTTTTTCTTGCCAAATTCATCCAGTGACACTATAACAAACTATTCAAGTTACTTAGCTAATGCACCGTACTTCTCTCCTTATGGGTTGACATTAATCGATAACTCCTCAATACCACCGTCAATATATGAAGTCGGCCCAACCAGACTTTATGGTCAGTTCGCATGCGTTACGAATGGGGCAACCACAGCTACACTTATAAATGGCAGCTACCTCTTCAACAATAATGGATTAAATATGCAAAATCTTTACATATATAATCCGATATACCCAGACTTTGAGCTGGTGGGGGAAGAAACTGTGTCTCTGTTACCATCTGCGCCTCAGCAACAGTCAGTTGAAACGACTTTCACGGAAAGCGGGCTGCCATCAAATTCTATGTGGAAAGTAACTTATGGTAGTGACTCCATAACTTCAATCTCCTCTTCTATCTTATTTACAACATCTCCGGGAACTTATCAATTCACTGCTTCAGACGGCTGTGTATCCCCTATCAGTCATCCATCATGTCCAACAGGTTATGAATATACACAGGTTTACTCCCCTGCTCCGGCAAGTGGTAGTTTACAGGCTGGTTCAACCCAAACTATAGGATACGCGTTTTCGTACCAGGAGTGCATGAGTCCAAATGATGTAGATAGAACGTGTTAAAGATTATGGAAGCTAAAAACGATACAGGGAAAAGAAAGGATCTAATCTTAGTGATTGCTCTTCTGGTCGTTGTATCGCTCTTCTTTTTCTCTTATGTATCCCATTATAAATCGCTATCCCTAAACAATGATTCTATGTCTACATATGTATCTAACAATCAACACATAACTAGCTTCCAGCAGTCACCTGACCCATCACCTCAGCAAACCATCATTAATAATGAAAAGACTTCAGAAAATCTTTTGACTGTGGCTTATGTATATCCCTACAATGAATATTTCATACCTGGTAATGCCTATGGTAGTGAATGTAATTATTATACAGAGCTTAAGATCGGTTTATACTGCAGGTGGATCTCTTTGGGCGGTTTAGGTATAAGCTGGTACTCATGTATTTATGTTAACGAACCAGCAAATCCCGTAGATACTTTCTCATTTGAAGGCTGGTTTGGGTATCCGCAGAGCTCTGGTAACTCTTTAATAAGTGAACTTAGCTCAGTTCTTTTCGTGCAAAATTCCTTTGTAGGTGCGGGCACTCCCTTTTACGCTTATAATGAAACTGATAACTTTGTAAATTGGTACAATAGTATAAACACCTACAGTTTTGGTGATCAATTTGCTATAAACTACAGCTTCCCTTTCTTCGAAACTCCAACCAATCCAACTAATACAGTGCCTTTGGACAGTGCCGAAGGCGCTAATCCGACTGGGGAAGCTACGTTCATTGTTCCAGCCGTTTCATGTGGCAGTACATTTCCCATCCCTCGCGGTTATCTTTCGCAGGCTACTTCAGCATTGGTGTATCATACAGTCCCAGATATTAAGACCCTAAGTGGATTCGTATCCTCAGTTGGTGAAGCGTCAAATGTCCCCAGTGGCGTACAGACTTTGTATGCTTTGCTTCCATTTGATATGGGGGGACTAATTAACGCTTTTGGTGAACAGGAATTTTATCAAGCATCGGGCATGTTCTCGTTAACCGCTTCTCATTTTTTCGATTCTACCTTCAATTTCACTGAGCCTGGATTAAATTATGCTAACTTCCCTCCTGGCAATCACGGAGATAAGATATACTACAATGTTTCTAATTTCTTCAGCACACCTATAAACTACACCGGTAACATAGGAGATGTGGCGTATGCGTATGAGAGCAAGGATGTTGTATTGACGTATAACACCGAATCCGGTGCCTCTCCTAATATAACCTACGCATTAACACAGTCAAACGTTTCAGCTTATACGGTCCCTAATTTACAGGTAGGCTACTTCCCCAATACTCTTACTGTTGTTGGCTCTACTTTGCCTGCAGATCTTCTTTCACTGCTTGTAAATCCTATCGCTGCTGGCTTACTCGGTGAAACTCCTCAAGGGTCTACACCAAATGTTTTCAAGGTAAGTGGGGTTTTCCCAATATGCAATTATCCCTCTGGAAGTTATGAAGGGGCTTCATGTACCTTTAATAATGCATCCAGTGTGAATGCAATATCACCTTATAGGCTCTGGGATTATCACGCGACCTATAGTCCTCCATATTACAACGGCAGAGTCAGCAAACCAGCAGCTTATTATAATACGGTCTTATCTAATCCAGGTAATCTTGAGTATACGAGCAATCCACAGACTTATATGAATGATCTCCAATATAATCCTTATACACCGGGATATAATCCTAATTTATTTGTTACTACTCAAAATGCGCTAAATATTTTTGAATCCAGAGTTTTGGATAGCTTCTGTTTCTACAATGATTCGTTTAATCAAAATACTGGTCAGTATAACTCCCCAGGATACACTAGGGTAATACCACCAACATCTTTGGAGAACTACACAGTTGCCATAGGTGAATGCAACGCGCTGTTCAATAACACGAATTGCTTTGACACTGTTTTACCTGGCGGGGCAGTGGATAGTTCCGTGCAGTCAGGCAATTACATGAACTTTAAATATGGTATATTCGTAAGAGACCCCACATGTACAAGGTACGGGATAGTTCCCTACAATGTCACAGACGCTTGGATAAATTCTATTGTTGTAGCCAACAACGGCGGTCAATACTGCGGATTATTCGGGGGTCAAAAGAACATAACGGACCCATTGGCCAATTCAACTATCTTTATGATGAGGGTTTCCAACTGCCCCGCTTTCAACTCTAACAGCTCTGTTGTTCCATTGATAATAACTGTAAAGAACGTTGGTAATGATAATATAACCTCTCCTTATTTAGTTGTTTTATACAATCATACAAACATCTCGAATATGTTCTATTCAGCCCAGCAATCGTCGTCAAATCAGTATCATCTGTACCAAAATTTCCTAGATGAACTTTCCAGCTCGAATTTCAACAATGTATTTCAGATAAGATACATTAATGGTTCTGAGACAGCTATGTATGTCTCAACCCCCTCCAACCCAATTCAAGATATGCCGATAGGAGAGATATTTCAGAATTCTCCGTATAACTACATAAACGGGCCTTATAATAACTCATTGCTTGGCATGTGGATATACTACAATGGAAAGGCTATAAGGTCTGCGAATACCTTCATGGATTTTGCAAATTCAAGCGATACACAGGTGCCTATCATATCGCCAGGCGGAACAGCTTCTTTCACTGTAAACATACCGATGCCTGTTTTCAAGAAGCTGATGGAAAGCGGTGATAACATAAGTGTGTTCTTTGGGAACACCTTCAATGTCAGTTTCTACGGGTCTTCCGGTCCAGTTACATTCTATCATGAGTACGGACCGAATTATGTGGCATCATCGATAGAAAATAGCTCATTTATCCACAATAAAGAGTACATAAACCAGTCCAGTGGAGAACCTTCGCCTGTATGGCAGTACATCGTGTCATACAAGTTTAATCTTACGAGCATGCCTTTCGCGAATGTTTCAATTTACAATAACAGCCTCAACTTCACTGTAAGTGCATTGAAGAGCACAATACAGAAACTTAATGTTTCATTCGGTCTTACCGTGTCAAAATTAAACGGTACAGGGTATTACCCATCCATATCAGCTTCGAACATAAGGGGTTCCACGTTGACTTGTTTTGCGTCTCAGGACAATCTGAATGATTTTAGTGTTTACTGGTCTGTCCAACCATCTTCCCCGTCAAACATAAATTACCTGCTTAAGGACGTGTATGGGCAGACCTCACCGTATCAGAATGAGATTATCGATAGGTGGAGGGGGATACTATTTATGCCTTACTCATCTCCAGTCGTGCTGAACTATAATAATGTGCCGTACTATCCTGGTTCAACTGCTTCATTCCAGGTGCAGAGTGCAAGCGTCCAGAACCCGGAGGCTTCATTTTATAAGGAAGCGCTTTTGTACTTCGGTAGCGGTCCAGAAAACAATTTGTATTCAAATTTGAACTACAGCTATTACTTCTTCAATACCACCACAAATACCGGGATAAAGTTCTCGGACATGTTCTCTCCGCCGATCGATTCATATGGGTTCAAGATGATAGCGGATGCGGGTTCGAATGACCCAAGTATCCTAAGACTTGCATCTATGAAGATTCTGACGAATCCTAATCCATTTAGCAATATACAGGTTATAATATCGCCTGAAGCCGGTTGCAGCTTTTCTACGCAGACTCTGACTACAAACTCTTCAGGTGTTGTAGGCGTTAGTAATTCTATCATAAACGATAATTGTCAGTCGACTCCGTATCAGAACTATACAATAATCATAAAGTCTAAGGATGGGCCGTTTACAGTTTCGATGTACAATGCATCCTCTCTAAATGTCTCTAACACGAGACAAAATAATGCTTTTGTTGTCGCCGCTAACTTCTCAAGGGGGAACAATGTTACAGGTTACTACAACACTACGATTATAATGCCTAACAGCAGCGTCTCTCTGGCAAATGGAGTATCCTTCAGGTTCTCTTATACGCCTTTGTCCACTGTGAATAAGAATGTAGATGCTTACCTTTATTACATAAATGGGACACCTTTCTCCTGCAACTTTGTTAACGATGGCACCCTGTTCAATGACAGTTCTGTTTCTCAGATAGCCCCTGGGGAGTATAACCTCGGCTCAGGCCAAATCTTCTGCAATACACCAAGTCAATTCAACTACATAAGAGCTGTGTTGTTGAATGCGTCAAATGGGGAGTACCTAGGCAGTAGCGATGTAGGTTCTGGCTTCACTGTTACATACTTGAATGCCACTAGGCTGTATATAACATACAATGGGCAGCCGATAAATTCACAAAATGTAACACTTTTCAATATAACCTATAACAACGGAAACCCTGAAATTGAAACCTGCTTCGAGGGTAAAATCGTGACTGGTGGCGTATTGAACTCCTCATCCACTTCTCCATGTTCCAATTATTTCACCGGAAGCGCATCTGATAATGGCTTCAACTATGATCTGATTGCTTACCTATATAGAGATGGAACTGTATCACCAGTGAGCATTTACCTTTCAAATATAACTTCATCTCGTCTTGTTAAGGGAAGTATCATAGCCAGGTCTCCGAATATAATAGATGATAATCCATCAGCTTTGCAGAACATATCCCTGCCTTCGAATTCTCCTTCTGGCTTGCCTATACAGTTTTCTCTGCCTTTACCTTTGCTAGGTTCATCTTGTAATCTCCTTAGAATCACCGAGTATGGTAGCTATCCATATCAGGAGCTACCGTATCAGGTTGTGGGCTCTAATAGTAACATCTGTACATACATGTTTGTCCCAGTTGTGGGCAAAAGCAATTATACACTATTAGAAGCCACTGAAGAGCCATCCATGCAGTATCCTTCGAATTGGCTGAACTACACAGCATACAATGGATACTACAAGATAGAGACAACAAACGGTGATTTCAATCTTTTACCAGAGTGTAAACCAAGCTATGGGCCTTGCCTTAGTAATACCACGATATATGGTGAGAGTGTAGGAAATACGTTGATAAATAATGTTTCAGTGGAGCCGAACTCGGTGTCGATAAGCCTTATGCAAAGTGGCCCGATTATGGACTGTTTCGATGTTTCTTTCACGTCATCCCAGACTGTAAATAATGAGATGTCAGGCTTTGGTCAGATAAACTACGATCTGAACAAGCTTTATCTTATAACCAACCCAACAGAGAATTTCATAAGCTCATACTGCTTCTTCAACGGTGGAAATATAGTTTTGGACTCTGTGTATGGTCAGGGCAATCCAGTTGACTTCTTTATAAGTGATTCCCTTAATGGTAACTTCTCATTGGCAGAAACCAATAATGAGATTACATTGAATGTCAGCAAGCCAATACAGACGTCATGTACGCAATATTCAACCGTAAAGTATTATCATGAAATCACAAATTACAATGAAGTTCAATCCAGCCTTATCAACAACTTTAGATCTAGCTGCCTGAACCTGCAAAGTCAAATACAACAGATCCAGACTTACTCTAATTCTGAGACAGAACAGCCAGTCACTTTGAGTCCGTCGGATGAGGGTAGTTTTTACTGCCTTTACAATGGCGCTCCAGCAACGTATTCAAGTAACTTTCCGCCTTCATCTTCTTCTAATGAAAATTATACGACCGGATTAGGATTTCAATTCGAGCCTGGAAATTATAACATAACTTTCAAAACCACGTCTGGGAATAAGTTTACTACTACCTATTACGGTTTGTGTGCTCTACCCCCACATCAGAGTTACAGTTACAGTGGTTATACTTATACGACTTTATCAGAGCCACAGTTCTATATGAATGGAGTACTACAACCATATGATAATTCTAATCCGGAGAATTATATAATGAATAATTCCATAGCCTCCCCAAGCTCTGAAGCACTATTCAATCCAAATGGTGGCGTTATGATAAGTAGTTGTCCAATAAACACTACAATTGCCGCATTTACGCCTTGTCTATCCCAGGTTTCATTTGTCCCGCAGCCTGGTTCATTTAAGAGCCTGGAGTGCATTCCAACAGCAGCAACAACCGGTTCAAATTATCTTGCCGGCGGCGGATGTCTCATAGACTCCACTTACAGTTGCGCCCCTACTGCCGGAACGATATCTCATTACTATGCAGGTAACTTCTCATCTAATAGTGCTGTCGTCTCGTCTACTCGAAGTATATCTTTCAGCTACTCTAGCGGCAGCAGAATACCTACTTCCTCACCTTCAGCGGTTGATGCATCGTTTTCTTGTAGCGGCTATGCAAATGTGACTGAGTCAGTAACCTACGTTAACGCCTCAAACACCACACAGGTTTTAGGCTCATGCAGTGGCTGGGGTTATGAGCCTGTTGGATGCAGCTATTCTGATGGGGCAACGAGCGGGACAACGTGCTCTCCTGCGTTTATTACACCAGGTACTCTTAATGAGAATCCATTGACTTTCACCTCAGAATGTTCTATGCTTACAGATCCAAATCTTTATAGCAGTTTTAGTTATTCAAATGGAAATTGCCCAACCAGCGTCACAGGTGCGAATGGAAGCGTATGGGGCGTCGACTATATTCCTGATTATCCTACTGGTGTATCACCTGTGTATATGAGTTTAAGCACTACCCAGATATCATTCACTCAAAGTGAGCCGACAGTTTTCAACCAGTCCACTTTCTTATGCGAAAATAAAACGAATAATATCGCTACTAATGTGAATAATTATGGATGGTCATGGACTCCATTTACATTTTCAGACAATAATATACCGACTACTGGGAATCCAAATATTCTGCCGGATGTAGGCGCATGTGAGGCTTGCAGGTTCACTTACAACACAAGTGCCCCAACTATCTCTAAATCAACTACTTCTGGAGGCGGATTTCAGTACACCTATTCGTGCAATTCTGGATCTGGAAGCATCTTGGCTTGTGAAAACGTCACGGAAACACCAAGAAATTATTCCAGTAATCAAAGCTTGACTTATTCACCATCGTCATGTGTTTCAAATATTCCGCAGGAATCGTCTAGTCTCGAGACATTGACCTCGAACTCGCCACAGTATGGTGCTAGCTGCTTGTCATGTGCTGCGTTGCCAGCTTCTGTCAATGCATCTGCATATCAGGCTCCGAATCCACAGTACAATTGTTTTGCATACCCCAACTCCAAGAATTCTACGTTGGATGCCTCCTTTGTGCTACAATACTCCCCTGCTTCAGATGTAGGCGTTGGTTTAGGTGTGATTAATTCTACTTCTCCATTGAATGTGTACATACCTGGGAATAACAACGCGAAAACGAAGGATTTCTACATGACCAGCCTCTCCGTTTCACAGCATGAGCTAATAAATGAATTCACTCAACTTTACCCTTACAAGCCTCTAGAATCTGCCATAGAATCTGTTGCAATGTTTGAATCGCCGTTGTATCCTTATGATTTGCTGAGTACATTACTGCTCCAGTATCCTTACTTTGCAATATCCGGCGTTCCTGCTTTTGTGAACGGGAGTGAATTAGACTATGCGATGAATATATTCAGCGGTGGGACTCAGGGCAACTGCCCCGGATCCTTAACCCAAGGAAACAATGGCATATTCTCGCTTGGGGAAGGTAAATTATGTGATGGTAATACTCTCCCATCGATTTACTCAAATGGGATATACTTACTTCTAGGCGGGCTGAATGAAGGTGTTCATTCAGTCCAGTTCTATAGCGTGAAGAATAGCAGTGTGAACAGCCCTCCATCCGTTTCCTTATACAGTTCAGGTGGAGTTGCCGCTAATTTGAATGCAAAGTGCCCTAACGGCAACAGCAGAATCTTCTCTGCAGGATATAATGGGCAGGGTACTCAGCTTAACATCTCATCCGATGAAGACTGCAACAGCATAAACAGCGCACTATATGGTTACATAGTGAACTGCATCTACCAAGGTAATAATAATCAAACATATGCAGTTTATTCTAATTATTATATGGCCTACAACTTGCCTACGATTTGGAACATAAGCTATACGCTTTTAGTCTCTCCAAAGTCTTATAATGTTGTGCCAGTCCCGATATATCAGGTCAACACTGGAACAGGGCCGCATCTGTCTTTGTACCCTCCAAAGCCATCATCACAGCAGTCAGTCGAAACTACATTTATAGAAAGTGGGTTACCATCGGGTGCAGATTGGTGGTTAACTTATGATGGTAATACTAAATCTTCATCCAGCTCATATACCTTGTTTACAACATCTCCGGGAACTTATCAATTCACTGCTTCGAATGGCTGCTATTTCCCTAGTAGTCATCCATCATGTCCAACAGGTGATGAATATACACAGGTTTACTCCCCTGCTCCGGCAAGTGGTAGTTTACAGGCTGG
>ERZ1669250.680-NODE-680-length-13972-cov-5.292664_pt1 | contig 13972 bp, 13 predicted proteins | sample MGYA00579295_ERZ1669250 | MGnify/ENA primary metagenome ERZ1669250 (study PRJEB41166, sample SAMN08046056) | hot springs metagenome | biome: hot spring; feature: acid hot spring; material: thermophilic sediment; isolation source: thermophilic sediment from acid...
ACAAATACCCTTTAGGTGGAATCTATCGCTCTAAATTATTATAAATTCAATTCAATAATTCACGATAACTTTTTATTTAAATTATTATTCAATTATTTCATGGAAATATTTGAGATAGGCCGTTGGATAGAAAGTCACAAATCAAAATATGACATGTCAAATAGCGGTATGGGTAAAAGAATAGATATAAAAAAATATTTAAATAATTATAAATTTAGAAGTGAAAATGAAGTTAAAGAAGTTATTGCAAATCTATATTCAATAGATTCTAAAAATATTTCTTTAACACATGGTGCAACTGAAGGATATTCAATATATCTCTTTATAAAAAGAGATAGCATAAAGTGCAAATATATATTACCAGAATATGAATTATTATTCAAAGTCCCAAAAATTTTTAACATTGAAAATGGAGATGTAATTTGTTTAAGCAATCCACACAACCCAACAGGTGAATTTTTTAACATTGATGAAAGATCTATAATTGATGAAACCTTTTTATTTTTTTATGAAGATCCATATAAAATAAAATATAAAGAGAACATTGCTAGGATTAATACTTTTACAAAATTCTTTGGAGATGAAATAAGGTTGGGTTGGATTATTTCAAATGAAACCAATTCAATAGAAGGTCTCAGGGGAATAATCTTTGAAAGAGTATCTTCTATAAATTTAGGAATAGCATATGAAATGCTTAAAGATTATGACAATATAAAGGATTATCTAAGATCAATATCGAAAGATAATTTAAATTATATCAAAAAAAATATGGGAAGATTAAAATTTTACAATGGTTCTAATCCAGTTCCGGGAACTGTTGTTTTTATAGATTATTCTTATTATACAAATTTAGATTCTGTTACTATATCTGAAATGCTCCACAAACATGATATTTCTGTAGTTCCTTCGATTTATTTTGGCGTTAATGGAAATTATATAAGAATATCGTACACTTCAGAGAATTTTAAAGAAGGTTTTGACCAACTTTTAAACTTTTTTGAAAATATTTAATTAAATATATATTTGTAAAATAAAACTAAAATATTAAATTGTTCTAATCTTTAAAGGATTTGGTGATAAGATGAAAGATAAAATTGAAATGGATAAGCCGGTAGTAGAAATGGACGGAGACGAAATGACAAGAATTATATGGAAATGGGTTAAAGAAAAATTACTATATCCATATGTTGATCTTAAAACCGAATATTATGATTTGCATGTTTTAAACAGGGATAAAACAAACGATCAGGTAACATACCAAGCAGCTGAGGCTGTAAAGAGATGGGGTGTTGGAGTTAAGTGTGCAACAATCACACCCAATAAGGAAAGAGTGAAGGAATACAATTTAAAGAAGGAATGGCCAAGCCCAAATGCAACAATAAGGAAAATTTTAGATGGTACGGTTTTCAGAGCACCAATTATTGTAAAATCTATAAATCCCGCCGTAAGATTTTGGAAGAAACCAATAGTTGTAGCAAGACATGCATTTGGAGATATTTATGATGGCGTTGGTATAAGGTTTGAAGAGCCTGGTAAAGCTGAAATTATTTATAAATCAAATAATGGAAAAGAGAAAAAAGTTGAATTCCCAGAATTCAATTCTTCAGGAGTTCTCCAGGGTATTTACAACATAGATAAATCCATTGAAGGATTTGCTAGGGCATCATTTAGATATGCCTTGGAAAATAAATTGGATTTATGGTTTGCAACCAAGGATACTATATCCAAGGTATACGATGCTAGATTCAAGGAAATATTCAATGAAATTTATGAAAAGGAATATAAGGAAAAATTCGAAAATAACAAATTAAGTTATAATTATTATTTAATAGACGATGCTGTTGCCCGTGTGGTAAGATCAGAAGGTGGATTTGTCTGGGCATGTAAAAATTACGACGGGGATGTATTTTCAGATTTTGTTTCAACAGCATATGTTGGAACATTAGCTCTAATGACATCAGAATTAATGTCTCCCGAGGGATATTATTTATCAGAAGCTGCACATGGAACGGTGCAAAGGCATTATTACAGATACATAAAGGGAGAAAAAGTATCTACAAATCCAACTGCTATAATATATGCATGGACAAGAGGTCTAAAGAAAAGAGGTGAATTGGATAAAAATGATGATTTGATTAATTTCTCAATAACTCTAGAAAAAGCTGTCCTAAAAACAATTGAAGATGACAAGATAATGACTCAAGATATGGCGAAAATAACAGAACCTCCGATTGATAATTATGTAGATACCGAACAATTCATAAATGCTATTAAGAATAATTTAGATAAAATGTTAAAAAAATAAAGTAAATTTTGCTACAAAACATTTAAATTTTATTCGATTTTTTATTTTTATATGGAAGATGTACTTGAAATAAAAGATTTGGTAGCTGAAATTGATGGTAAAAAAATATTGGATGGTGTTAATTTAATAATAAAAAAAGGAGAAATTCATGCTATTATGGGTCCTAACGGTTCAGGAAAATCTACTTTGGCACGTATCATAATGGGAGATTTTAGATATAAAATAAAGTCTGGAGATATTACGTTGAATGGTAAATCTATCAAAGAATTGCCACCTGAGGAAAGGTCAAAGTTGGGAATATTTATGAGTTTCCAACAACCAATAGAAGTTTCTGGTCTAAAACTTTTTACATATTTAAAAACAATATACTCAATTCATAACAATCAAAATATATCATTTCAAGATTTTATAAAATACATTCAGGAGAAGGCTAATAATCTTAAGATAGATTCTTCTATGTTAAGTAGAAATCTAAACGAGGGATTTTCTGGAGGAGAGAGAAAAAAGATAGAGATTTTGCAAATGCTCTTAATAAAACCAAAATTCAGCATAATTGATGAAATAGATTCAGGTTTAGATGTAGATTCTTTGGAATTAGTTGCAAAGTCGATTAATGATATCTATAAGAATGAATCTATAGGCATTATATTAATCACACATTATATGAGGATTTTAAAATATGTAAAGCCATCATATGTACATGTATTAATGGATGGAAAGATTGTCAAGAGTGGAGATTATTCATTAGCATTGGAGATTGAGGAGAAGGGATATGAATGGATAAGGGAAAAGATGAATTAAAATTTGATAATTTAGGGAAAGAGAATTACAATTTTGTAACAAAAGCAAAATATCCACATGTATTTGAGCCTGGTTTATCGAGAGAAGTAGTAGAAGAAATATCAGAAATAAAAAAAGAGCCAGAATGGATGAAAAGACTAAGGTTAAAATCTTATGAAATCTTTATTTCAAAACCAATGCCTAATTGGGGTCCACCACTAGATATTGATTTTGATAAGATTAGATATTATGTATTGCCTGATGAAATAAAGGCAAGAAAATGGGAAGAACTTCCGGAAGAAATAAGGAAAACATACGAAATTTTAGGTGTACCCGAAGCAGAAAGAAAATATTTATCTGGAACTGTAGCTGTTTTGGATTCAGAAGGAGTATATTATAACATTAAGAAAAATCTGGAAGAGAAAGGAGTAATAATGATGGATATGGACTCTGCATTAAAGAAATATCCAGATATTATAAAACAATATTTTATGCAACTTGTTCCTCCATCAGATAACAAATTCGCTGCTCTTAATGGAGCAGTTTGGAGTGGAGGTACTTTTATTTATGTCCCTGAAAATGTAAAAATAGATTTGCCATTAATGGCCTATTTCAGGATGAACATGGTATCAGAGGGCCAGTTTGAACATACAATAATAATAGCTGAAAAAAATAGCTATGTAAGTTACATTGAAGGATGTACAGCACCTATTTACAATGAAAATTCGTTACATAGCGCTGTTGTTGAAGTTTATGTAAAAGAAGGTGCGCATGTAAAATTCACAACAGTTCAAAATTGGAGTAAAGATATATATAATTTAAACACAGAAAGGGCTAAAGTTGAAAAAAATGGCAGGATAGAATGGGTAGGTGGTTCACTAGGGTCAAAAGTAACAATGTTATATCCATCGTCATATCTTGTTGGAGAAAATGCATCTTCGAGCAATTTAAACATATCATTCGCTTCGGATGGTACTTGGAAAGATAATGGAGCAAAGGTTTTACATCTTGCTCCAAATACAAGTTCAAAGATAATTTCAAAGAGTATAAGCATGAAAGGTGGTGTTTCTGTATACAGAGGACTCGTAAGGGTAAATAAAGGGGCTGTAAATTCTAAATCTCATACACAATGTGACACTCTTATATTGGATGATCAATCAACAAACTATACTTTCCCACATAATGAAGTATTAGAAAACTCAGCTACTGTTACACATGAAGCATCGGCTGGAAAAATTGGAGAGGAGCAGTTATTTTACCTTATGAGCCGTGGATTGAGCGAAGATGAATCAAGAGCTTTGATTGTTTTAGGATTTTTGGATGACGTAATGAAAGAAATACCATTGGAATTTTCAATCGAATTAAATAGGTTAATAAGGGTAAAGTTAAAGGAGTTAGGTGGTACAGGATGATTGGTGAAAGCAAAATTGTTAAAATTTCTGAATCTTTTGAAGAACCTGAATGGTTATTAAATTTAAGATTAAAAAATTTGGAAAAGTATTATGAATTGAAAAAGTTAAAAATTGCAGATTCCCCTTTAGAAAAAAGTTATTCTAATTTTAGCATAGATCGATTTTTTTCAGGTATAAGTGTAGAAAGAAGTTTAGGTGGCCAAGTTTATCCTGAAGAGAATTATTTTGTTTTTGATTACAGAGATGAAGGTAATTTAAATTTTTACATAAAAACCGAATTTTATGAATTAATGGATATTAAATCAGCCATTAAAAATTATCCTGATATAGTTAAAAATTCAATGGAATACGTGAAAGATTACAATACAGCAATATCGAATGCGACATTTCTTGGAGGTCTCTTTATTAAATTTTTTGATAATAAAAATATATCTCATCCATTAAAAATAAAGATTAAATATACTGGAGGATTTTATTCCATAAAAAATATTATATATATAGGTAAAAATGTAAATTCTGAATTCATAGAACATTTGCACATGGATCCTGCATTTATGGGTTTGTCTAACACATATATTTATCATGACATAAATTCAAAAATAAAGCATATAACGATGTTGGATGGAAATAGTTGTGAAAATTTAAACATAAAGAATAGCTATCAAGAACCTGGTTCATACGATGAATGGTATGTTGCCGTCAAAAATTCATCGAGTTCAATTATAGATTCAAACATTGTTTTGAATAAAAATTCAAAATATAAAAATATAACAGCGGTAATTTCAAAAAATCATGAAATATATGATTTTTCATCAAATATTTACCACGTTGGTGAAAATTCTTATAGTGAATCCATAATGAAAATGGTAGCCCTAAACGAGTCTAAAATTGTAAGTAGAGGAATCATTGATATTGATAAAAAAGCTACAGAATCCTACGGTTATTATGGTTCACATTCTATCTTGGTAGATGAAAAGGCCCGTGCATATTCTTTGCCATTTTTAAAAATATATGGAGATGGTTCATATGCAAAGCATGAATCTACAATATCAAACATTGATGACGAAACGTTATTCTACTTAAAAAGTCGTGGCCTTGATGAATCTAAATCTAAGGACTTAATAATACAAGGTTTCATTGATCCAATAGTGAGAGAAATTTTGAAATATGAAGGGAAAAGGTTTTTGGTATATGGTGAAGAGTGATTATTCAAATATTATTTCTTTTATTTCCAAAACTTTATTAGGTTGGTAATAAGGATCTTTAACTATTTTTTGTGGTTTTTTATCGAATATCAATATTTTGTTTGGCTTTCCAGTAAACTTTTGCATTGTTAATGTGGAATATTCAATGACTTTCTCTTCATCTATAGAAAAGTAAAGCCAAGCCAACCTCATTTCCATCCTTATTGATGGTACTGTTATCATAGCATTATCTGTACCTATTCCAATTTTTAATTTATCATTTTTGAATTTTTCAATATCAAATTTATGTTTGAAAAACAAAGTCGAACTTGGGCAAATAATAACCGGAATATCATTTTCAATTATTTTTTCAAAATCTTCATAATCTCCATAATACATATGAATAATAAAATCTGGTTTTAATTTCAAAACATCATCAATATTTTCCCTAAAACCTTCACTAACGTGTATTGAAAATAATTTATTTTTATTTTTTGCGTATTTTGAAACCTTTTCTAAAAATTCAAATGGATAATCATTAATTCCACTCATTCCAATACCAGAACTTCTATTGAGGATTTCTTCCAACTCGCCTTCATTATATTCTGAACTGGCAGGCCTGGACAATATAAATGGACGAACATTTCCAAAATCGATGTTTTCCAATAATTTAATTCCTTCAATACCAGATTCTCTAAAATCGAAGAATGCGCCAACATTTTCATTTTCCATTATTTTTATTGAATATTTTATCCCTTCCTGAATTACATTCTTATTAGTAGAACTCAACATTTTAGATTTAAAGCCACCAGGCCCTACAAGATTTTTTACATCCAATCTAGGTACTTTATCAATAAACCCATCACCTAAATGTGTGTGGGAATTAATAAAATGTGATGTAATTGTAATTTCCGGTTCAACCTCTTTTTCTTTTATATAAACGGTTCCATTTTCATATTTTAATCTACCAAAAACACCTCTTTCATAAACGGATATAAAAGCATTATCAAATATCATTTTCTACCTCTTTGAACCAATTCAAATCCATACTCGGTTATTTTAAACGTTTTAACTTCAGGGTCAAATTTTGTACCTCTCATTTTTAATATTTGCAAAGTTCTTTCATCCATGTTTCTTTTAATTGTTCTTTTCAATAATATTATACCTCCAGCTAAAATAAACTCTGGCTTAACATTTTCCAAATTTCCCTCATCTGTGAAAATTGCAGTAACACCTTTTTCAACAAAAAATCTTATGAATTTTGCCATTACAGGGTTTCTTGTTTCTGGATCTGCCCCAAATCTTTTTAATGTTGTAAATGAATCCATTACTACTCTGTTAAAATTTCTTTCTTTAAATTCCAGTTCCAATTTTAATTGAAGACTTTCAAATGTCAGTTCACCCTTTTCCATTTTTTTATTTACATTTGAAAGATCTCTAATCTCACCTTTTGCGGTCATGTCTCTGACCCCTGCCCCAGTTGTATAAAGAGACGGAGATGGTACAGCATCCATAACGTTTAATGATAGAAAATTCCATCCGAAAGATTCCGTTATAGGATTCAATATATCATAAGGTGGTCGGTCTGTAGATATATATAAGCATCTTTCACCCAGCCTTAAACCTTCATATAAAAATTTTAGCGCAAACAATGTTTTTCCAGTACCGGAATCTCCCATTATAAAATATACCTTATTTTCAGGTAATCCACCATTCACCATTTCATCAAACCAATCAATTCCAACTTTTACCCTTGGCATATAGATCACTCCACTGCAAAACCATTATTTTTCAATATTAGTGATATATTTGTTTTCTTTAAAATATATGATGATTTTACAATTTCAAGTGTATAATCATTTTCATCTTTATCTAACCTTAAAACACTATCCATCATTCTCATGATATTGTTTAAATCATCAAAATCTTCAGCAATAAATAGAACTGTTGAATTTTCAATATATCTAAAGAAATCAACAAATGCTAGCGCAGCTTCTTCAGGATCCACACCAGTGGTATAAAACAGCTTTAAGGATGTTAGAGAATCTATCACAACTCTCGAAAACTTATTCTTTTCCATTATGTTTTTGATAGTTGATCTGAGATTGAATATGTCGATTTCCCTTCCAGTTCCCTTCACTTTTACATCTCTCATTCTAATAACATCAGTTACCTGTGTAACTTCCCTGTATGGGGCAATCTCCTTTTTCTTGGATGAAGGAACAGCATCGATTACATTTATTATATCTAAATTCCATTGCATGTTTTCAAAATCTTTTTTAACTTCATATGCAGATTCATCCAATGAAACGTATAATACTTCCTCACCTTTTAAAGCACCATCTATGAGGAATTGTAATCCTATTATTGTTTTCCCCGATCCAGGCCTTCCATATAGCATATTCAATGAATTATCTCTTAATCCTGGATAATAGTTTTCAAGATTTAGAATTCCTAAGGAAACTGGCATTATTTTTTTATCATAATTATCATTTAAAAATTTTTCATTTTCTAAATAAATTAATAAAGAACGTTTATATAAAATAATTCATAATTTTCAATTCCTTTTTTAAATGGAAAAAGGTTAATATTTAATTTCATTTTTACAATTATGACATCTTTAGAAGTTTTGAAGGAAATAGTGAATAAACTTAACAACAACCCAAAGGCGAAGGAAGAAGTGAAGGGAACAAAGGATATTTTCCAGTTCAAGACAGAAAATCAGAATTATTATTTACAATTTAAAGAAGATGGAAGCGCCGAAGTTTATGAGGGTATACATCCATCACCATCTGTAACATTGACAGCCAAAGATTCAGATTTTACAGACATAATGACCGGAAAACTGGATGGTGTTAGGGCATTTTTCACAGGAAAATTAAAAATTTCAGGAAACGCAATGCTCGCAAATAAACTAGTAAATTTGATGAAAAAGTTGAAGTGATCATAAATGGAAATTAAAAATATCGCTATTATAGGATCTGGGGAGATGGGGCACGGTATAGCAGAGGTTTTTGCAATAAAAGGCTATTCAGTCAACTTAGAAGATATTTCAGAGGAAATTTTAAAGAAAGCAAAAGATCAAATATTCGAAAGCCTCAAAAAGTTGGAAGAAAAGGGAAAATTAGGAAAAGAAAAGGCAGAGGATGTTTTATCTAGAATAAATTTTACAACAAATTTCCAAGATGCAGTAAAAGATGCAGATTTGGTAATAGAGGCTGTACCTGAAAAGGAAGATTTGAAGAAAAAAATTTTTGCTGATCTTGAGAAATATACCAGAAATGATGCTATATTAACAAGCAATACATCTAATATTAGAATAACAGACATTGCAAAAGATTTAAAATATAAAGATAGAGTTGCAGGTCTACATTTTTTCAATCCACCAGTGATTATGAAATTAGTAGAAGTAATTAAAGGAGAAGATACATCTGAAAATACAATTAATATTTTAATGGATATTGTAAAGAAAATAGATAAAACACCAGTAAGAGTAAATAAAGATTCACCAGGATTTATTGTTAATAGAATCAATGCGCCGGACATGCTATTTTTCTGCCTTTTAATTGAAAATAATGTTGCTACTCCGGAAGAAATAGATGCATTTGCTAAAATGCAAGGATTACCAATGGGACCTTATGAATTAATAGATTATGTCGGAATAGATGTCGTATACCATTCAATGGATTATTATGCAAGAACATTAAATCCAGATTATGCAAAATGCAATGTCTATAAAGATCTTTATTCAAAGGGATATTTGGGAAAGAAGACTGGAAGAGGATTTTATGATTGGTCACAGGGAAGGCCAAAGATAGATACAAACAAAGCTACAGACAAAGTAAGCTTATTAGATTTATTTGCAATAGAAATTAACGAAGCTGTAAAATTAATTGAAGAGGAAGTTGCGGATCCACAAGATATTGAAACGGCGGTAAAATTGGGTTTGAACAGGCCTTTCGGTCCAATTTCAGTTGCAAAAAGTCTAACAAATGCAGAAGTAAAAGAAAAGCTTGAAGAATTGGCCAGTAAGTTTAAAAATTCTGTTTTTGAACCTGCAGAAGCTATAAAGCAGGGAAAGATGAGGGATGCTATAGACGGTTTATTAAAAAAGGAAAAGAAAAAGGAAACAACAGGTATTTCCATAGCTCAGGTAAAAGAAGAAGCTAAATCTAAACAAGAATATTCCACTATTATATTAGAAAAATATCCATTTAAGGTAGCAAAAATAATTTTAAACAGACCTAAAAATAACACAATTACAGGGGAGCTTCTGGATGAATTAGAAAATGCAATAAGATCATTATGGAATGATCCTGAAGTAAATGTAATAGTAATTGCCGGTTCAGGCGAAAGGTTTTCTGCAGGTGCAGAGTTGTCTCAGTATTTCCCAAGCAGTTTTTCATTTTTAGAGTTTTCCAGGAAAGGAGAAAGGGTTTTCAGGCTTTTATCAGAAATACCAAAAATAACCATTGCATCCATTAAAGGTGTTGCTTTGGGTGGTGGATTTGAACTTGCAATATCGTGTGATCTAAGGGTAAGTAGTCCAGATGCACAGGTTGGATTTCCAGAAGTTACTTTAGGGTTAATTCCAGCATGGGGTGGAAGCAATAGATTGGCGAAATTGATTGGAATTTCTAGAGCAATGGATTTAATAATCACCGGTAGAAGGATTAACGGAAAAGAGGCATATGAATGGGGTATCGTTAATAGACTTTCTGATAATCCGGATGAGGAAGCGATGAATCTAGCAAAATCAATAGCTGAAAATTCTGCACCAATTTCAGCCGCTTTGGCTAAAAGGATAATAAATAAAGGAACTGAAGTTCCAATGGATGTTGGCCTTGAAATGGAATCAATTGCAGCAGGTCTCGTATTTTCTACTGAGGATTTGAAAGAAGGTATATCATCATTTTTGCAGAAAAAGAAACCTGAATATAAAGGAAGGTGAAACTATGCGCGATGTATATATAGTAGATTTTTTAAGATCAGCATTTTCAAGATCTAGGCCAAACGAACCATCAAGGGATGTTTTCAATTCCATAAGAATGGATGAAGTCGTTGCAATGTTATTAAAAGAAATGATAAAAAGAAATAATATAGATCCTCTTAGGATTGGAGATGTAATAACAGGATGTGCACTACAAGCTGATGAAAATTGGCTTTATGGTGGAAGACATCCTATATTTTTGGCAAATCTTCCAGTGGAAGTACCTGCAATGGCAGTAGACAGGGCATGTTCATCATCAATGGTAGCTGCAGCAATCGGTTCCTGGGAAATAATGACTGGAAATTCAGATATCGTATTTGCAGGCGGAATGGAGCATATGACACACGTTCCATTGAATAATAATCCGCATGTAGCACCAAATTATAAGTTGTTGGTGAGACCAGAATACATGAAATATAAGATGAACATAGGTTATAGTATGGGTTTAACAGCAGAGGAACTAGCAAAAGTATCTGGAATAACTAAAGATGAAATGGATGAATTTTCATATAGAAGTCATGTGCTTGCTTCCAAAGCTTTACAGGATGGATACTTTAAAGGGGAGATATTACCTATAAAGGTTGAACATAATGGTCAGATGATAACTGTTGATAAAGATCAGAGCATAAGACCCGATACTACATTGGAGCAGATAAAAAATCTCCCACCAGCGTTTAAACCTGACGGTGTTATAACGGCTGGAAACTCATCACCATTGAATGCCGGTGCATCAATGTTAATGCTAGCGGATGAAAAAACTATGGATGAATATTCACTTAAACCATTGGCAAGGATAGTTAGCTTTGGATGGGCAGGTGTTCATCCAGCAATAATGGGTGAAGGGCCAGTTCCTGCCAGTAAAAAAGCATTAGAGAGGGCCAAATTAAAGGTAGAAGATATCGATTATTGGGAAATAAATGAAGCTTTTGCAGTGGTTCCATTGAATGCAATTAAAAAATTGAATATTGATATAAATAGGGTAAATATACATGGAGGAGGAATATCAATAGGCCATCCTTTGGGGGCATCTGGAGCTAGGATAATAGGAACATTGGCTAGGATATTAAAGGAGAATAATGGTCATTATGGGGTTGCAACGTTATGTGTAGGTGGTGGCCAGGGATATGCCACTGTTATTGAAAGGGTGTGATATATATGGATTTTGATTTACCGCCTGAAATATTAGAAAAAAAGAAGAAAGTAAGGGAATTTGCTTTGAAAAATTTTGATATGGAAAAGGCAAAATATTACGATCTAAATGAGAAGTTTCCATTTGAAATCAGAAAAAAGGCACTTGAAGAAGGTATAATTGAATATGACCCATGGGCACTTTTAGTTACTATAGAAGAACTATTTAGGGTAGATGCAGGAATGGGTTTTTCAGTATTTTCGCCATTTTTTGGAAATGAGAACATAATGTTATTAGGAACGGACTATCAAAAGAAGAAATATCTTGAGCCTGTGCTAAAGGGAGAAAAGATAATGGGATTTGCCGTAACCGAACCTGTTGCTGGAAGTGATGTAGCAGGCATTCAGAGTAGAATAGAAAAAAAGGACGGCAAATGGATACTAAATGGGAATAAAATGTTTATAACAAATGGTTCCATTGCCGATTTCCTTGTTGTTCTAGCAAGGAATGGCCCACCTCCTTCACAAGAAAAAAGGCATCATAACATGACATTTTCAATAGTTGAAATGAACTGGAAAGGTGTATCAAGAAACAAATTGACAGGAAAAATGGGTATGAGGGCATCAGATACAGCAGAGATAATATTTGAAAACGTAGAAGTACCTGAAGAGAATATTTTAGGCGAGGTAGGAAAAGGATTTTACATAGCCATGCAATTCTTTAATATATCGAGAATTTATGTTGCGGCAATGGCCTTGGGTATTGCTCAAGGTGCTTTGGACAGATTATTAAACAGAGCATATAATGATAAGGAATTTTCATCAAATGAGCATGTACAATTTACAATTGCAGAAGTTGCAACTAGAATAGAGGCGGCAAGGCTATTAACATATAAAGCTGCAACATATCTGTTCCAAATGAATCCGGATCCAGTTCTTACAAGTATGGCTAAATATTATGCAGCTGAGACTGGGACATATGCAACAGAAAGGGTATTATCATTATTAGGACTTGATGGTGCATTGACAGAGTTAGAAAGAATTTTTAGGGATGCAAAAATAAATGAAATTTGGGAAGGGTCAAGTGAAATTGAAGAATTAACAATATACAGAATGTTAATGAAAAAGTATGGAGGAATATAAATGATAGATGAAGAGCATGCTGTTTTAGAATCAATAATAAAGGAGTTTGCATCAAAGGAAATAGAACCAAAGGTTAAATCAATTGAAGTTAATGGAATTGATCAAGACATATTGCAAAAATTGGTTTCACAAGGATTTTTAGGTGCTTTGGCATCCGCAGAAAATGGTGGCGCTAACTTGGATGACTTAGGATATGTGATTTTGTTAAGGGAGCTTGCATCATCCAGTCCATCGATTTCATTTTTGGTATTTTTGGAAAATTCTTTTGTTATAAAATCTTTAAATAATGATCCATCCATTAAAGACATTTCAATTGGTAATTATCTTGGAACCTTTGCATTTGGAAATCTAATTGGTATGAAGGAATATGGAAAAATTTCTATTAATGAAGGAATAAATGGTTATCTTAGGGCCGTATTTATGCCCGAAGCGAAGATTTTACTTATTGATAATGGAAAAGGGGAAATCATTAAGACTGAAAATTGCCATAAAATCATTAAAAACGAGGATCAACTGGGATTCAGGGGCTTAAAATTTTCAACTGTAGAACTGAATTGTAAAGATTATGTCAAAACAGGTGTAAAAACTTCAGAAATAATCAGAAATATACATTTACCCATCGCAGCCATGGCCATTGGAATTGCTAAAGGATCAATTTTGAAGGCTATAGATTATGCAGGTCAAAGGGAGGCATTTATGCATAAATTAAAAGATTTTGAACCCATTGCATTTAATTTATCAAAAGCATACTCTGAGCTAGAAGTATTAAACAATTATCTAATTGAAGCAGCGATAAACAGGGATTATAAAAAAGATTTGATGATTAAAACTTTAGCTCTTGATTTTGCGAAGCGCGCATCAAAATTGGCATTGCAAACACATGGTGGGTATGGTTATTTGTTGGATTTTGGCATTGAAAAGTTTTACAGAGATTCAATGTTTTTATCAGTAGTTTTAGGAAATGAATTATTTGATCTAAAAGATTTATCAAAAGAAATATTTGGAGGTGAAGCTGGATTCATTTAAACCT
>ERZ1669250.681-NODE-681-length-13969-cov-3.124191_pt1 | contig 13969 bp, 12 predicted proteins | sample MGYA00579295_ERZ1669250 | MGnify/ENA primary metagenome ERZ1669250 (study PRJEB41166, sample SAMN08046056) | hot springs metagenome | biome: hot spring; feature: acid hot spring; material: thermophilic sediment; isolation source: thermophilic sediment from acid...
CGTCGGCTCGCTCCTCCAAGAACTGTCGAGGGACCTGAGGTCCAGCGGGCTCTCGCGCATAGCCCGGGTCCCGGCGCCCCGCGTGGGCGAGAGGTACAGGGATCTTCTGGCGTCGCTCTACAAGAGCTCCGGGAACGCTCTGGCCACGATATGGCTGGAGATGGAGGACGGCACAAGGAGGATATACTCATTCTACATAAGGGTGGACATCGATTCGCCCGTCCGCAACCTACTCGAGGCCCCCGCGGTCGTCAACGGCCACCTCATAGAGATCAGGGGCGGAGATGCCGAGTTCAGGGACTACGCGACGCTGAGGTTCCCGGTGGCCTCGGAGATGTTCGTCCAGATAGAGGAGATGGCGGAGCTCTACAGGCTGAGCGAGGACAGGATATCCAGGGAGAGGGCGCTGGAGAGCTACTACGACTGGCTCTGAGATGATCTTCACTTGACCTTCAGGCAGTTCCGGGACTCGGTCAGGGCATCAGTCGACGCCGCCCTCAGGTCCCTGGGCGCCACCGATGTCAGCTACAGCGTAGATGTTCCACCAGATCCATCGCTGGGGGACCTGGCGGTCAACGCGCCCTTCAGGGCCGCGAAGGTCCTGCGCGCACCGCCCGGGAAGATCGCGGAGCAGATGGCGGACGTCATATCCAGGGAACACCCGCCCATTATAAGGTCCGTGACCGCTCATCCCTCGGGCTACGTCAACTTCTTCGCGGATCCGGTCGAGCTGGCTCACGGCACGTTCAGCGCGGCGCTCGGAGTGGGCGGCTGGAGGATCGACGTCGGCAGGGGAAGGAAGGTCTCCCTGGAGCACACTAGCGTGAACCCGAACAAGGCGCTGCACGTGGGGCACGCCAGGAACCTGGTGCTCGGCGACAGCCTGGCCAGGCTGCTCTCGGAGGTCGGATACCGCGTGGAGGTCCTGAACTACGTGGACGACACCGGGGTCCAGGTGGCCGACGTGCTGGTCGGCATGCTCTACCTGGAAATGCCGGAGGATCCGCCGGATGACATGAAGTACGACATGTACTGCGGCGATCGCGTCTACGTCAGGGTGAACGAGCTCTATGCGTCCAGGCCCGACCAGCTCGAGAGGCGCGGGGAGGTGCTGGCGCAGCTGGAGCGGGGATCGGGCCCCGCCGCCGAGCTGGCGTCCCGCGTCGTCCCCAGGATCCTCAAGGCCCAGCTCGAGACGTGCTGGAAGCTCGGCGCCCGCTACGACCTCCTGAACTGGGAGAGCCACATCCTAAGGGCCGGGCTCTGGGATCTCGTCTTCGAGAGGCTGAAGGAGGCGGGCGCGGTCAGGTTCGTCGAGGAGGGGGACCTCGCCGGCTGCTGGGTCCTCCAGGCGCCCGGGGAGGGGGAGGAGAAGGTCCTGGTCAGGAGCGATGGCACCACCGTGTACGCCGCCAAGGACATACCGTACGCCGCCTGGAAGCTCGGGCTCCTCCCGGATCCGTTCAGCTACAGGAAGTTCACGAGGCAGCCCGGGGGCGGCGCGCTGTGGACGACCGAGCTCGGCGACGGCGAGCTCGATCACCCGAAGTTCGGATCCTCGGACATCGCCATAACCGTGATAGATGTCAGGCAGTCCAGGGTGCAGGGCTTCGTCGCGTACGCGGTCGAGCTCCTGGGGAAGGACTCGAACAAGAGGTACATGCACCTCGGCTACGACGTGGTGGCGCTGAGCAGGAGGACCGCGGAGGCGCTGGGCGTGGAGGTCCCCGAGGGCCGGCAGTTCGTCCACATGTCGGGCAGGAAGGGCACCTACGTGGACGTCGACGTCGTACTCGATGCGCTCCAGCTGAGGGCCGCCGAGGAGGTGCGGAGGAGGAATCCCGACGCCTCCGAGGACTGGGTCCAGAAGATAGCGGAGGCCATCGCCGTGGGCGCGCTCAGGTACCAGATGCTGAGGCAGGATCCCAACAAGATAATAGTGTTCGACATGGACGAGGCCCTCCAGATAGAGGGCGAGACAGGTCCGTACCTTCAGTACACGTACGCCAGGGCGTCGCGCATACTGGAGAAGGCCAAGTTGGGCGGCGCCAGCCTCGCAAGGGAGGCGCTCGCCGCGCTGACCTCCGATGCCGAGGTCAGGCTTGTGAAGGTCATGTCCAGGTACGACTTGGAGCTGGAGGCCGCCGCCGAGGAGCTGAGCCCCAGGAGGCTCGCCATATATGCGTACGACATGGCGGATGCATTCAACACATTCTACGAGAGACACCGCGTGCTCCAGGAGCCGGACGAGCTCGTGAGGTCCGCTAGGCTGGCGCTCGTCGAGTCCTTCAGGGCGCTCATGGGCCGCCTGCTGTCCCTGATGGGTATAGAGCCGCTCGACCGGATCTGACCTCTCCCGTGGATCTCCTGTACACCGTTACGCCGATCCTCCTTACCTCAACTATCCTGGACGCCGGGATCCTCGAGAAGCCCTCCGATTCCGCCATGAACTCCGGCAATCCCATCTCCCTCAGGGAGTCCATGTCCCTAAAGATCACCGTGTAGAGCTCCGGGTCGTCCGCGTGCAGTGCCCTGCTCAGCACCTCCTCCAGCAGTCCCTTCCTCCTGCCCACGCCCACTCCTTCGCCGGGCCAGGGATATACGTGGCGAATATCCCGGCGCGTCGTTCCCGAGGGAGGCTGCCACGAAGAGCTTCACCGGCGCAGCGGGCAGCCCATCTCGACGCCACGTCGTGTGATCTGCGGCCCAAACAAGTGGATCCGTTCTGAGCTTCAGCTCCACGGTCGACGTCACATGCGTTCATGTCCCCACACAAAGTCCCGGGGAATATCTAGATGCGTCCTCCAGAACCTTCGGGGCGGTAGGTTCCTGAACCCTAACATCTTAATAAGGAACGTGTCCCGAGGCGCGTCAGCCGTGTCCGACGGCGATCGCGTGGATCTGGTCGTGAGGGCTCCCAGGATACTGACGATGTCCGAACTCGGGATCATAGAGGACGGATGCGTCGCCGTGTCCGGCGGCGTGATATCATACATCGGCGGAGGCGGATCGTGCCCGAAGTCCGAGGAGAGGCTTGACCTGGCGCATCATCTCCTGATGCCAGGCCTGATAGACGCACATGCCTACACTTACCTCCTCGCGGCCGGGCGCTCCTCCACTGATATCTTGGGATTCCGCCCGGGCCCGGATGCCCTCTACTGGAGCGCGCTCTTCGCGTACACCACGATGCTGCTGTCCGGCGTCACCACGGTGCGCGACTCCTCCCACGATCCATCTATACTGGAGAGGGCTGCGCAGAGGAGCGGGATAAGGGTTGTCGCGTCGAGGCTGGTGGAGCCGGGGGAGGATGTCGTGCCCTGGTCGGAGATCACGATTCGCACGATGGATGGCTGGAGCCCGGGTTCGCTCACTCCCGGCACCGGAAGGGTTGTGCTCGACGTCTCGGACCTCGAGTCGCCTTTCGACGTGGGCCTAGTGAGATCCGCGTCCGCGTCCATAGTGGCCGGCGCCTCCATACCGCTGGGCGCTGCCAGGGTCCTCAAGGACGCGGGAGTGGGGCTAGTCATAACGCCCTCGCAGGCCCTCCGGGGAAGGTGGACCGGCGGCATCCTGAGGATGAGATCCGTCGGCGTGGACGCCGCCCTGGGGACGGGGATCAGATCCCTGTACGCGATTCCGAACCTGCTGGACGAGGCCAGGATAGCGCTTCATCTGGACGCGATGGGGGGATTCGACCCGAAGCCCTCGCCGTTGATAGAGTCCATGCCGTCGGTCGCCGGCTCGGTGCTCGGCGGCGGCGTCGGCAGGATAGCCCCGGGATTCAGGGCAGACATGATAGCGCTCGACCTGAGGAAACCCCACCTGAGATTCCCCTCCGGCGACCTGTCCTCCGCGCTCCTCTTCTCCGCGAACAGGGGCGACTTCGACTACGTGCTGGTCAACGGGGAAATCGTGGTCGAGGACGGAAGGCACAGGTGGCTGTACCCGGAGGGCATCGCCAGGAAGCTGGAGTCGGTGCTGAGCTCATCCTGACCCCCTGAGGGCGCTGACCTAGACTAATTAGCCGCCGGACAAAATAATTAATAAAGGAGAGCACTTCAGGCCGTAAACGGTGATCCGTGACGGAGACTCTTAATTACGATGTTATAGTGCTCGGATCAGGGATAGCCGGGCTCCGCGCTGCCCTCGAGGTTGCGAGGGTCAGCAAGGGAAAGCTCAGGCTGGCGGTCATCTCCAAGGTCCAGGTCATGAGGTCGCACTCCGTGGCCGCGGAGGGAGGATCCGCGGCGGTGCTGTACCCGGAGAAGGGCGACAGCTTCGACCTGCACGCCTACGACACCGTGAAGGGCGGCGACTTCCTGGGGGACCAGGACGCCGTGGAGATGTTCGTCAGGCTGGCGCCCTACGAGATAATGATGCTCGAGAGGTGGGGCCTGCCGTGGAACAGGCTGGAGGACGGCAGGGTGGCGCAGAGGCCGTTCGGCGGCCACTCGTACCCCAGGGCGACGTTCGCCAGGGACAGGACGGGCTTCTACGAGATGCAGACCCTCTATGACAACCTGGTCCGGTACGCGGGCCAGAACGTGGACCTGTACGAGGAGCACTTCATGACCAAGGTGATAATAGAGGACGGGGTCTTCAAGGGCTTCTACGTCATAGACATGAAGACCCAGGACCACAAGCTCTTCCTGGGGAAGGCCGGGATAATTGCGACCGGCGGCGTCGGCAGGCTCTACGGGTTCTCCACCTACTCTCTAACCGTCACGGGGGACGGAATAGCGGCGGCCTACTCGGCGGGCCTCCCCATAAAGGACCTCGAGTTCATACAGTTCCACCCGACCGGGCTGGTCCCCACCGGGATCCTCGTCACGGAGGGCGTCAGGGGCGAGGGAGGGATCCTCCGCAACAGGCTCGGGGCACGCTTCATGGAGCGCTATGCGCCAAAGTTCAAGGACCTGGCCTCGAGGGACGTCGTGTCTAGGGCCATAATACGCGAGATAATGGAGGGCAGGGGCTTCAAGGGTCCGAACGGGCTGGACTACGCGGTCCTGGACTTCAGCCCGATAGGGAGGGAGAGGATAACCGAGAGGCTGCCCATGATGATAGAGCTCGGCAAGGAGTTCGCGGGGATAGACCCCAGGGACGAACCGCTCCCGGTGAGGCCCGCGGCGCACTACACCCACGGCGGCATACACGTCGACAAGTACGGCAGGGTGCCGGGCGTCAAGGGACTCTGGGCGGCCGGCGAATCGGCGTGCGTGAGCATACATGGATCGAACAGGCTGGGCGCGAACGCCACCATGGAGTGCGCCGTCTACGGCATGCTGACTGGCGCACAGGCGGCCGAGTACGCCATGGCTGCTGACGATCCGCCCAGCGCCTCGCAGTCGGTGATAGAGGAGGAGGCCACGAGGATCAGCCGGCTCGGCGAGGGGACTGAGAGCCCCTACGCCATCAGGCAGGACCTCTGGAAGATAATGGATTCATATGTCTACGTATTCAGGGACGAGCAGGGCCTCTCGACCGCGGTGAAGCAGATAAAGGAGCTGAAGGAGCGCGTGAAGAAGGTCAGGGTGACGGACAGCGCCAAGTACTACAACGAGGACCTCTTCAGGACCCTCGAGACCCTGAACATGGTGGCGCTCGCCGAGATAGTGGCGACGGGCGCACTCGCCAGGAAGGAGAGCCGCGGCGGACACTACAGGCTGGACTACCCGAAGAGGGACGACGCTAACTGGATGAAGCACACCCTTGCGTACTACACTCCGGACGGGCCGGTGCTCACCTACATACCGGTGACCGTGACCCGGTGGCAGCCGGAGGAGAGGAAATATTAGCGCCGCATGGAGGGGTTTGGCGATGTCAGCTGGCGCTAAGTTCCCGGAGAACAAGCGCGGAGTCCTCGGCGGATGGGCCAGGGTGTCCCATGCCAACTTCGAGAGGTGGCTGTACCTGCTTCACAGGCTGACCGGAATAGTGGTGGGGCTATACCTCATAGCGCTCCTGGTGGAGACGAGCAATGTCGCCCCCGCATACCTCGGGAATAATCCGAACGTTTGGAACGACCTGATGGCGTCGCTCTACAACCCGGTCATGCACGCGGGGCTCCTGATAATAGCGGCTTTCGCGGTCTACCACGGCCTGAACGGCGTGAGGCTTTTCCTCGCGGCCTCGGGCGTGGGCGTGGGCAGGCCCATAAGGCCCGAGTGGCCCTACGCGCCGGTGAGCCTGAGGAGCCCTCAGAGGTTCCTGGGATGGCTGTTCATAGCGGTGACGCTGGTGCTGACGATCTACGCGTTCTACCAGCTGTTCATAGTGACGCACTTCGTATGAGGTGATGGATGATGCGCGAATCTACCCTCATGTGGATCCAATACATAACGGGACTAGGCATACTGGTGCTGGGCGCGCTCCACTTCGCATCCCTCACGTTCCTGGCGCCGGGAGGATATCCGGGCGCCCTCGAGTACACCACAGTCTTCTCCAGGTACACGGACCCGCTCTGGGCGGCGGCCCTCGAGGCGTTCCTGGCGCTGCTGTCGTACCACGTCTTCAACGGCTTCAGGATAATGCTCCTGGAGTTGAACCAGGGCAGCGGCTGGTCCAAGGCGGTCAACGCTACCATGTTCCTGGCGGCACTGGTCGTCTTCCTCTACGGGACCAGAACGATAATTACCTTCTACCTGGGAGGTGTGGTGTGATGGCGACCTCGGAGCAGAAGCCCCTCGAGTTCAAGATACCGAACCTCGAGGGCGTCGAGAAGCCGATAAAGAACGTCGTGTTCCGCGTGTCGAGGTTCGACCCCGACAAGGACTCGAAGCCCTACTACAAGGACTACGAGGTTCCCGTCTACAGGTTCACGACCGTGCTCGATGGCCTGATCTACATAAAGTATAACTTGGATCCGACGCTTGCCGTCAGGTACTCCTGCCGCATGGGAGTCTGCGGCTCATGCGCCATGGTAGTCAATGGGCGCGAGAGGCTAGCCTGCAAGACGAACGTGCTGTCGCTCAACTCCAGCATAGTGACCGTCAGACCGCTCAACAACCTGCCGCTGATAAGGGACATAGTGACCGACCTGAGGCCGTTCCTGGAGAAGCACAGGAAGGTGATGCCCTACATAATAAGGGACGACATAGAGGCACACCAGGACAGGGAATTCCTCCAGAGCCCAGCGGAGCTGGATGAGTACATGATGCTGACCGACTGCATAAAGTGCGGCCTCTGCTACTCAGCCTGCCCAACGACCGCGACAGACGAGCTGTTCCTGGGCCCGCAGGCGCTGGCCCAAGCGTACAGGTACACGGTCGACACAAGGGACGCGGGCGCCAAACAGAGGTTCGAGGTCGTGGACTCGCCGCACGGAGTCTGGAGGTGCCACTTCGCCGGCGCGTGCAGCGCTGCGTGCCCCAAGGGGGTCGATCCGGCCTTTGCCATACAGCAGCTGAAGAAGCTCATACTGTACCGGCGCGGCGCGATGGAGAAGAGGAAGCCGGCTCCTGAGTCCGATAAGGTGAGGGAGGGCATATCGGTGGAGGAGGTCGTGAAGAACATACCCAAGGAGTGGCCCTCCCCGCCCGCTCCCAAGTGATCGCAGCAGAAGCGCTGCGCGACATTTTCTTCATTAAATTCATCAAAATCCCCTAACAGTTCATAATATACCACTGTATCGCACGGCCATGGGGACGTATCGCTCCGATGCGTCAGCTTCAGATAGTTATCCGTGCATCGAATTGCAGCCGCCCGCCTACTGACGCGGAGACGCCCGCGACGCTAGAAGAAGAACTCCTCTATGCTGGTTATGCCCATTATTTCCTCGAAGCTGTAGCCCAGCGCGTCCAGGAGCTGATCGAATGTGGAGCGAAGGTACTCCACGTACTTGTCTACGTCTATGTCCTCGGGCCTCGCCATGGATATCGGCTTCACGCCCATCGCGCTCGTCGTCTTCACGTACGATATTATGTCGCCGGGCTTCACGTCCTTCCCGGAGTTCCTGAGCAGTCTGGCCGCCTTTACGTGCTGCGGCGTCGTGTCCTTGTACTGATCGATGGACTTGCTGAGCATCACGCGGAAAGCCAGCCCATCGAGGGGCACCTTCCTGTTCTTTATCTCCAGATACGCCTGGCGTATCATCTTCCTGATCTCGGAGCTCGCGCGCTCGAAGTCCTGCTCCGAGTTCACGCTCGCCAGGACGTTCAGGACGTCATAGAAGACCTTCTTTATGTAGTCGGGCGTGTTGCTCTTCTTCCCCGTCAGCCCCTTGACCTCCACGTGTCCATTCCCGTACACGCCTATGTAGTTCTTCTTCCTCTGGCTGAACGCGACGTACTTGAAGACCTTGTCCACCTCCAGATCTATCCCCAGCTTCTCCTTCGCCCAGCCTATCAGGCTCCTTATCTGCTCGTCGCTCGGTGCCCTGACGAATAGTGAGTCCGTGTCCCCGTAGACCACCTCGAGGCCCATCTCCCTGGCGTGGTTCAGCGTCTGGGTGATTGCCCAGCGACCGTAAGCGGTCGTGGCCTCCGCGACCGGCAGGTAGTAGAGCGCGAAGTTCTCGAAACCCATGACTCCGTAGCTGGCGTTCAGTATGACCTTGAGAGCCTGTGATATCACGGAGTAGAACTCCTTCTCCTCATCCGTGACGCCGGGCCTCTTCGAGAGCGCCTTGAAGTAGTCGACGCGTATGTCGCGGAGCGATCCTATGAGCAACGATGTTATACCGCGCCTCTTCTTGCAGATCCAGTGCTCTGTGTCCGGGACGCGCAGGGATGGATCCCTGCGGCACTCCTCGTGCGGGCAGCGCACGGTCTCGTATGATATATTGTATACCTTGATAATGCTGGGGTACAGGGACGCGAAGTCCAGCACGACCACGTTGAAGTGGACCCCAGGGACCGGCTCTATGACGAGCCCTCCTCTGTACTTCTTGTCCTTTATCACGGCCTTCGAGTAGGAAACCGACCTCGACTCCAAGTCCTCCTTGCTGGGCACTATGGCGCCCAGGCGCCTGTGCTCGAATATCAGCAGGCTCCTTATCCAGTTCGAGACGCTGGTCCTGGCGACGTCCGCCATGGGCATCTTCGCGATCCTCATTACTGTCATCAGCAGCCTCATCAGCAGGTCGTTGTTGAACTCAGTGAGCCTGTAGGTGAGCTCGGAGTCCGTGTAGTTGTAGTACGCGAGCATCTCGGACGAGAGGTCGCTTATGGATCCCTCGAACTCGACCTTCTCCATGTTCAGAAGAGCCTCCGCCACCGCGTTGAGTGTGTGCTCGGAGTAGCGGTTGTTGAACGCATATCCCTGTATTGCCCTGTTGTTGAACACCTTGTAGAGGTCCACGTGTACGCCGTGGCGGACGTGCGCCTCGTTTCTGCCCAGCGCGATCGGTACGGCATCCTTCGGGATCCCGAACTTCATGGCGCGGTGGTAGAGGTACGGGAGGTCGAAGTCGTCCCCGTTGAACGTGACTATCACTGGGTAGTCCATCATGTCGTTGAATAGCGCCAGCAGGAGCTCCTCCTCCGAGTCGAAGATCAGCTCCTGGGCCTCCGGGGGCAGCCTGCGCTCCCCGACCTCGAGCTCGGGCCTCCTCAGCAGGTAGACGCGCTTCGCGCCGTCGCTCCCCACGAGCGAGGCGCTTATCACCTTCTGATCCGCCCTCGCCGGATCCGGTATCCTGTCCATCTGCTCCGTGAAGACCTCGATGTCCAGCGCGGCGCGCTTCACCTTGGGGAAGGGCTGGCTGAGGACCCGAGCCCACTCCTCCACGTAGCTCCTGAAGTCCTGCTCCACCTTCTCCAGGGCCTTGGTGAGCGACGCCCTGACGTCGTCGGGGACCTCGAACGCCGCGGGCTTCACGGTCCCCGATTCCACCCTGTAGAATGTGCCCGGGTGTATCCCCAGGTCGTATATGTAGTTCAGGTAGTACGTTATGTCCGCCTCGTACGCATTCACCAGGTCGCGCAGCCCCTTCCTGTTCCCTGATCCGGAGACCGCGAGCGGGTCGTCCACGATTATCTTGGTGAACTTCGCGCGCGCGTCGTTCAGCAGGTCCAGCTTCTCCTCCACCCTGTACTCCAGTATGTCCTCCCTGTCGCGCAGATGGCCGAGCTCCTCCGGAGCCGCCCTCGTGTAAAGGTAGGGCTTATGCCCGGTCCTGTCGTAATAGAAGCGGATCTCCTGCGACTGCGGGTCGTAGAACTGTAGATATGCCAACTTCCTCTGTCCGTCGTAGCCCGCACCTATCAGCAGGGAATCCGGCACGTCGTCGTTGTGCTCGGTGAGTTTGGACAGCTTCTCTATAAGTTGCGCGGGCGTAGGAGGATCCACGTTGCGGAGTGGTCGGCCAGCTCCCTTTAAGTCTTAGGCCCACCCACCGTTGATTCACGACGTGCGACGGAACGCAATTAAGGCATGGCTGACACTCCCGGGAGCGTGGACGCGGAGCGGCGCATCGAGCTCGTCGAGAGACCGCCGACGGAGGAGGTCGTCACTCATGAGGAGCTCAGGAAACTCCTCGAGACGGTCGAGAGGCCCAGGCACTACATAGGCCTGGAGATATCGGGCCCGCTGCACCTGGGCAGCCTGGTGATAGTGGGATACAAGCTGAGGGACTTCGTGGAGGCGGGCTTCAGGACCACGGTGTTCTTGGCAGACTGGCACAGCTACCTGAACGACAAGCTCGGGGGGGACTGGGACAGGATCAGGCGCGCCGCTCGGTACTACGCGGATGCCTTCAGGACGTTCGCGCCCGGGATAGAGGTGGAGACGGGATCGGATCTCTACGCTAGGACACCCGAGTACTGGGAGTGGATGGTGAGGTTCTCCAAGAAGGTGACGCTCCCGAGGATCGTGAGGACCCTGACCATCATGGGCCGGAGGGCCGAGGAATCCCTCGAGTTCGCGCAGTACATATATCCCCTGATGCAGGCGACGGACATCAAGGCGCTGGACCTGGATCTGGCGCACGGCGGCATGGATCAGCGCAAGGTCCACATGCTGGCGAGGGACGTGTTCCCCCGCCTGGGCTGGCGCAGGCCGGTCGCCGTGCATCACCCCCTGCTCCCGGGCCTGCAGGCGCCCAGGGCCGAGGGGCTGGACGAGGACTCGCAGATGGACCTCAGGATATCGAGCAAGATGAGCAAGTCGAAGCCGGAGGGCACGCTGTACGTGCACGAGCCGCCCGAGGTCGTGGAGCGCAAGCTGATGAGCGCCTGGTGTCCGCAGGGCGTCGTGGAGAACAACCCAGTGCTCGAGATAGCCAGGTACATAGCGTTCCGCGAGAAGGGGGAGCTCCGGGTCGAGAGGCCCTCCAAGTACGGGGGAGACGTCGTCTACGGCTCCTACGAGGAGCTGGAGAGGGATTTCCGCGAGGGTAAGCTCCATCCCATGGACCTCAAGAGGTCGGTCGTCGGGATAGTCAACGAGGTCATCGACCCCGTCAGGAGGATCCTGATCGCCGACGAGGACTACCTGAGGATACTCGGGACGTGAGGTACGCTTTTAAGGAGGGCCCCTCGCGGGGGCGACGTGTCCGCTTCGAGTCAGGCGCCGGATCAGGAATCAGGTGACGTGGTCTACGAGTGCGTGAGGTGCGGCGCCAGGGTCACGAAGAGGGAGCTCGACAGCTACCTCAGCGTCAAGTGCATCTGCGGGTACAGGGTCTTCAGGAAGGTCAGGCCCGAGGTAGTGAAGCAGGTCCCCGCTATCTGAGGGTGCAGGGCATCGGAATCATTTCGTCTAATGTCTAATATCACTACGACACAGTAAACGCATATTAACCATCGCGCTGGGCTTCAGTCGGGTTGAGGACCGACAGGCCTGTTTACATCCTCGGCTACGGCGCGTACATACCGATCAGGCGCATACCGACGTCCGAGATAGCGAGGGTCTGGACGGGCGATGAGGGCGGACCGAACAAGGAGAAGGCGGTCGCGCACGAGGACGAGGACGCAGCCACGATGGCGATAGAGTCCGCCAGGAGTGCCATGCACATGGCCCGCGTGGACGAGGTCGGCGCGGTCTTCGTGGGGACCGAGTCCAAGCCGTACGCGGTGAAGCCCACGAGCACCATAGTCGCCGAGGCGCTGGGACAGAAGTACACGCTCGCGGCGGACCTGGAGTTCGCCTGCAAGGCGGCCACCGAGGGGCTCCATATAGTCAGGGGGCTGGTCGGGTCCGGCATGATAGGATCCGGCCTCGTAGTCGCGTCCGATACCGCGCAGGGGAGGCCGGGGGACGAGCTCGAGTACACCGCGGCCAGCGGCAGCGTGGCGTACGTCCTGGGCGACGGGAGGACCGAGCCGGTGGCCAACATAACGTACGGTACATCCTACGTGACGGACACGCCGGACTTCTGGCGGCGCCAGGGGGAGCCCTATCCGCGCCACCTGGGCAGGTTCACCGGGGAGCCGGCGTACTTCCATCACATAAAGTCGTCAGTCTCGAGGTTGATGGAGGAGACGGGGTACCGCCCCGGGGACTTCAGGTACGCGATATTCCATCAGCCGAATCCGCGCTTCCCGATCACAATTGGACTTCAGCTGGGCTTCAAGATGGAGCAGCTGGAGCCGGGGCTTCTGAACGATCGGATAGGGAACACTTACTCGGCGAGCGCGCTCATGGGGCTCGCCGCCACCCTGGACATCTCGAGGCCGGGCGACAGGATACTTCTCGCGAGCTTCGGGAGCGGCGCCGGCAGCGACGCGTTCGTCATAGAGGTGATGGACGGGATCGTCGAGAAGAGGGACGGGGATAGGTCCCACGTCACTGTGAGGAGCATGGTGGAGAGGCGCGTCGAGATAGATTACGCTATGTACGCGAGGTACAGGGGGAAGGTGAGACTGTGAGCGGCGTGTACATAAGGTCCGTGGGGATGACTCAGGTGGGGGATCACTGGGAGAAATCCCTGTCGGATCTATCGGTGGAGGCGGCGGCTGCTGCTCTGGACGCTGCCGGATGGCCCGACGTGGACCTCCTGATTGTCTCCAACATGCTGGCGGAGAGGTTGCTCGCGCAGGGGCAGCTCGGGGCGCTGATAGCCGACAGGGTCGGCCTCAGGGGCATCAGGGCGCTCAGGGTGGAGTCGGGCCACGCGTCGGGCGGCGTCGCCGTGGCCACGGCGCACCAGCTCCTCAGGGGAGGGGCCTTCAGGAACGTGCTAGTGCTGGGCGTGGAGAAGATGAGGGACTCCATGTCCGAGGACGCCCTGGAGGCCATGTCCATGTCCGAGGACGCCGAGTACGTCCTCATGACCGGCGCGAATGTGTACACACTCGGGGCGCTCGTCACAAAGCTCTACATGGACCGGTACGGCGTGCCCTACGAGGACATCCTCCAGTTCCCGGTGATAGCCCACGAGAACGGCGCCAAGGCCGGGCACGCCCAGTTCAGGAGGCCCATAACCCTGCGCCAAGCCCTCGAATCGCCCATAGTGTCGGATCCTGTGAGGCTCATGGACTCGCCGCCGATGGGGGACGGCGCCGCAGCGCTCCTGTTGACGACGGAGCCCTCCGGCGCGATCGCCGAGGTAGCGTTCTCGGACTACGCCACGTCCAGCGTCGACTTCTACTCCGCCGGGGATCCGCTGTCGCTGCCTGCCCTGAGGACAGTCGCCGAGGGCGCGAGGAGATCCGGCGTGGATCCGGCGTCAGCGGACTTCCTGGAGTTGCACGACTCGTTCGGGGTCATGGCGGCGCTGGAGCTCGAGGAGCTGGGGGTCGCGAGGAGCGGCGGGGCCCCCGCGATGGCGAAGGACGGATCGCTCTCGCTCGGCGGAGATCACCCGATATCGACGTTCGGAGGCATGAAGGCGAGGGGGTTCCCCGTCGGCGCGGCCGGCGTCTACCAGGTCGCGGAGGCGGCGCTCCAGGTGTCCGGAATGGCCGGGGCCAACCAGGTGCAGGGCGCCAGGCTCGGCGCCGCGGTGAACATCGGCGGGTTCGGCGGGACCGCCGCGCTGACGCTCGTCAGGGAGGTGTGACGCGGACATTGCCCTGCCTTCTATAGC
>ERZ1669250.682-NODE-682-length-13959-cov-3.603711_pt1 | contig 13959 bp, 20 predicted proteins | sample MGYA00579295_ERZ1669250 | MGnify/ENA primary metagenome ERZ1669250 (study PRJEB41166, sample SAMN08046056) | hot springs metagenome | biome: hot spring; feature: acid hot spring; material: thermophilic sediment; isolation source: thermophilic sediment from acid...
ATCAATATTTAAGTTTAATCATGTACTTATAGAATATGAGGGCATCATTCCCTGAGGAACAAACTTAGCATGATAAAGATTCACAGGTTGTGCAAACCAAGCATATAATGCATCTTTATCTACAAAAAAGTTTGCATAATGTAATTCAAATCTATATGTTCCTGGTGGTATACTGCCTGTAAATGGAGTAGAGGGAATGGGATGTGATTCCCATGAAGAAAGAATATTGTTTCCATTACTTGCAAAATTTGCACCATCACTACCTAGCTCTCCTGTAAGTGCTGTCCATACATTGATTCCATCATCAGAAAGGGCATAGATTGTATTATTACTAGTTGATTGAACCCAACCTATGGCCTTAGCGAGCCACACATAAGTAGCAGGATAAGGTGCAGGAGATCCACAACAGTATCCATTTTGCCAATCAAATATCATGTTACTCACAGAACTACATTGAGGAGAATTAGTACAAGAAGAACAATTACTGTAAGAACCAGATTGAATTACACAAGGAACTGTTCCTTTAAACAAATTTGTAATATTAAAGAAATAAGTAAGAGATGCCTTGTATGTTTGCCCATTAAGTATAAAATTAACAACAGATTGATTAAGTGGTGTTCCTATGAGAGGCTCATTAGTATTTGGAATAGGCCCAATTGCACCAGATGTTGAATTTCCATCATTCCAAATTGAATAAGCAAGTCCTTGATCCATAATATTTCCAATATTATCAAGATTGAAGTTACCAGTTATTGCTGAATTAATACCGAAATTTACCCCATCAAATATATCTTGTAACTGAGGAACCATTAATATTGTTGCTGATCCACTATTCAATTGATTGATAACAGTATCTGTAAGCTTAAGCCATGCCACTGTAGTACCATTATTATTATTTGCATCTACCTCTACCCAAAACGGAATCTTATTCCCACTACTATCAAAAAACAATACATTGCTTAGATCTTCATTGATTATAATATTGTACTGACTTTGCAAATTGCTTGGGTTGATTGCAATCGGTATTTGTTGATTGCTTTGATATGAGTAACCTGGATTTTGCAGTTTTATCCATAATCCAAGGTATTGCATTAGGAATTGCAAAATATTATCTGATGCTATAAGTGCATTTGTGAGGTTGTTCCAATCCTTTGAAAGCATGATGTCCATACTTGATTTCTTATACATCCTTGTTAGTACATAGCCCATTGCATTGAAATAATTTGTTATTTGGCTTGGTACAGTTCCAAATGTTCCAAGAAGTATTGCAGAATAGTTGTAATACACATTTTGTGCAAATGAGATAAAATCATAGATCACGTTGTAATATTCATGTGAGACATAATCTCCCTTGTTTACTGTGGTTAGTGTATTCAGTTTATTCATTATATTGCTGTAATAAGGAAATAAGTTATTGTATGTAGCAGGACTTACAAAATTAATCCTCTGCATCAACATGTTTATGTAATAAAGTTGGCTCATTAGCACAGCCCTTCTATTATTCCATACAGATGGTTGTATTATTTCATTAGGGCAATGTGTCGATAATGTAATGTAATTACTAAATTTACTGAGAGAAAAAAAACTAGGCATGCATACAGGTACTGTAAATGTTATTTCAGTACCTGGTGTTATGAGAGGTAAATTCACACCACCATATATTGTTCCAGGCATGGCAACAGTAATTGGTACCTGTGGTGTTGAAACACTATCTGCACTGCTTGCAGAATCTGAGAATGAGTAGTATGTAATTACTATTGATGGTGATGTCAATGCATTCAATGATGGATTATACTGTACTATGCTCATGCTGAAAGCACCTGAGTAATGAAGTAGTATGGATATGATCTCACTGTTCCAGTTATTTGGTTAATTGTTACCTTAATACCCATTCCTGGTGGTATTTGAAGAGTGTGTATCCTCACGATAGGCATATCAGGAGGGCCAATAATTACGTGCTTAAGGAAAAGATAGTAGTTTGTTCCATCCACAGTTATATAAACATTGACAATTGTTATATCTCCCTTCTGCATGTTCTGCATTGATATGTAACCCTCAATTATTGCATCTGTTTGGCCACCACTGTATGAAAAAACCGTTGTCTCAGTATTTAATGAGGAAAGAGATAGAGTTCCATTTGAATAGGATATGGAATTTAGTGTAACAGGCATATTGCAATCACCTCATTTAGCTTATTGATAATGTCACGGTTACTTGCCATTGCTCTCCTGGTTGTTTTGTTCCTAGTATTTGTACCATCCTATCTATTGGTGCAAAACTACAGTTTGAGCATGTCATGTTTGTAAAGGCAACACAAACTTCATTCCATGAAAAGTTTGCTGTGTTTCCATCAAATAATGCAGTAATTGACATTTGATTGCTTGATACAGAAATAGAGGATGCATTTGCACATGCTTGTTGATTACCTTGGCAACATGTTTGGGATGCAGATGCAGATGCATTTGAGTTGCCTGCACATATTCCCAACTGCCACGTTGTTATGTTGCCTGCAATAATATTCCATATTGCTTGAATCCCACATGTAAGAAAAACATTTCCTTGCCTTATAATAATCTCTTTAAGCTTTCTATCCTTTCCATATTTCTTTATCATGATTATTGCATTACCCTTACCATTACTCATTCACTACCACCTCAGTTACATGTTGATTGGTTTGTTAATTCAAGCAATACCCTCACATATGAGTAATTCTGTGATCTTAGATAGACTTGGATAGCATCACACACATCAATCTCAATTTGAGTACCAGGAAACACTGGGAAATGCTGACCACTTGCACCACCAATGTAAACAACATAAGCAGTGTCCTGAGTAACATAAAGCAATGCCCTCTTGATAGGTGTGCTAGCACTAACCAAAGGAGTGGCTGTACTGAGGATTGGAATAACAAATGATTGTAATGCAGTTGGAGAGACATACATCTTTATTGACTGCACAGTCTGCTGTACTTGCTGTACTTGATTTGATAACTCAATCAAATAAACACTGATGTAATTATAAATCTGATTAACAGCACTCTGTAAGAATGATGCAATGTAGATTGGATCCATATCATGAAGCACCTTATAATTCTCTACATAGATTTCAGAACCAAACCATGCACCATCAACAGTTGTCAATGATTGAAAGTAAGGGCTCATTACACCTTGAAACATGAAGAAATTATTGTAAAATGACAACAAGTATAACTGATCAAGTGCACTAACCACAGCATTCCAATCACTACTTCTCAATACCTGGAATGGTTGTTTATAAGGTATTCCAAATACAGACATCAAGAAGAAATAAATAATAACAATTTATTTTTAACTAAATAGGCTTAACCGATCACTTACTTGATAGTAAATCCTTTATTTCCTTAACTTTCTGTATTACCTTTTTTGCTTGCTTGATTGCAGGATGGTTAAGTAACTTTTCCTCTTCTATGCTTGATATTTCAAGGGAAAGTGCATAAACCTCTGAGATTAATTCCATTAGTTTGTCAGTAAACATTTTTGTCTTTGGATCAATTTGAGGTGCTTGTGCTTGTGGTATTGGTGGTATTACTGTGATATTGGGCTGGCCACTCCCTTGAAGCCCACTATTTTCTGAGGACATATTTCTGATAAAATGTTAGCTAAGTTATTTAAAAGGTTATTGTCTAAACCCCATGCAGACCACTTACTGATCCAGAAATTGTTAAATGCATCCAAACCAATATTCTCTAAAGTCCTGAATCTAACCCTGTCATGATTGTGGTGAAAGGCCATGCAATATTCCACACCAGCTTTCATGTACATGTTTAGCTGAAAGCCATTCATTACATATGGCCCTACAATATTCTTAACAATTCTCTGTATTTCCCTCATAAACTGCATAGACATACCCCACTTCTCTGCCCTATTGGTTAATGGTGCAAAAGGTGCATTCTCTGCAATGCCTGGGAATGCCTCTTGGAATAATTCTGTTAGGCTTGGTGGTATTGGCAAAGAGGGTATTGTTGGATCAACAAAAGCAAGGTGTGTAGCTGTATTGATTGGGTTGTACATATTCAGTACAGCCTCTCCTATTCTCCCAACAAGTTCTTGGAATTGAGGTGTCATTATTGATACAGGATAATCAATAAAGAACTCTGCATCAAGTGGATTCCAATCAAGAATAGCACCCCAAAGTACTTGATCAAGTACAAAGTACTGTGGGTAAGCCCACAAGTTGTTTATTTCCATTATTTGAGAAACGTATTGAAATGGGAAAATAACAAATAGTGGATTTTCCTCATAATGCTCAGGAAACTCACTGAAGTCTAAAATCATTACATTCATTATTGTTGATTTCTGTATCAACTGCATTATAGAATTCAACAATCTGTTTGCATACTCACCAAAGTATGGGTTAACATCCAAACCCTGAAAAACAAGTTGTGTTGATAAATTCCTTGAAATCTTATTAATTGCTGATCTTAAATACTGTTTGGCATTCTCTATTGTAAAGTTTGGATCATAGTAACAAAAATCAAATGTTGATACTCCGAATTGGCATTTTGTTATTTGTGTTTGGGAATATGTGCTTGATACATTTGGTTGAAGGATTATTGTTGATGGAATGCTTGTTGGTGGAATGTTAATTTTTTGTAAGTACTGAGGAAAATCGGGATATGTTATTTGAATGCCTTGCCACGTGTAAAAATCAAAAGAGATGGGTACATTGAAATCAATTGCAAATATGAAATCAAGTAGTAATGATGTTTCCATGACAAGATTAAATGGGAAATAATCAATTGTTACTCTTTGTGGAATTATAGGTGCAAATAGCTTGTTATTCAATGTTGTTTTGGGCTGGTGTATTCCCTCATATGATTCAAATAAATTGTATGACATCCCTCACTCAATATACTTAATGATTTTCGGGTATAAATTCTCAATTGTCATGTCCTTAACAGCATCATATGATTTTTCAGCCCTTTTCTCATACTCACCACTTTCCTTTATTTCCACAGCCTCTTTGATGGAATCAGCCAAATATTGAGGATCATAGTTATGAAGCTCAAACTCAATGCCATTATCAATAATCTCAATTACATTATCATAAGGAAATGTAATGTTTGCTCTTATATCACTGAATTCACTAAGAGGCATGTAATTACAATAAATAGCCAACCTCTTCATTGCATTGGCCTCTAGTAAAGGCAATCCAAAACCCTCTCCCAAGGATGGAATGATTAAGTAATCCATTGCATAGATAAATCCCAATATTTGCTCTCTCTGTAATTTCCCGAATTCACCAACAACCTTAACAACATTCTGATCAGTATTAGAAAGGATTTTTTCCTGGATCTCCTTAGGTGCAATTGCAAAAATAACAATCTTTGACTTTATCGAATTATCAAGCATATTCACAGCATCAGCAAGCTTATCCCATCCTTTCCTTTTATGCCCACCTTCTACAACACCAAAATAAATCTTACCAGGAAAATCCCTCTCAATCTTTGCTCTGTATCTCTCTCCAAATTGTTGTGCATTTTTTAATTCCTCTGGATCATAACCATGAAAAACAATATCAACCACTTTATAATTCTTTTCCATTAACTTCTGGGCAGTATAGTTAGAATTAGCAATAAAGTCAATACTATACCACATTGGAAAATCAGAACCAACACCATATGGAGTACCCTCTGTAGTACCATACCACACTTGCTTGATTGTCTTTGAGTAAACCTTGATTGTAGAGTATTGCCCTGCATACCTGCCAGCCATGACTGGATTCACAGGAAAAACCCAAATTATCCTCTCAGGCTTATAGAGAAGAAAGTCTTGATGTACATAATCATGGTAAACCCTCACATCATGCCCATTTTTCCTAACAATCTTAGCAATGTGATTAGCCACTACTGAAAGAGATGGTGCATTTGCATGATATATTGCAAACCTCACAAAAAAAGAAGAAAGAAAAGGAAATTTAATTTTAATTTTGAAGGTTTTTATACTATGTTATTTGCTTAGTATGTTAGGCCACTGACACCAAGGGCTTGTGCTATGGCCTGTAGTATTGTTGGATTAGCACCATATGCAGTCTGGAAATATGATGTTAGACCATTGACCTCATTAGCTAAAGCCTGGCCTGTTAATCTCTGAGTGACATGCCAAACCTTCTCGCCAAACGCTATATATGTTGCCCTCATTGGGCCAGCCACACCATACATGTCTAATATACCACCAATCAAGGACTGCACATTAGCAACGGATACAATACCTTCTTGTGCTCTTGATATAGCAACTTGCTGTACCTCAGTAAACCTTGTTTGCACTACAGTAGGATCATATTTTGCCTGCCACTTTGCTAGCCTTGCATTTCCTGGTTTGGGTAAACCCCTACTTCTTGCCATATCTGATCAAGAGCCCTTAGACAAACCAAAATATATTTTTAACTCTTATTTACCACGGTTAACCACACAAATAGTAATATGCAGTAATAATAAGTAACTATGAGTCATATATGATTACTTATAGTGATAGGCAATGATATAAAAACAGAGATAGTATCATGGTTAGAGACGGAAATAAGAATAAAAATAAAATAATAAGGAAAAAAGTGATGGGAAACAACCAATTCAAAGTGCTTGGAAACCAAATAACAAATGTGAATAACCTAGTTAATGGCCTTATTTCCTACACAGCAAAATATTTATCCTCAGTAGAGTATGATATTTCACGGTACTTTGAAGATAATGATGTTGTGATTGTAATAAGAATAAAAAATGTGGCTCACTTATTGAAGCAATAAGCATAAAAATCTCAGTATTTAAAAACCATGATAAGTATGTCTCAAATAGATATGTCAGGAATTGTAGAGGATATGTATGTCAATGTAATAGCAAACAGCCTTGCCACAATCTTTAGATTAAAACCTGGTTATATTTTTATTAATCTGCAGGGTATAAACCTGGATAAGCTTGATAGTGCAATACACCTACTCCTTGATAGTGATTTTAATGTACAGACAAAAAAGAGGAATAATGGCCTTGAAATAATGGTAAGCCCTAAGCAATCAAAGTAAGAAAAACAATTAGATTATTGATAATTGCATAAAACTTACTGAAACTAAAAACCAACAACAACTCATTTCTCCTTATTATTTTGCTTAAAAAATACAGAGCAAGTAAAAGTACTTGATAACTCATTACTGCAAAGAGACATGCTACATAACTATTGTGGAAAAATAACATGAATTTTGATGTTTCAAAAGCACCATAGTAAAAACTAGCATAACTTGTGATTAGATCAAGAATATTCAGGAAAGAGGCAATCAAAAACAATTTTGAAATGGGAAAGTATCTATCCAGCATCCTCATTCACCAAACTCCTTAACCACAATTTCAGCATATGCTCTGGTGCATGTCTGAAGCATAGCCCTTGCCAATGATCTTTTTCTTCTTTGTTTATACATTTCCACAAGCACTTTCAAATCCTCTAGGTTAATACCTTTCCTGGTCTCTATTTGGGATATGATCTTAAGGACTTTGTTGTAATTTTCCTCATTTGGCTTGTGGATATACTCAGTTACTGATGCTGTCAATTTTGTAGCATACCATGCCACATTCTGTAGTTTTGTTGCATCTGAAACCTTTACATTCCTCAGTGATTCCTCATAGAAGTTTACTGCAGTTAAGAGGTATTGCCATATTGCCATCCCTCTTGATTGTGCTCTCTCTTTAAAATAAAAGCGTATATTTTCGGGTACTTTAATCCTTTTCCACACGGTTTGGGTTTGGGTTTGGATTTGGGTATTCATACTCTGTCTGAGAGTAAGGTGCACCCACTAGTTTATAAACCTTTCCCTACTTAGTAAACGTCATTTAGTACCTCAATGAATGATCTATAAAGAGCACAGTATACTACCTCAATCATGTACATTTCCTTCATTCTCTCAATAATAGGATTTTGTGCATTTCCTGAAATAGAGAGGATAAGCACAATCTTAGGTAATACATATCTGTTGAATTTCTTAACAAGCATTCTTACCTTATCCTTATTATCCATGATTCTTGCATATGCATCAATAAAAAATGGATCACTTGAAAAGACATTACTTAGTACTGTCTTTATTGTTTCCTCAGTACTTGTGAAAGAAGAATCCATTTCTTCAGCTAGGTATGAGATTATTGTTTCAAGAGGATCAATAACTTCATACCTATTTTCCTGAGACATCATGATTAGTTACTGTTCTGTTAATTTTAAATCTAAGTCTAAAATGAATAATATTGAAATGAAACAAGAAGTACCAATATATTTTTACCCATACAAAAAAGAGCTCTCATTTAGTTACATTGCTGAATGGCATGTAAGACTCTTGAAGGAGAAATACAACATTCAGGAAATGCATTTAACTGCATTACCATCATTGGCCTCATATAACAGAATACATGCATATGTACATCCATACTTTTATCCATTGACAACAAATGGAGAAATAAAGGATACAATCCTTAAGAGACTCAGAAAAAACATTGATACATTAATTGCAGTGGATGTTGCAGACAGTAATCATTTATCTCATTGGGCTGTGGAAATGGCTAACTATGCCACTGCATTTATTGTGAATTCAAAGTGGTCTTATGATGCCTATGTAGAATCAGGAGTGAAAATTCCCGTGCATGTAATTTATCATGGATTAGAGCATGAATGGTTTAGGCCTATTAGAGAGCCAATCCATCCATCAATAAAGTTTATCAATGAAATTAAGAAGAAAAAGAGTGTTTTTGCAATCTTGTATTTCTTGTGGCATAGTGGTTGGCGGAAAGGTGCAGATCTTGCCTCTCAATTGATTGATTGCCTTGAAAGGAATAATATTAATTATTTGTTAATTATTAAGAAAATGGATATTACTGATCCTTCACTTAAGTTCTTTACTAAATACAAGACATTTATTGTAGAGGGAAAATTACCTAGGGATTGGCTTATAGATCTTTATGATATTTCAGATTTGGTTCTTTTGCCATCCCGTGGTGGATCCTTTGAATTATCAGGATTAGAGGCATTAGGCAGAGGAATTCCTACACTCATGCCAAATGTAGGGCCATGGATAGAATATACACCACCTGGGTTATCAAAATACCTGTGGGTTAAGACTGCAAGAATGGTTACTGTCCTGCCTGGTAATGAGATTCATGATGGTGCTGGTGCAGAGTGGGATACAAGTGATGCTTGTGAGAAGGCATTGAATATAATTAATAATTATCAAGAGGTGAGGGCAAAGGCCCAAGAGGGAATTCAATGGATAAGGGAGAGGTTTGAGTGGGATGTTATTAAAAAGGAATTATGGAGACTTCATGAAAAGTACTTCTATTGATTCCTCTCTTGATTTCTTTAAAATAGTTTCCGCATATCTTGTATTCCTCTCCTTTATGTCCTTATCATACTTACTCATACTTTTTCTGAAAGGACATATACTCCTTAAATCACAACTACTGCATTTTTTGTTTTTGAAAAGAGCTATTTCTTCTTCTGAAATTTTCTTTGGGTTTTTAACAATATCTACAGCATGCATAAACTCATTAATAGAATATGGTATATCAGAAACATCTAACTCAATGTTTATTGTGGGCAGTAATCTAAATTTTGGTGTTATTGTTATAGAAACAAATGGCCTTACATCTTTTCCATATACTTGCTTGTAAAGATCTCTATAAATTTTTGCCTGCATTGCACCTATGATTAAACTTTCAATACTATAGTAACCAAACCTCTGTTTTGAAGACCTTATTAAATAATCCAATGCCTCAAATTCCTCTGGTAATAATGAAAAAAGAGGGTCTGAAACAAATCTTTTTGTCATTTCATAGAATTTCTTGGCATATAGCTCAATACCAAAATAGTGATTTGTTACACATCCAATAGTGAATGGATACTTATCCCCACATCTATGTCTAACAACAGCCTCTATTTTCCTATTCTTATAAAAATAAGGAGAGATGGGTAAGAAGGATGCAATGATTTCCTTTATTCCATTTGCTATTGCTTGTAATAGAGTTGGTGAGGAGAAAAGATTGTGTAATGGTACTGTAATTCTTTTGTGCTCTATGAGCTTATCATTATCAATTGCATCTATCTTTCCTCTCACCTCATTTAACTCAACAGGTATTTCCCTCTGAGCATTTGGATAGAGATAGGAAACAAATGAATCATGTACATCACCAAAATAGTTAATGCTTGATAACCTGTATGGTGTAATATGCCTAATGTACTCAATGAAAGGACATTCTATTGTATTCCTAACCCATATTGAGTGGTTTTGCTTTTGTTCTTGCAGAATTACTTTAACCATAACTCACCTCACCTATACACTCTACTACTAATTCATGAATATCATAATTAATGATTGATGTAGGGATTGCAATGATTGGCTTGCTTTTACTTGTTGTATCTGTTCTTCTTTTTATTGTTAGATCCTCACCACCTATCTTTCCTGCAATACATCTTAATACGTCATATATAATATTAAAGTGGCCTGGGTATATCCTAATGTTATGAAGGAGAAGGAATGTATTTATTTTTCTTGGTGTGAAATAATAGACAGAGCCTCTTTGTCCTTTCATGGTCTCTCTGAGAAGTAACTCTATGATTTCCGTGAGCATGATTACTTTCGAAGTCTTGTTTTTTATTTCGGCATGCATTTGTTCTTGTTTTTATTTCGGGTCATTTATAAATATTTCCCTCTTGATGAAAAGGGGAATGCTTATAAAGGTGTCCTTAATAATTATTTCTTAGAATGAGTAATGAAGCAAAAGCAAAGATAGGTAATTTATCAGTCAGATATGTATGTAATGAATTCCTTTGTGATGTATGCATAGAAATCGAAAATGAAGAAAAATGTAGCAAAGTGCATCCTAATGAAATTAATGATATTTCAACTGCCCTAGGCATCTCAAAAGAATTGGCTGAAAAGATTTCTTCAGTACTTATGAAAAGTATTAATAAGGATCAAGGAGAGCAATTTATTGGTGAATTCAGCAGAAATAAGGATATTTTCCATGCATTTAAGGGTAATAATTATTATTTTGTGAGACAATACTATGGTGAAAAAGAGGATGGAGAGGTACAATTAGGAGAGAGGGAAATTCCTATCTATGATGGCGAATTGAATGTAAGGATCTTGCAAGATGTTTTTCTTAAGAATAATTTCTACATTATTATATCAAAATATGGCAATTATATTGGCCTTGAGCTAAGTGATGTGCTTAGGGATTTCATTGCAAATGATGTGGGAATAATGAATGAGCAGTTGATAAGCCCATTTGTGAGACTAATGTTTAGAAAGAAGGATGTAGAAATTGGTTATGCATATCAAGGCTTTTACCCTGACGGTTGGAGAGATGGAGTATTGCCCTATCCATATATAAAGAGTGAGTGCAATCCACATGCTTTTGAGGAATTGATTCAGTGGATTGATAATACATATAATGAGAATAAGATTCATGCATACTTCAATGTAGCAATTACCCTTGCAAAACTTTATACACCTGCAATTAGGATGCAGAGGATATTTGAGGATAGGATCCTTATTAATACAGGGCCAAAGAGGGTTGGCAAAACAACACTGCAGAGAAGGTTAATTTTTGCTTTAGGGCTTATTGAGAATGAGGTGAGAAAGCTTGGAGATAATGTTATAAAGACTCAGGAGAGACTTAGAAATTTACTTAATATAAACATGGCCCCCTTGTTCTTGGATGAAGTAATGAGCAAGGGTTTTTTAACACTTTCTGATACAATTCTCTCAATAGCCACTGAAGTAGGTGAGGTGGGGCTTCATGCATCAAAGAGTGGAATAGGCTTTAGTGCAGTGTTTAAGTCCTTAAGGCCTATCATAATTAACACAAATCTACCACCTGGCAAAATCATAGAGATTCTTGGAAAAGAAGAAATTGATGCATATAGCAGAAGGATATTAATTGTTAATTGGCATAAAGAGCCACTGCAAAGGATGAAGTATGGTGATATTCAGTCAGGATTTTTCCCATGCATGATTGAATTATGGAATAATGCATCATACAGGAATGATTTCCTTAATAGTGGTGATATTTTTGAGCTAGCAATGAAAATACTTAAAGCAATTTTCATAGAGTACAATATTGACACTACAAAAATACAGGAATCAGTGATCAGCATTTTCAATGAATTTTCTATTGAGGAGGAAAAGTATGAGATAAAGATTGAGGATTTAGTTATACAGAGGGCTTATCAAATAGCATCAAACTTACTGAAAATCACTAACATAACAAAGGCCAAGCTTATTGATATAATGATCCTCAATCCTGATGTTTTTGGAATAATGCTTTGGAAAGGTAAGGCAAGTGATGTTATTCAGGAGGAAATTGATAATGTAAATAAATTCTTTATAGCACTTAATGTGATAAATTCAGATGGAGATGTAATCACAAAGAATGAGGACATGGCAAAGCTCTATAAGGACATTGAGGAAAAACTCAATGATGGCATCATAGGTATTATGATAATTGCAAAGTCACGTCAGGGAATACTTCATGAATTTCCCAAAGATCTATGGGGTAAAAAAGCCACATATGTACTTAGAAATAAGGAGAGAATTGATGTTGTACCTTTCAGATTTAGCGAATTGTTTAGGATAATGTTCTTGAATGAGGTGGCAGAGAATGATTAAGACGGTCTTCATAAGGTATAATGATGTTTTATGGAAAGAAGTAATGGGATTTAGGATAGGTGCATTGATTGCATACCCAGAGAGGCCAAAGGAAAAATATGATTTATGTCTAATTGATATAGGATTTAGAGGTGCAAAAGAGGATATTTCTGTTTTGCATGCCTTGAAGTACTACATTGATGTAATGCAGAACTGCAGTACTGCTTTTCTCATTACTCCTGACAATAATCAATACTACTCAAAATACTCACTTAAGCTTGCTGACTTGATTAAGTATTTAAGAAATAAAGCATTGAGGGAAAAATTTAGTAATGATGTAACTTGGGTTTTGCCTATTCACGGTACTTCTCACTTTGCTTTGTACAATACAGTGTGTTATGATATTGTTGACTTTGGTTTCAAGTGCATTTATGGATTACCAAGCCACAGGGCCACAATTGGCATGTATGATGCTTTTAAGTTTATTGATTGCTCTAAAGAACCACAAGCATGCATTAATGTTAATTATTTCAAGATAATGAAAATACTTGATGCTAACAAGAATGCTGAATTCCACGTAATGGGATGTAATAGAGCAATATTTTCTACTTTTGTTAAGTCAAAGGCATTTGAGAGGGTAATAAGTGTGGATACAGAGTCCTACAGGAAAAAGTGGCCTAATGAATCTCCTGATGGCCGTAGAATGTGTGATTCTACAGAGTGTCCTCAGTGGTTTCTAGAATGGTTGGAAAAAGCAATTGATGGCCCAATCCTAGATGTTTCTCCCTTACTTTTCTTTTAACAGCAAATAACAATAAAAATAAATTATCAGGATTTGCATGACTCTATATGGGTAAGTCAGGTATGAAGAAGGATGGGAAATCCAGGTTTGAAAAGTGGTTAGCAAAGTATGATCCAGAAGTAATAAAGAAAAGGTTTGAGGAAAGCTTGGATAATCAGTGATTCACTCATTCATAAGTGCATATAGTGCTAGTGCACTAAGTATTGAGCTGAGTACTAAGTCAATTATTCCAAGTATTATTGTTAGTGTGAGGAGAAGGTGGATGTGTAGTACTGCATAGAGGATAAAGAGTACAATCACAATAATTGTCAAAGGTATAAGTGTAGTAAACATTATTAGTATTGTCATTCCCATCCACATAAGTATCAGTGTTATTATTGCAAGTATTGCCTCAAATTCTGGATCCATACAATAAGATTGGAAAAAATAAGTATTAAAGCATTTCTGCCCATGTTTTGGTTTTTGTTTTTATGGGTTTGTTTGGTTTGGGTTTTGACTAAGGAAAG
>ERZ1669250.683-NODE-683-length-13918-cov-32.856597_pt1 | contig 13918 bp, 19 predicted proteins | sample MGYA00579295_ERZ1669250 | MGnify/ENA primary metagenome ERZ1669250 (study PRJEB41166, sample SAMN08046056) | hot springs metagenome | biome: hot spring; feature: acid hot spring; material: thermophilic sediment; isolation source: thermophilic sediment from acid...
GAGTGGGTAAATACTGGACCAGAAACATTATGTTGCCAGAAATCTTTAGGATCAATGAGCTGTAATATATACGCTTTGCCATACCCACACCCAACTAACAATTCAGAAATAAGTGCCAATGTAAATAATCCTGTTCAATCAAATAATGTTTCTGTGGCATATACTCCAATTAATGTATGCATTCCCTCGCAGATTAATATATCAGTAACCCCTTCACCAACTGTTATTAATAATATGAACGTTAATATAAATTATTTTTCTCCAAATGTTACATATACATGGACATTTCAGGTATTGGATAAAGATGGAAAACCATGCCCATATTGCTGGGTTAGTGGCTTGTTCATTATGTATTTGCTTAATAAATATTTTGGGTATACTTATAGCTATGGATATTATACAGACGGTAATGGGCAATTCCAGATGAAATGGACACCAAGCCAAGCTGGGAAAGAACAAGGTAGCACCGTTGAAATACCATCACTTGATGTGTGGTGTTACTGTTGTGGTTATGGCAATTTTTCACCGAAAATAAATTTAGTTAATATAGATGATAGTACAGAAAGTTATGGTTACATAGGTGTAGTTGGAATCCCGACCCCCGTATCAAGTGCATATTTCCCTAATATAACGGCGACAATAATGAATGATGGAAATCAACTTGTAATATCTGGTCCAAGCACTTTAGATAACTCCGCAGTCTTAATGTTATATGACCCAACAACAGGAAAAATTGTAAATGAAGTAACTTACAGTGCTTATGTTTCCAGTTCATTAAAAACTTTAACTTTAACAACAGAAGATCTCCCACCGTTTGTTACAGGATCCACCGTCGTTAATTTTAATGGTACATTGAATTCAAATGTATATTTTGTAATTTATCCAAAACTTGACATATTACAGTATTATGCTCCAGATTTTAAGACTTTACCAATAATAATTGCTCATGGAACGGCAACTTTAAACCCATGGGGTTTCCCTGTATTTAATGGTGGAGCAGAAGTTTGCTACAGCAGTATAGGTTCAGATGGATTATGTGAAATGTAAAAAATAAAATTAGTGATGTAATATGGCAATAATATATAGTAATAAAATAAATATAACGACCCAAAAAATAGTTGCTTATACTTTAGGTATAACAGTTGAAGATATTGATACATGCAACCCAATAGAAAATGCAAGCGTAACAATAAATGGAATAACCCAAAAAACAAATTCAAGTGGTTTTGTTTCGTTCAATTTGCAAGCTGGGACTTATACAATTAATATTTCTGCGGCTGGTTATAGCAATGCATCAAAACAAATAAGTATTACAGAGAATTCAACAACAATTATTTATCTTTCACCAATAACGTGCTATTTTGATGTATCCTCGTCTGTTGGTTCCGGGAAGGGTTATATAAACCCATCAAGTGCCGTTGTTTCTGGGAGCGATCAAATATTGTTTGCTGCTATTCCAGACAGCGAGTATCAGTTCAGTTATTGGGTAATTAAAGGTAATAAAGGGACATCAGCACCCATAACTTCGGAAATTTTAGTAGTCAATGTTGAAACGCTTATGCAATATTCAATATGCAACAGCCCCATAACAATAATTGCATATTTTAAACAGGCAATAACTGGATTATAGTTATAGGTAATAAATATGATTAGGGATTTTATTATACCCGGGGTATTGGCATATATTGGTGCAAATTCGTTGGCATTAGGTAGCAGTTTATATTCCAGCCAGTATGGTGAAGTTAATAAACCAAACGGTAAAGTAAGTATAATCCTGCCATCACTGAGCATTGATAGCTATCTGATAGATAATGTAATGGATTCAATATTTAAAAGTAATGTTATAATGGAATATCCAGATAGTTTTGAATATATACTTGTTACTGATCCAAGCTTCAACGGGTTTGGTGATTTTGATTATTTCGATAAGATTATTAAAGCACCGTTGGGGAAATTAACTGCAAGGGATATGGCTATAAAGCAGTCATCTGGAGATATAATTGTTGCGATTGATGCTGACAGAGTATATAATAGAAATTGGTTGAATGAAATGGTAAAACCGTTTAATGATAATGATGTTGTTGGGACTACATCGTTTATTGTTTATAGTTTTATTACGACCCCATTTGATGTTATTCCAAAGCTTGCTTATTACTCAAGCAAGATGGACGGTGGTGGAAGTGCATTTAGAAAGGATGCATATTTAAAAGTAGGGGGTTTTAATTTGAATATAGACCAGCTAGACTGGAATTGGATGATCCAAGAAGAAGAGATATTGTTCAAGAAAAAGCTTGAACGGGTCGGCAAGGTTGTATTTGTTCCAATACCTAATTATGCAATACCCAGACTTTCAACACCAAAAAGATTGGTAATAGAACAAAATAAAAACGTTTAAATAATGGTATAGAATTAGTGATACTGAAGGTTAGTAATATGGCAACAATTTATAGTAATATAGTTTCAGTAACGGTTCAGGGGCAAACAACGCAATTTTCAGCAACACTTAGCCCCCAATCGGATACTATAACTTTAGGTAATTCGGTTACATTAACTTGTACTGTATCGGGTGGTGTTGCCCCCTATATTTATAGTTGGTATATTGATGGTGTTGATGTAGGAGAGTATGGTTCTTCTTATGTATATACTCCATCCACTTCAGGGACACATACTGTATATGTTTATGTTGTTGATTCACAAAATAATAGCACAAATTCCAATAGCTCAACCGTTATCGTAAACGAGCCATCTGTATCATATTCTGTTTCTGTATCAGCAAGTCCCAGCTCAAATATTCAGGCAAGTGCTGATGTTACGTTTACAGTAATTGTTTCTGCATCTGATGGTTCTATACCAACGGGGTCTGCAACTTTATATATAGACCATGCTAGTGGGACAATATGGTGGACAGGCTCTTTAACATTATCCAACGGTCAGGCAAGCGTTACATTACAGCCGGGCATGTACTTACAGAACGGTGAATCATACATGACTTATTATGCTATTTATCAGGGATTCCAATCACCCGTTGAAGAAATAACTTTCCAGACAACCGTTGACCCAACATCAATATCGTTGTCCACAAGTTTATCCGGGACAACTTTTACACCGGGTCAGGATGTCACATTTTATGTTTCTTCTAATGGCTCAAATTATTCTTGTGTATTATATGCTTGGGCTGGGAAGAATACTGGAACACCAAGCAATGCTTGGGGTTCTTGGAATATTGCCATTGGGGATAACGGAAGTGGGCAAATAACACTTGATCCTTCTCAAGTTGCAACAGCCAACAGTGGATATTGCACTTGGCAAGTATTTGGTCCAAATAGTATTGTGTCAAATTCAATAACTTTACAGGAAGAATCAACGCAAATAACCCAGATAAGCTTTTGTGGAAAAAGTACTGGTTATCAAGGGGATGTGGAATTTGTGGCAACAACAAATGCCGGTGGGTCTGGAACACTGTATTTAGCTGCTTATAATTACAATCCTTCAACAAATACGATTGGTTCTTTGATATGGGGTCCTGAGCCATGGCTTGATATAACCAATGGGAGTGGGTCTGTAACATTAGTCCCCGGGGTTGTTGCGGAAAATACGGCTTGGATTGCATATAACAGTTCCGTTAAAAGTAATTATGTATATGTAACAGGTGCATCTTCTTCAAAACCCGGAACAATAAGCCCAACATGCTAATAAAGGTGATGAATAATGGCTGATGAAAACGAAACCGAAAAGGAAAAAGCTGAAAAATATAAATTATTAAAAAGCTTACAGGATATATCCGATAAATTATATGAAGAGGCTTATATGTGTTTAATGGATAGATTAAACCAGTCCCCAGATCAAGGGGAACCAGAATCATGTGAGAAGTTGGATAATACGTTTCGTGCAACAGCATATATTGTTAATGCACTTAACCGTATAAATGATTCAGTTAAAGGTCTTGCACAGATATTTTCTATAGAAGAAAAATATATCGGGCAACCAGCTGAACCGAAGACCCAAGCAGAAGCAGAAAAAAAGCTTTCTGAAATACCGCCAGAGCTGTTAACAAAAGAGCAAATAAGAAAATTAGAGGAAGAAGAAGAACAAAAGAAATTAAAAGAAATTGCAAACGCAAAGAAAAAAAGAAAGAGTAAAGAAGTTTAAATATATTGTGGATAGCTGGCGTATTTGGTGCAAGACGAATGTTTGCTGTTCCAGCTATTCATAAAATTTAGTGCATCGTTTAATGAACTGAATGAATATCTTGAAATTTCTGTTAACCGTGAATCTAAACAATTCTTTTTTTCCATAATTTTTACAACCCACATAGTCTTTAGTATTACCAATAAGTATATAAATGTTTTCTTTTTATTAGAAAAGTTTAAATAATGTTATTACTATTACCATTTGGTTACACCAAAAATGTAGCCATGGTGGTTATAGATGAAGGCATATATAGCGAAGCTTAATGAAACACAGGATAAAATTATAACGGAAACAGCCGAAAAGTTAAAGTCTCTTGGGTTGCTTGAGACGGGTAGTAAATATGAGATCACAAAATTATCCTTGTATACACTTGTTATTTTGTTTAATAAAGAAAAAGTAAATGAATTTAGGGGTGAAATGAATAATGGCAAAAAATAAAGAACAGGAAAATAGCGATACTGGTTCGGATATTGATACATTACTTGAACAGCAGTTGACATCAGTTAAAGGTGATTCTGGGGACCAGCAATTATCCAAAAAACCCATCAGAGCTATGAAAACAATAAATGCTGATGGTAGGTTGCTTGCGGCATATGAAGCACTTAGAAAAGAAGGATATAAAAAGTCGTTTGATGATTTTTTGGTTGACGCATCTATGTTTTTTGCGAAAGGAAAGTATGGTCTTGATTTTGTTATTGAAAAATCACTTACTCCTGATGATACTGACCAATATTTAAAAGTTAGGAAAAAGGATGATGGCGAAGATAACGGTGGCAATAAAAACAACAGTTCTGTTGACCCATATGATCTTGCATTAAAATTATTAACTGGTGGCACTTCAACAGAAGACCCACGTGTCCAAGTATTAAATATGCTCCTTGAACAGAAAAGGCTTGATATGGAAGAACGAAAAATAAGGATTGAACGTGAAGAACTTGAAAATGAAAAAATAAAAACAGAGATTGAAAAATTGAAAACCGAAAATAAAAAGCCACCGGTTGAAGAAACAACAAAGCACAATGATGGCAATATGGAAATATTAAAGTTTATGTTTGACCAGAACCAAAAATTCTACCAGACAATGGCTGAATTATATAAGTCAGGAATGCCAAAAGAAAATAATAATAACCAACAGATGGAATTATATAAAACAATGGCTGAACAGCAAAAAGAATATTACCAGACAATAACCAATTTACTTCAGGGACAGCAGGCTGAAAAAATTTCAGAGCTTGAAAGGTATGTTGCATCACTAAACCCAAGTGTTTGGCTATCACAGAAAGCTGAGGAATTCAAAACCTATAAGGAAATATTTGGCGGTGGCGGTGGCAAATCCCCGGAAGAAATAGAGAGGGAATACCAGCTACGCCTTGAAGAACTAAGAATGAAACACGAGGATACAAAAGAACAGCGTGAGGCGGAAAGGGCAATGCAAATAACACAAACCATTAAAGATGGATTTTCAGCATTTTCTGAGCAAATAGGGAAGCCACTTGGCGAAGCTATTGCTTCGAGATTAAGAGAGAGTAGCCAGCCAAAGCCCAATCCTTCTATGCCTTCACAACCACCTGAACAGACGTTAAATAATAATGTTATAAGACCATATAAAATCCCATTGAATGACCAAGAACAAAATACTGCACCACAACCAAATATGGAAAATAACCAGACACCCGAACAACAAATGCAAGAATATGATATCCCAATAACAGCATATGTAAAGAAAACAGAAGTAAAGGACAATGATAAAAATGACCATAATGAGCAAAATACTATTGAAAATATTAATGAGGAGAACCAATAGAAAATTATAAATAATTCTTTTACTATTACTATTAATTATGTTTGAAATATATTTTGATATTGGTCAGATTCTTTTACAGGATGATATAAAGGACCTAGGAAGGTATTGGTACGAGGGTCATCCTAGTATGATACACCATTGGCAGTGGGGCATTTTATTGATGCTTGGTTCTGTAATGGCTGAGGCGTTTTTAATGATGAATGATGTATTAAGTTCATTGAACATAGATAATGGAGGTGTCAGTGATGGCAAAACCACCACAAAACCTACGTGAGCAAATCCAGAGCCAGATAGTCCATGGCTTTGTTTTAGGGATACTAAGCTCTTTTTCGAGTTCTGATTTTGAATATTTTATATCAAAGAATATAAATCTGGTCGATGCGTTTGCAAATATAATGGATTTTGGGAGCAATACCCAGGCACTTGCTGTTCTTGATATTATTCGCAAGAATAAGAATAGAATTGATGAATATTTGAATTATGATGCCATTATGGAACAGATGTCGGACCATAGACCAGACCTTGTTAAAGTATTTTCAACAGAAAAAGGGAAGGAATACCTAAACAGGCTTATTAAGGATATAAAGAGTATATTGTCCCAGCTTATTAATTAAAAAAGTTTAAATAATCTATTGCTATTAATAAACCATAGGTGAAAAAAATGGTATTTTCTGAATACCTTAATGATTTGTTCGAGCCGTTTGGCAAAAAAGCAGGATTGAGTGGACACGACATGTCTTTGATTTGGACACCACAGATTTTGGCATCACTTGTTCAGGTTCCAGTAAACTTCTTTACGACAGAACTAGGGGCAAAAGTGATTGATCTAGTGCTTGGTGCTATAGGTGGTTTAGCGGTAGGATTTGGGGCAGTAAAGGGTAAGGCTGCTGCTGAACTTGAGGAAATGATATCATACTGGATAACCAATCTTTATGTTCCAGCGTATGGTTCTTCACAGCTTCCAGCCCAGATTTCAAACCTAGCTGCTGGAATACAAAGCGGTAATACGTCCCAGATAGTCTCATCCATTTATTCGGGACCAACAGCAGCACAGAGTGAGCTGAATACATACTTGGGTATGTTTAATCCAGCAACTTATAGTGCAAGCATAAGACCAGCAGTTAAACCAAATGTGGTTAAACCAATAAATGCTTATACACCAGCTGTTTCAGTAAACAGGCAAGTTTCAGCAACACCAAACAATGTTCTAAGAATGTATAGCAAATAAATAAAAGGTTTAACCTTTTAATCATTTTTTGCTTTTTATTTATGATAGATTATGTTAGGGAAGGGGAATATATTCACTGGAAACTTGCATTAAAAGATAAGTTTTTTGTCCTAAAAAGGAATGGGTATTTGTTCGGTGGTTATTATTTTCCTGTTTATTATTTTTATGGTGGCTCAAAATTTTATGATGGGAAATATGAATATTTATACCCTTTGCCGATGTTAGGTGTCATCAATGATGATATTGCATTTGTTTTCTATGACCATTATGATATAAAGGAATTTTATTACAATGATCCTGTTATTGACCCAGTATTAATTGAAATAGAGCCAACAAACGTGAAAACAATAAAGCATATTTATTATGATAAAAAATTAATTGATGAATATAATAAAGTGTTCAACCTTAATTTAAAGCCAAAAGAAAATGTTATTGTTGTGGAAACAGTGCCTTTTACTTTTAAAAATAATGCATTAGATTCATTTATATTTGGATAGTTCTTTGCTGGTGTTGTATAAATCTAAAAGTGATTTTAGCATATCCTCTTTTGATTTCCATTTTTCTATTTTTGCATACCTGTAAAACGTTTCCTGATACTTCAGGTATGTGTTTTCCATAACCGGTATTTGTATTACTCTTGGCTTTTTTTTCAGTTCAGACATAATCTTTAGTATTAATTACTGGTATTTAAATCATTATGGTTATTGTTTATAATAAAGATAATATCATTAAGGATTATGTTTAAATATAATATTATGTTTATGATAGCCTATGGCAATTATAGATGGATATTATAGGGAATTAGTGAGCTTGACATCGGGTACCAACATAGATATATCAACGGTACTTAGGAAGTTTCCAGCAACACCTGCAATGATGTACCCGGAATTTGACACCACAAAGTTGTCAAATGTAAGAATAACGAATGATGAATTGGCGGATTTCATAAGAGTGATAAACAGTGCTTTCAGGGTTTATTACCAGAACGGAACATCAAACGACAATTATATTGATGCAATTTCACCGCTTGCTTTTATTGCATTGTATCAAGCAAAGGAAGACCTTGGCGGAGTCTTTGGTCTTGATTCAAGTGCAACATTATTTGCATCAGCAATAAGACCCATAACATTTACAGCAGCTAATACAACCCCACAGCAAAACTGGAACTTTAATGTATCAACGGCTGGGTGGAATACAAGCTTCTTTACAATTAATACAGCATTTACCAGCTCAACGGCTGATCTTAACTTGTATAATAATGTAACAATGTTTATTGCTGGGTTTGAAGAAGTATCACCAAGCGTAAAGCTTTTGGAACTTCAGTTTGTAACACCGTCTGGTGTAAAGGAAGGGGTTAAGGACTTCCCATTGAATGGACTGCCTGGAACAACAAACCTATTAATGCTTGACCAGTCATATTATATTGGAAAGAACCTTAAATATACTATTGATATGAACTTTACTGCAACAGGAGCAATTGAATTAAAGCCAATTGGACTGCAGTTCATGACAGCCCAGTACTTCAATCAGGAGTAAAATTCCTGATTGATATACACACATACAATTGAGGTGAATAAAAATGTCATTGTTTTATGAGGCAATAGCGACATCAGGAACTTATGCAACGGGCGGAATAACTATTACTGTTTCCAAAGCGAATGCTATAAATGGTGTTTATGCAATAACTACGGTTGGTGGATATGTTGCTGAAATAACAGCATTCAGTGGCAAGACCATAACAGTTAAGATTTACGTAATGCCTTCAGCAGCAACAGCAGGTCCATTGGTGGAGCAGAGTGCAGGCGGAGCAATACCAGCAACTATATATGTGATATACGACGGCTATTAGGTAGCCATTGACTGAAACACACACAGAGGTGAAAAAATATGGCTGATTTACTTAAAGAAAATTATATATTGGGATTGTCTGTATCGGATACAGAATATGTGTTCTGGAGAATATCAAGGACAAACTCTTTTTCATTAATTTATAATTTTTATACAGAGCAGAACCTGGCACCGTTATCCGCTGTTAATACAAATATGAACGGTTATTCTCCTTATTATACGCAAGTAACATCATTCCCAATACCACAATCGTTTATAAATACAAACGTAACGGATATGTTCAAGATAACAAATGCTAACGAGATATGGCAAATTTTTGTTGGTGTAAGCCCTTCATATCTTAGGGTTGTCCCAATACAGCCATCATCTTCAGCACCAATATACCATCTTGACCAGAGCATTAACCCGTTAAAAACGTTTATGGAGATTGGTTATGATGGTTTTATGAGTCCTTTTGATGACCCAAGCGATATTTCTGAAGCATATATATTGAGTGGTTTGAACATCGGTTTTGTTCTTCAGAATCCCGTTAGCATACCAATATCCCCAGTATTCAACTTTATTATAAACAGGATGGTTGTTGAACCCATTACGGACCCAGCAACTGCAAAGGCAATAATTGATGGTAGGATACCTGCACACCTTGTTTCTGTAAGTAGCATAAGGCAGGATATAAAGAGCAGTATAAACTGGTCCAATTACCCAAACGCAACAGTATTTAATATAATTGAAAAGACTGGTAAAGTTATAGGAGGCAGATAAATATGGCACAGGAAAGCAAAATAAAAGATTATGACTTATTTATACTTGAAGGAGCCTTGAACAGTACCACTGCAGTAAATTTGACATTAAAGGGTCAGAGCACGATCGGCGGTGTATCGGGTGTCGTAACGGTCCCAAATGATTTCGTGATGAAAATAAAGAACGGGATAATAACAAATACTTATACAGCAACTATTACTGTGACCATACAGGCATATAACGGGACAACAACAGTACCATTATATACGGTTGAAGTCCCTGCTGGGTCAACAGTAAATATATCTGATAATTGGTTTTCAATGACCGTTAGCCCGGGCTATTATTTACAGATTGTAGGTTCTGCAAGCTCAACAGGTTATGTATATTTAAACGCTTATTTCGTGAAGGGTGGGTCTACCCCGTTCTAACCACATATTTACGGGGTTGATTTAAATGAATGTATTCCCTTTGTTGAATGGCTGGAAGAGGGTTATAGTAAATTCACCATTGTATAGTGGCAATGTTATTACTGTAAATAATGTATTTGAGCTGGCAAATTATGATGGTATAGGGTGGCTTTATTCAGTGTCGGTTGTTTCAACGGATGCCGATATGTTGCTGAGAGTGTCTGTGGATGATAATGTTTATGAATCAACCCCACACCTTATAAGCATTTTTAGTGAACCGTTTGAGCATTTTTCTGTTCCAGCGTATAACGTAAGTTATGAAAATACATATGTTTATGCAATAAAGTATTATAATGCAAACGGTACTGAATTCAAGAAAAAAATAAATATTTCTGTTATACCGTCGGGTTCATCAATGCAGGTATATGAATACGATATTGAATTTATAACCATAACTGATGTAAACGCATTTATATCATCTTATAATGCATTATATTCTTCCGTGTCGCCAACCAGTTCCAGTCCTACTGTTTATTCAACAACATCCCAATCAACCAAAAGCACAACAGTCAAGGATATCTGTTTCGGGTGAGGTGATATTATATGACCCTTGGTAAAGCAGTTAGTTATGCGAACAGAATAAAAATAAATGAACCAACAGACCAGTCAGGCAATGTTCTTGTTAATTTAGCCGTACCCTTGCCCGCTGGAAATAATACGATCGGTAACATTGGGTCCATTGGAAGTCTTGGGTCTATAACCGGTGCATTGCCTGCTGGGAGCAATACGATTGGTAACATTGGTCAAATAATTAACCCATTGCCTTACCAAAACCCCACCAGCATAAATATTATTAGTTTATCAGCACCTTCTGCGAATTATTCAGCAGCTATTGCAAACCCCGGGGTTAATGCCTATAATTTTGTTATAATATATAATCCAAATACCAATACTATTTATATTGGTAATTCTTCAACACAGCCGATACCAATAGTCTCTGGTGGCAGTTTATCATTGGATGCTAATCTAGCCCCGATAAATATGTCCACGATATATTGGTTGGGTCCTAATGCCGGCAACCAAGTGGTGGTGATGTACGCATGACAAATTTAAGCAATCCTCAAATTTATTATCCAAACAGTAGTGGGTTTTTAGGCAATTATTCTGGCTCAAACCCGAATAGTTCAAACGGTCAGTGGTGGTATAGGACGGATACAGGTCAGATACTCCAGAATATAAACGGGAATATTATCCCAGTTACAACTGCACCGAATACACTTATAATTTCCAGCAACCAAACCATTGGTTCTATATCGGTCCCCACAGTAGTTGAACAGAATATTATTGTTATGCCCAATATAACTCTTACTATTTTAGGGACTATAACTTTTGAAGGAACAGTAACGGTTTTACAGGGCGGAACGTTATTATCCTCAAACCCACAAGCATCATCTGGTCCTGTTAATAATTATTATTATTTCTTGCAATCATTTTATTTAAACGGAACATATAGCATTGCACCAAATAATATAGATATATTTTCATATTCGCAGACCATTACAACAATATCCGGACCAAGCTCTTCAACTATAACGGGTTCTGGGACGTTCCATATACCGAATGGCATAACTGCAACAGTAAACGCCAATGTAAATATTTCAGTAGGTTCTGTTGCGGGTAAAGGAACGCTGTCTATAAGTTCTGGATATACGATTACCGTTAATTCAAATTCCAGTTTTTCAATAGCTACTGTATCTGGTTCTGGTTCTTTGGTTATATCGCCAAGTTATGTGCTAACGTTTTCTGGCAGTAATTTACTGCCATCTGTATTAACAGCAAATGGAACACTTGCTTTATCTGGCAATTATACTTTGGCAACAAATATTACCAACGGCACCGGGAATATACAGGTCAATAGTGGTTATGTTCTTACGGTTGGCTCATCTTTAACACTTGGCTTTAGTTCTGTATCTGGTGCCGGAACGCTATCTGTGTCATCTACTTATACATTAACCATTGGGGCAAATACCACATTATCAATTGCAACTATTTCAGGTGCTGGAACAATTGCATTTGGTGCGAACACAATAACCATTAACGGGAATGAAACATGGTCAATAACAGGAATGTCAGGAACAGGAACACTAACAATAAACTCTGGATATACTCTTACATTAGGTGCATCGTATACATTTGATTTTGGAACAGTCTCGGGTGCGGGGACATTATATGTAGCATCTACTTATACGCTTACCCAAGGAGCAGCAATAACGCTTTCCATAGCAAATATATCAGTTGCAGGGACTTGGGCTAATGCTGGCTATGGCATAACCGTTCCATCAGGTTCAACAGTGTCTTGGAATGTATCGGGTTCAATTACAACAGCAACAACTGCTGGGACTTTAACAGTCAACGGGACATGCTATTGGATAGGTTCAGGAATAACACCAGCAACGAGCAATGCACAGGCAACCTTTACTTTAACATTAGCCGGTACTGGGGTATTCATTGGTTCTCCAGCAGGTAAAGGGACAGCAACAACCGCAGTAGCATTATCTGCAACGGCAATTGCTGCTGGTGCTGGTGATGGCAGTGCTGCAGGCACAGGTTATATTCCGTATTACTCGTTTTCATCACAGGCAATACAAGGCAGTGCAGTTGGCAAATATACTATCGGGACAGAAAATACAACTGCTGCAACATATCAAGGGTTCGTATTAATATATATAGGCACTGCTGCAACGAATTTTACTGTTTCTGGTAATTTCGGATACACAAGTGCCGATGTTTCAGGGGACACTATTGAAGCATTTAATATGACGGGTTCGGCTGGAACGATAACTTTAACGGGTGATTTATATGTATGAGGTGGAAACATGGTAATACCAATTGAAATTAATATAAAGGTCGGTGATTTTAATTACCACTTTAATTTAAACCTTGAAATTAAAGAATTGGATGTTCCGTTAAAAGAGTTGCCTGTTGAAATACACCCAGAGGTCCTTAAAGATGATAAATAATAATGAGGTGAACAATAGATGACAGTAGAAATATTAATAAACGGGTTTGTGCCATCAGATACTAATGTGCATAGCTACCAAACAGACCCGGAGTATTTCTTTTACCCGAAAGTTGGAAGGGCTATACCGCCAACAACAAGTTTTACGATTTGGGTATATAATTTAACCAACGAACCAGTGACCGTAACTCCTATTACAAATATTGTTAATAATGGGTCTGCCCCAGATGCAATGCTTGTTCCGTCTTATACGGTTGATGCCAATGATACTGATATGCGTTATTTCCCATATGCTGATTTTCCAATAAATTATTTATCATTAATGATTCAGTTCAGCACTGTCCCAACAACAGGAAGCATAATTGCATATTTAATATTAAACGGTGCAGACCCGGTCGTGGAAGTGGTTACACCAGCACCATCTACAGTACCATCAAAACCGTTGTCCGGCTTTTATGAAGTTATTATAACCGAAACGGGACTGCCAACTGGTTCAGTATGGTCAGCAAATGTAAACGGCGTTATTAAGCAAACGAACACCAACCAGATTATATTCTATGAAACAAACGGCAATTATTCATTCCAAATTTATGGAAGCAACTATTATGGCTACGAGAATCAACTTTATACATATTCGCCCAGTCCGGCAAGTGGGACGGTAACAGTAAGCAACGGTAATG
>ERZ1669250.684-NODE-684-length-13910-cov-48.103140_pt1 | contig 13910 bp, 14 predicted proteins | sample MGYA00579295_ERZ1669250 | MGnify/ENA primary metagenome ERZ1669250 (study PRJEB41166, sample SAMN08046056) | hot springs metagenome | biome: hot spring; feature: acid hot spring; material: thermophilic sediment; isolation source: thermophilic sediment from acid...
TTCAGTACTTAGCATATAGCCTCTTCCTCTTACAGTGAGGATTAGCTTTGGGGGTTTATCACCTAGCTTGTTGCGAATATTTTTTATATAAACATCCACGATGTTTGAATCGTAATCAGAGCCTATACCCCAGACTTTGTTGAGAAGGATTTCTCTTCTTATGGTTTTGTTTGGGTTTTGAGCCAACACTTTTAAAAGTTCAAACTCTTTTGGCGTAAGATTTACGGCTTTACCTTTATAAAATACCTTAAAATCTTTCAAATCCATTGTAAGGTCTTGCAACACTATCTTTTCTTCTTCAGCTTTGTTGTAACGCCTTAAAACTGTTTTTACCCTCATTATCAGTTCTTTAAAAGAAAAAGGTTTTGTAATATAGTCATCTGCTCCTGCTTCTAAGCCTTCCAGCTTGTCTTCTAGCTGAGATTTTGCCGTTAGCATGATGATTGGGATTTCACTTTGAAGTCTTAATTGACGACAAACTTTAACACCGTCTATCTTAGGAATCACTACATCAAGGATTATAATATCGTAGTGGTTTGATTTTGCTTTTTGGAGTGCTTGAAAACCATCTTTTGCTATGTCTACTTCAAAGCCTTCGTGTATGAAACCCTTTTCAAGCGTTTCTAAAAGAAGCTCATCGTCTTCTACTATAAGAGCTTTCAGGCTCATAAACCTATATATGGCTCAAAAGTAAACCAACTATCGCAAGAACACTTAGGAGAGTAATCTTTAAAAGTTTCACCGCATTCTTTGCACTTCCAAAGTTTTAAGCTTTTAAAAACGAGGTTAAACCCATCTTTTTGAGATTGGTCTTGATAAGCTTTTAAAAGAAAATCCACTATTTCGCTACCAGTGGAAGCTTCTGAAAGCATCTTAATCTTTTGGGGAGCTCCTATATGTATATAAAATACTCCAAGCACATCTTTTAATACGCTTTTTTCTATACTTGTACTCATAAGATACACAGCCTTTTCAGGATTTGAACATCCCACCAGCATAAGCTTATCTTGTAAATTTGCCTGCACAATGTTGTCCACTACCTTAGAAGCATCTTTTGTCTTTTCTTGAGCTAAAAGCTCGGACACGTATAAAAACGCGGTAAGCTCGTTTTTTGTATCATCAAAAGCATCTTCTAATTCGTTCAAAAGTTTTGTTTTATCTTCTATGCTGTGTGCATTTAGGCTTTTAAGAGTATTTAAAACATCTTTTTGGAAGGGTTTTTCTGAGCGTGGAGTATTTTTTAACACTTCTTGTTGAGCTTCATAAGACCCTTTGTAATCTTTTATGTCAAATAGAATATTTCTTTTTAACTGTAAAGCCATATACTTTTCTTCTAACGAGTCAAGGTTTTTGATAGCTTCCTGAGGATTTTCATATCTTAAAGATTTTGCCTTTTCAAAATTGCTATATATGTCATCTTCATATATTGGTGTTTGCTTTAATAGATTTGAAAATATGAAATAAAGAGGTTTTACATCCTTTATAGCGTCTAAATTTACTTTGGGTTTTTGATATTTGGAGAAAAATATAGCTTTTGATATGGTAAAAATGTTTGAAAGTTTGGAACTAAGTTTTCTCTCTCGCCAAGAAAATATAAGCGTTGGTATTATAAAACCTATAAAGCCGAAGGTAAGCAACAATACAAAAAGAGGCACTTTGAATGTGTATGTGAAAAAGTATACGTTTACATCGTACATATGCTCCGCTACAAAGACTACTATAGCTATTATTAAAAGCCCTATGAGTAGGATTTTAAAAATGTTTAAAAGCTTCATACATCCACCCTCTCTGCATTTGACCACAACCAGTCTAAATTGTAATATTCTCTTGCCTCTTTTGTTTGTATATGCACTATCACATCAAGAAGATCTAGAAGTATCCACTGGGCATGCTCGTTTAGACCCTCAATATGGTCTATGGTGATGCCTCTATTTTTTAGCTCCTTTTCCAAATGTTCTGCTAAAGCTTTTGCGTGTATGCTAGAGTTAGCAGTAGCTATCACAAAATAATCGGCTATGTTGGTATGCTTTCTCACATCTAAAACCGATATATCTTCTGCCTTTTTATCTTCCAAAAGAGTTTTGATGAGTTTTAGCTTATCCATTAGATTCTTTAACAAGTCTCTCCAATTTTACTACGTAAGGGGTTTGTCCAAACATCTCTTTGTATTTTTCAAAATACTCTAAGCCTTCTTTTCTTGATTTCGCCGCCAAGTCTTCCCATCTTTTTATTTGAAGTTTCCAAAACTTTATACGCCTTTCTATAAAAGGTTTTTCTTGGGCTTTTGCATGGCGAAGCTTGTCCTCATCTTTTTTCAGCATATCTTTATACTTATCTTCATACCTTTTAGCCTGTTTTGGAACTAGCAAAAGATTTTTTATAAGCCTGTAGTAGGTTTTTGTTTTGGATATGTACTGAGTGTCGTTTATGAGCATGTCTTTGTATCTTTCGGCGGCGGGATAGTAAAAGCCGTAATCTTCATAAAACTTAGCTATAAGCTCATCGTGTTTTGCTATCTTTTGCCTTGCCTTATCTATAAGCTCTCTTACTCTGGCATCGTATGGATTGTTTGGATACTTGCTCAAAAATTCTTTTGCTAAGTCTATAGCTTTGTAGGTATAGCTTTGATCTCTATAGGCATCTGGAGCTATGCTGTAATAGCTTTTTATAAGCATGTAAGTAGCCTGTGGAGCTTCTGGAGAGTTTGGATAATAATACAAAAAGCTTTCTAAATATATAATAGCGTTTGTATAATCATGGTCAAGATAATAGCTTTTTGCCAGCATAAATCTAGCCCTTTCTATCTGCTCTGGCGTAAGATTTTCTAAGTATTTTAAAGCTCTTGAGAGATTTTGCTCAGCCGAAGAGTAGTTGCCGTTTGTAAAAGCCTCAGAGCCTTTGGTATATCCTTTTATAGCCCTTTGCTCCCTTTCTTTCTGGGTTACTTTAGCGCACGAGCTAACCATCAAAGAAGCTCCCAAAATCACCATAGAAAGAGCAAACACTTTAAAGTATTTTTTCATATAGATATTATACCACTCTAAAGCATTTTTTAAAAATCTAAAAGCTTCATAATAAGCTTTTTCAAAGACTGGTTTCTTCTGCCAAATATTATAAACTCCTGCAAACATATTGCTTGCTACTTTTTTATAATCTCTATATCTTTTCCGATAATATTATGCGTTTATAGTCCATGTTATTTATTTGCTTTTAAAAGCGAAAAAACTAGTTTATACAAGCAAAGCTCAAAAGGGATAGATTGCCCATTTCAAAACCATCGTAAAGAATTGTTGGTCTTTGACAAGCACCCACAAAGTAAAAAAGAGGTATAAAATGCTCTATGGTAGGATGAGCCAGATTTCCGTATCTATGGTGTTTAAAGTTTTTAAGGCTTTTAAGATCACGATTTAAAACTGCGTTCTTTATAAACTCGGCAAATTCGTAAGCCCAATCATCGGTGTTATCTTTTATAAGAGCGAGGTTGTGAATAGCCCCACCGCTAAACAAGATGCTGGCATCTTCTTTGAAAAAAGACAACTTTTCACCAAAATCAACGTAAAAGTCAAAATCCTTATTAATGGGAATGCTAATTTGTACTATAGGTAAAGAAGCATCTTTTAACATATGATAGAGCAAAGACCATGCCCCATGGTCTAAACCTCTTTTTGTCTTTTCCAAAGAAAGTTTAGAAGATATCTTATCCACAATGTTTTTATCTGTAAAAGCCTCATACTTGATAGAATAAAGATCTTCTGGGAATCCATAAAAATCGTATATTATAGGAAAAGGACTTTCGCTTATCATGGGCTTTTCTGTGAGCCAATGTGAAGATATCACAATTATATACTTTGAAGATTTCAGTCTTTTATCTTGATTTTTCAAGACATTTGTAAAACTGTTGTTTTGTAGCAAAAGCATGGGAGACCCATGCGATATAAAATATATCATATAAAGCGTTATAAGGCTATAACGCAGGTGGTATTTTTATAGGATTGTTCATCTTTTGTTCTAACTCTGGGTCTGGAGCTACTGCATAAACACCATAGCAGTATTTGCCAAGTTCTATCATTCTACCTACTTTTATACCAACATCTTCTAAGGCAAGACCAAGCTCCCATTCAGAAGGCACTTCTTCTTTTGGTGGGCCTTTGTCTCTATCCTCTTTTTTCCATTCTATAATACTTATCAAAGCCCCAGGCTTTAAGACCCTTAAAAGCTCGGACAAAAACTCACCAGGATTTGTAAGTTCATGAAAGACAAAAGCCATATAGGCGAAATCTATTATCTTATCTGGAAGAGGTATTTTGTTTTCTTCGGATTGAAGCACTACCACATTTTGAAGACAGAGCTTCTCTACCTTATTTTTAGCATACTCTACCGCTGCCGGTTGAGAGTCTATGGCATATACTTTTCCCTCTGGACCAACTATTTTGCTAAGATATGGCAAATAAAAACCAGCCCCTGTGCCTATATCGAGAACTTTATATCCTGGTTTTAAGCCAAACTGTTTTAAGGTTTTTTCTGGGTCAAAAAGCTCAAGACGCTCTTCATTGTCAAGACGGTGCAAATGTTCTGGATTAAACTTGTGCATGAGCTACTCCTTTTTTAAGAAATTCAATTTGTTCGTTGGCTTTTTTCATGGCGTATCTTAAGGAATCGTTAAAAGAATTCCCTTCAATGTAGTTTCCAGCTATAAAAACACCTTTATTCATATTTTCTATATCCTTTATGGTGTTTATAAACTTTTCATAGCCTATATTGTATTGAGGTATCGCCTTTTTCCACTTTTTGAAATAGTATTTTTCAAACTCATCTATACCAAGGATTTGCTTTAGCTCCTTTTTTACCTCTTTTATTATCTTTTCTTCAGGCCAATCTGCTACGTCTTTTCTTCTTTCTCCACCTACGTAAATGGTTATGATGCTTTCTCCTTCCTTTGCAATATTAAACAAATTGCTAGAGAAAAGCGCTCCAAGCATTATGGTATTTTCTTTTCTTGGTATTAAAAACCCAAAACCTTTAGGTAAAGTGCTTTTTACAATAGCGCTTATCACAATTACAGGAGCATACTCTATCTCATCCAATTCGGCGGACATGCTCCAAGTGAGGTTTCTAAGAAGATAAGAAGCGCTGTAAGCAGGGGTAGCAAGAAGTATAGATTTTGTCTGAATTTTGCCGCTTTTAGTATCAATAGTATATATATCGTCTTTTTTTGTAATTTTAAGCGCCACATTTTCCAAAGATATATCAATACCAGAGGCCATTTTCTCTAAAAACGTCAAAAGACCACCTTCAAAAGAGGTAATCTCACCTTGAGGACCAAGGGCTTTTTTCTTCATAGCTCCTTTTATAATAGAACCGTATTCATCTTCTAAAGCTTTTACCCTTCTAACAGCGTATTTGGCAGATAATTTATCTGGGTCTCCAGCGTATATACCGCACACAAAAGGTTCTACTATCTTATCTAAAAACTCTTTACCGAGGCGCCTTTTCACAAAATCGCTTATGCTTTCTTTGGGATCATCCTTTGGAGGTATAAAAGGCTCCCTTAAAAGCCTAATCTTACCAAATATGGAGAAAAAATCACCGGTTAAAAACTCTATGGGTGTAGCAGGCATCTTTTTTAGCTTGCCGTTTAGATAGACATATCTTATATTTGCATGTTCTTTTGGTGGGTGCAATGGTTTTAAATTTAGCTCTTTGGTAAAAGCCAAAAACTCTTCTTGCCCCAACACTGACTGTACGCCAAGCTCTATAATACGCCCATCTTCTCTTAGAGTGTATGTAGAGCCCCCTATGTGAGGTTCTTTCTCTATAACAAGAGGGTCAAAACCAGCTTTTTTAAGTGTATAAGCTGCTACTATACCACTAACACCAGCGCCTATTATTACAGCATCTTTCATTTAAAGGGTACTCCGGTTAAGGGAGATGAGGGAACTGCGTATGTTCTTTTTGGCATCCTGCCCGCTAAATAAGATAATCTACCGGCTATCCACGCATGTTTCATAGCTTTTGCCATAAGTATAGGATTTTGAGCCTCTGCTAGGGCAGTGTTTGTAAGCACAGCATCTGCACCAAGCTCAAACACAATAGGTATATCAGCGGCACTACCTATACCGGCATCGACTATTACAGGCACTGAAACAGCCTCTTTTATAAACATGATATTGTACTTGTTTTGAACTCCAAGACCAGAGCCTATTGGACTAGCTAATGGCATAACCGCTACACATCCGATGTCTTCAAGCTTTTTAGCTGATATGGGGTCGTCAAATATGTATGGCAACACTTTAAAACCTTCTTTCACAAGTACTTTAGCAGCTTCTAAGGTTTGCTCCATGTCTGGGTACAAAGTTTTTTGGTCTCCTATAACCTCTAATTTTATCCACTCTATACCAGTGGCTTCTCTTGCAAGCATAGCAGTGTTTATGGCGTCTTTTGCCGTATAACAACCTGCGGTGTTTGGGAGTATAAGGTATTTGTTAGGGTCTATGTAATCTAAAAGGTTTTCTTTCGTTCTATCCGTGATGTTTACTCTTCTTACTGCTACTGTTATTACCTCGGCTCCAGATGCTTCTAAAACTTCTTTGTTTTCTTGAAAGCTTTTAAACTTACCAGAACCTATGAATAGCCTAGACTTAAACTCTCTTCCAGCTATTACCAAAGGATCAAAAGACATGATATCTTCCATTTAACCGCCTCCTACTAGCTCTATAATCTCAACAGAATCGCCATCTTTTATGAAGACTTCTTGGTATTTGGATTTTGGCACAATATCTTCGTTGATGGCCACAGCAAGACCCACTGGTCTTAATTTGACGCCAAAGAACTCTATAAGCTCTAAAACATTTAAAGGCTTTTCAAACTCACAGTACTGACCGTTTACTTTGATACGCACATTAAAAATTTAGGAAATTTTGCTATCTTATGTATGATGAAAACATTATAACATCCACATATTCACCGGCAGGTATTTCGTTGACGCCCTTTGGCACCAGTATATAGCAATTGGCGCTTCTAAAAGTAGTTAGCATGTGAGAGTCTTGCTTTGGTAAAGCCTCTACCAAAAGCTCTTGCTCTAAGTTCAAAATACCTCTTAAAAATTCAAGCCTATCTGAAGATTTTCTCTTTATAGGAGCTATAAGCTTTGCTCTTAAGAAAGGTTTTATGATATCTTTGTATCCCATCATTTTTTTGATTACAGGTCTTACAAGTATATCAAAATTTATAACACAGGACACAGGATTTCCCGGAAGTCCAAAAAATAGCTTATCGCCTTTTTTAGCAAAGAGCATAGGCTTACCAGGTTTTATTGCCACCTTATGAAACTTTACATCAAATCCAAGCTCTTTGACGGCTTCCTTTGTAAAATCTTTGTCGCTTACAGAAACCCCGCCCGTAGATATAAGAATATCAAACTCATCTATACGTCCCAAAACCTCTTTTATAGCCTCCTTATCATCTTTTACTATACCTAAAAATGTAGGTTTTATGCCCATACTTTCCAAAAGCCCCATTATGCTTATATGATTTGAGCTTCTTATCTCAGAGTCTTTAAGTTTTTCTTGACCTACATCCAGTATCTCGTCACCGGTTACAAATATACCCACTCTTGGCATTCTAAAAACATCCAACGTTACTATATTGTGAGAAGCCAAAATACCAAGCTCATATCCTCTTAAAACTTTTCCAGACTCTAACAAAAGCTCTCCTTTTTTAATGTCTTCCCCCTTTTTTCTTATGTTTGCACCTTTTTCTCTATAAGCTAAAAACTCTACTTCATCACCGTTTATCTTTGTAAGCTCTAGTTCTATTACTGTATCAGCGCCTTCTGGTATTGGAGCACCTGTATATATCTTTACAGCTTCCCCTCTTTTTATAGATGTTGGAATATCACCAGCCGGCGTCTGTCCTACAATTTTAAGCTTGACGGGTAAAGCATTTTTAAGGGGTAATAAATCCTCGTTGATCACTGCAAAACCATCCATAGCAGCGTTATCAAATGAAGGTATATCAAGCTGTGCGTATATGTCTTTATAAACTACCCTATTAAGAGCTTCCGATATAAAGATACGCTCGCTACCCAAAACCTTAGCTTCACTTAATACTATCCTCAAAGCATCTTCAAAATCTATCATACTTCTATTTTAACATTGTTTTATCCTTTTCATGCAAATTTTATAGGCTTTTAGTATAATATACCAAATGAATTTTTTAAAAGAGATAAAAGAATTAGCAATTATAGTAATTGTAGTAATTTTTCTTAGGGCTTTCGTGGTAGAAGCTTTCAACATACCATCCGGTTCTATGAAACCTACCCTTGATGTGGGGGATTTTGTGCTGGTAAATAGACTAGCCTACGAAATATCACAGCCAAAAAGAGGGGATATAGTAGTTTTCAAATGGCCAGTAAACCCAAAGATAGATTTTATCAAAAGGATAATAGGAGTTCCAGGAGACCACATAGTAGTCAAAGGTCAAACCCTTTATATAAACGGCAAAGAGGTAAAATGGCAATTTGTAAAACAAACCAATAGAAAACTCATATATTACGAATATCTTCCCATTGGAGATGGAAAGTTTAGAAAACACCTTATCGCCATATACAAACATCCTTTTGTTCCAAGAAGAGATGTAGACGTAGTAGTACCACCCGGAGATTACTTTGTGATGGGTGACAACCGAGACAACTCAGAAGACAGCAGATATTGGGGCTTTGTACCAAGAAAAGACTTAATAGGCGATGCCTTCGTTATTTACTTTTCAGGACACGTACCCTCTCTTACCACCGCCGAAAACAACCCTCTAATCGGCATAAGACAGCTTCTTTTAGCCCTAATAAGCCCAAGGATAGATAGAATAGGTATGCCCCTTATGAGAAGGTGATTGTTGTGGGAAGAGATTTAACCTTTAATAATGTTCATGAGCACATACGCGATTTATAAAAGTAGAAAACGGCACTGTTGACATCTTCAACATATTCATATGTAGAACCCGTTGGTGTAGCTATACTAAAAGCTATAAAACAAGAATAAAAAGAGGTTAAAATTTTAGCAGATAAGAATTCGCCTTTTTACTCATATATTAAACACTTTAGACAAAGCCAAGTATGATGAGAATAAGACGTATATTCCTATAGAGGTTGTAAAGAGTGGTAATGTAGAAAATAATAAAGAAAAGAAGTAAATAAAATAATTCATAAGCAATTTGGAAAACGAAGATAAGAAGATTTTAAATACTTAGATTATCAATCTCATAATAAGCTTAAGCTATATAATCATATTGTAAACCTTCTCTTTTAGAGCTTCCTGGTGTTTTTTCAGCTTTTCGTAAAGATAATCGTATTTTACTGATAAAATCCTTATAGCAAGAAGAGCGGCGTTGTGAGCGTTTCCTATAGCGACGGTAGCTACTGGTATACCCTTTGGCATCTGGACTATAGAGTATAAAGAATCAACACCCATAAGATGTTTTGTGGGAATTGGGACGCCTATTACTGGAAGCGTCGTAATGGATGCTACCATGCCTGGTAGATGAGCAGCCCCACCAGCCCCAGCTATTATAACCTCTATACCTCTTTCTTTTGCACTCTTTGCATACTCATACATCATATCAGGTGTCCTGTGAGCTGATACCACCTTTTTCTCGTAAGGTACCTCAAACTCTTCTAACACCTTAGCAGCTTCTTCCATATATTCCCAGTCTGACGAGCTTCCCATTATTATGCCTACCATGTAAATATTATAAATCTATATCATTGTAAATTTTAGATGATATAAGAGATTTTTGATATGAAAATTTTGAATAAACACGGAAACATTGATATATATAGCTTTGATAAAGAATTTGTAATAATAGGATATCATCAAGACCCTCAAAAAGAGGTTAGGCTTGATTATATAAAAGAAAACAACATAGGCCTTATGAAAAGTAGGCTCTCGGGGCCAGCCGTATATGTGGATAAAAATACAATCGCAATAAGGTTTGAAGGCACCAAAGAGCTCTTTTACGAGAGGTTTTTAAAAGCTTTTAACAACATAATAAAAGACACGCACATAGAAGGCACGCAACTAAAGGTGGAACAAAAAAGGCTTTCTGTAATACATGGAGATATTGAAAATGGTTATACGTTTGAAATATTTTTACCATTATCTTTAAATATAGAAAAAACACTAAAAAGTATACATATGCCAGTAGAAAAGCTGACCTCTCACGGCATAAAAGCGGCGGATGATAGGCTCACAAGCATAAGAAAAGCCATTGGCAAAGATGTATCAAAAGAAGAGTTTATAAACATACTTTTAAATAGTATTTACGATGAACTTGAAATTATAGATATAAAAGATGAAGAAAAGATGATTGATAAAGAATTTGACGAAACATTTACCTTTGAAAACCAAACATCAAAAGAAGGATACACATACGGGCTTTACAGGTGTAAAGGTGGGACTTTTAGGATTTATCTAAAAGAAAAAGACGGCTTTTTAGAAGATATTTTTGTAAACGGGGATTATATTATCTCGCCAAAAGATTATATTAAAAGCTTAGAAAACTTTTTAAAAGGAAAAAGGATAGACAAAGTAAGAAGCGATATTGACAGCTTCCTAGAAACAAAACCTTTTAAAAGCATAGATATATCAAAAGAAGATATAAAAGAAGCTATTGTATTTACACTAAGAAAGCTTGATGCAAAAGATTTTGGTTTAAAAGAGGATTCTCTTATAGCAAGTATAGGCGGGGATTTAAAAGAAAATTTAGAAAAGGCAAAGGTAATGCTACTGCCTTACTGTGCTAAGCCAAGATGGTGTGATTATAGACACCTTGATGATTGTGGTGAATGTGGGGGATGCACCGTAGGGGATGCTTATAGACTTGCCTATCAAAAAGGCATGATACCCATTACCATTACGTCTTTTGAGCTTTTAAGAGACACGCTTCTTTGGTGTGCCAACAACGGATATACTTATATAGGGCATTGTTGTTATGAGTTTTACGAAAAACGTTATGAGGCTTTCCAAAAAGCATCAGCCTTTGGAGCAAACGGCGTTCTTTTTGACATAGTAGGGACTACTTGCTACAACCTTGGTGTTGAAGAAGAAGAAAAAGCCTATCACGGTGAATTTACTGTGGAGTTAGACCTTATAAAAGATGACCTTTATAAATCCTTAAGCGTAAAAGAAGATTCAAAAGATATCAAAAAAACTCATCAAAGTTTTGATTTTTCAAAATACCTTGTAGACTTTAAACCCTCTTACTACAAAAAACCAAAAGCAGTACCAACCCCAGAAGAGGATAGAACAAGAAGCGCCATGCAAATAGACGTTTTCAAAGGTGAAGCCACCATAAAAGATAGCGTAGTATCTTACAAAGAAGCCTTCAAAGAACTAGCAAACCTCGTTAAAAGCTCAAAAAATCCAACGATAGTTATAGGACCTCTTTTGTTTTGGGATTTTAACGAGAAAGAACTCCAAGAAAAAGCTTACATTACAAGGCTTTTGATAGATAAAATAAATGCAAATGTAAAAATATTACCAGATTACAGACCAAAGCTAAAAAATTACGACCCAAACGTTGAAATGGACCCGCCAAATCCTCACGAGGCAATACTTCACGGCAACCATGATATTACAATCCTCATAGGGACTCATTGCTACCGAACAGACTTTATTATAAGGCTTTTAAAGAAAAATACCCCTACTACGGTGGTAGCTCTTTGCGGGCTTTACGGTCATCCAGAAGCTGATTTATCCACAAGCTTTACAGATGCCAACAAGCTAAAAGAACTATTAGACATCCTTTGATGTTATAATATTTTGATGTTTAGTAGAAGAATTAAACTTTTAAAAGCTTACAAAACAGAGACCACGCCATGCACTATAAAATTATCTTCCAACGAAAATCCCTTTGATTTAGAAGAGTCAATCAAACTTGAGCTTTTAGAGGTATTAAAAAAAATAGAGTTTAACAGATACCCAGACCCTCACGCTACTAAGTTAAGACAAACCCTCGCAAAGCTATACGACGTAGAACCAGACAATATAATGGTTTGCAACGGCTCAGATGAGGCTATCCAATACCTTATGCTTGCAATAGGAGAGTTGGAAGAAGGAGTTTTGATACCAAAACCAACGTTTCCCATGTATGAAGTAATAGCAAACGCACTTGGAAGACCTATATATGAAGTAACATTAGACAAGCATTTTCAAATGGAAAAAGAATCTTTAGAAAAAGCAATTTCCTTAAAACCATCCTTGGCTTTTATCTCAAATCCAAACAACCCCACCGGAAATCTTTTTAGCGACAACGACATATCATTTATAAGAAAGCATACATTTTGCGTGATAGATGAAGCTTACTATGATTTTTGCGGTAAAACCTATATAAAAGATGCTATAAAAGATGACAGCATAGCGGTGATGAGAACCCTTTCTAAGATAGGGTTAGCCTCTTTGAGAGTAGGGGCTTTGATAGGGACAAAGGAGTTTATAAAAGAAATATCAAAATTAAAGATGCCCTTTAACGTATCCGCCACCTCCCAAGCAATAGCAGATTACATAGTATCAAACCACGTTGATAAGATTAAAAGCCAAATACAAACAATAATAGAAGAAAGACAAAGGTTAAAAGAAGAACTTTCAAAGATAGAGGGTATAAAAGTTTACGATTCTTGTGCAAACTTCTTCTTGATAAAGGTAAAAAATGCCGATTTTGTTCATAAAAGCCTTATACAAAAAGGTATCCTAACACGCAACATCTCTTACCTTCCAAACTTAGAAAACCACATAAGAATAAGCATAGGCAAAAAAGAAGAAAACGACGCTCTTATAAGCGCTTTAAAAGAAATAAGCTTATGAGTGAAGAATGCCCCGTAAATATAACCCTTAATATACTAAACGGTAAATGGAAACTTCTTATTATAAAAGAACTACTCACTGGTAAAAAGCGTTTCTCAGAGCTTAAAAAAGCTATGCCAGAAGTCACCCAAAAGATGCTCACCAAACAGCTTAGAGAATTAGAATTTTATGGGCTTATAGAAAGAAAGGTATATACAGAAATACCGCCAAAAGTAGAATACTCTCTCACATCCCTTGGTGAAAGCCTAAAACCCGTTTTGGATATTCTACATCGTTGGGGTGAAGATTATATTAAAAACTATAAAAATTTGTAAAGATTTTTGGTAAAATATATATTCTTAAGGAGAGGTGGCTGAGTGGCCGAAAGCGGGTGATTTGAAATCACTTGTGGGTTGACGCCCACCGGGGGTTCGAATCCCTCCCTCTCCGTATAAATTAGCTTATAAGCTTAACAATCACCCTTTTCCCAACTAAACCCTACCACATTCCTTTCACTCTTACTAAACTCTATCCCTATAAGATATATATCTTTATAACTGCCCTTATACTTTTCATAATATTTTTTGTCTTTTATTTGACTTAAAGCGTCGTTGGTAGCCTTGTTTTCCACCACCTTAAACTCTATTATATATACTGTATCCTTTAATATGATACTTAAATCTATCCTTCCTTTACTTGTAGTATCCTCAGCTATTGCATTTAGACCAGCACCGTTAAAAAGAGCATAGACAACAGATGCGTAAAACCCTTCATATGAGTCTATATCGTTCTTTCTATACCAATCATGAGGGATACTTGCAAAAAAGCTTTGGAGTATATCTTTAAGCTTATCTATCTCTTTTTTCTCTAAAATGGTTATTATGCTTGTTTCAAATTTTAATGTGTTTAGATTTACATCATCTTTGAAAAGATAGATTAAAAATATATCGTTAAAGCTAATTCTAACTTCAAGGTTAGGATAGGACAGTGTAAACACGTTTTTGTTGCCAATTACTTTGTAGTCTTTTATAGTAAGATATCCAGATTGAAACAAAAGATTTTCTACTCTTAGATTGT
>ERZ1669250.685-NODE-685-length-13866-cov-2.561581_pt1 | contig 13866 bp, 20 predicted proteins | sample MGYA00579295_ERZ1669250 | MGnify/ENA primary metagenome ERZ1669250 (study PRJEB41166, sample SAMN08046056) | hot springs metagenome | biome: hot spring; feature: acid hot spring; material: thermophilic sediment; isolation source: thermophilic sediment from acid...
CTAAAATAGGAGAAGGACTGAACTTATGTGATCGTAATTCCTGCCTTGAGCCGCTAGACACGCCTCTTTCCCCATTGATGATAAGAACGAGTTAAGCAAGACTGAGGACGCCACAGCATCTAGGTCAGGATTTCTATGAATCGCTATCACTATTCTTTGCTTTTCCCTGAATAATTGCAATAATCTCATCATTGCTTCTTCCATTAAGTTGACCGGTTAAGTGCATGTTAATTAATGTATCCAAGATATCTATACAGTACTGGGAAGCATCATCGGCGACAGCCTCGGCATTGCCCTCAAGTAGATCTAGATCCACATTAACTGATAAAACAAGTTTCTCAACGTCGATAACCTCGATCTTCACATTAACGCCGGCAAGGAAATCCCGGGGAACCTTATTAATGATGTACTCAGTGGTTAATCTGCTCGCGATCTCAATTATTTGCTCCAGCTCAGCCTCCTCCGGGGGCCGCTCCTCCCCCAACAGAACCACCCTGCATTAAACTATTAACCCTCGTCTCTATATCGCTCATCTGTTTCCTGAGCATTTGCTCCTGCTTTGCCAGCGTTTTTATGTGTAGGTCAAGCAATTCCTTCCTATCCTTTAGATCCTGCATCGCCTGATCCTTATTGACCAGTATTAGAAATGTGCCGACCGCCTTGTAAAGCTTTGCATCCGGAGCCAATTTCTCTATCTCACTGATTGCCCTATCTATATCCTTCAACTCAGCCTCATATTGCTGCTTCTTTAAGAGCAGCGACTGCAGTTGAGTATCTAGCTCCTGCAGCTTCTCCAGGTCCGCCCTTACTGATGGGGGCAATGACGACATAGTAAAGCCTTGCCTCCTAAGTTTAAAAATTTGCCCATCAAGGGGAGCAGCAATGAATTAAGCCTTGGAATCGCCGGCGCAGGCTTGCGCGGTTAATTCTATTAAGTAAACGCTCTTCGCCACGCCATTAATTAAGCTCCGCAGGCTAGTCAAGTCATTAGCGGTTATGGTTATCTCGAGACACTCGCCACTGACGCCGCTGACCCTCGCCGAGCCCCGCCTAAACCTAAGCTCCTTCTCTAGCGCAACGAAGACGTGTGCAATTAGGTTAACATCGCTGCCGCATACCCTGAAGACGGCCTTCACTTTATCACCAACTCGACGTTACTCATGATTATTGATGGACCACAGGGACCTAGATCCACGCCATCAAGAAACTCAAGCCGCCAAGAGCCCCCCACCTCCGCGATAAGCGCTATGGCATCACTTGACCCCCGCAGTTCCCCTGGATCACTCGTTGGATAGAGCTGTATCCCCAGGGCTTGGCTGATCACTTCCGCGACCCATCCTCTCCCAACTGCAGAGAGCGTTGCTGCTCGCCTCCTATTAATGGAATGCATATCCCTCAGGAGCTTAATGCCTTGGATAATCATGCGAAGCTCTAGCCTACCGTTTCTATACAGCCTCATCTCTCCTGGATTACCGTTACGCTCCACCACTTGAATCAAGGCTGGAGATTCGCGAATAATCATGCGAAGCGGCGTCTTCCCCCTATTGAGCTTAGCGGAGCCTGGAATGCACTTAATCAATTCATTAATGAATTGCCGAGTTCTCTGGGATGGGTCTCTGGACGTCGTTAATAGAATCATTGCCGTTATTTCTTGTTCTTTACCTTCCATTGCGCCTTCAAGTTCTCAACGCTCTTAAGTTCCTCGGGAGTTATGGTCTTGCCCATTATGGTTTGAGGAACCCAAGCGCCGCCCGCAAACGTGAAGCCGCACTTGGGGCACTGCCAAATGCCTAGGGCTATCCTCTTCATTTTAGTGATGGACTTGCATCTAGGGCACCTATGCCTGCCCTTCTGCTTTACCTCTACCTGAACCACCCTCCTCCTGATTCCCACTCCATACCTGGCTCCAAATCTGCCGGCTGGACCAACATCCTTGGTGTGGCTAAACGGCATAGAAAACACGGTTCCAGCTTAGTTATTAAATTTTTACGAAATGGGAACGAGGCAGTTAACTCATTAATGCGAGGGGAGGAAAGCATTATTAAGGCTTGCCTCCAAATTGACTCAATGAATTATAGCGATGCTGAGGACGCCGAGGCCTATTACCAGGCACTTAAGGCAGCGGATGAGGAGGCATTAATGATCGATTACTCGTTGAGGTATGGTAACGACTATCAACAATTACTGGAGAAGTATAAGGGGATTCCTTACCTGGATGATGAGGAAAAGAACGATAAATTAAAAAGACTAGAGGCAAGTTTTCCCGCATTAGAGGGATTAGTCAAGCATAGATTAGCTGAGCTACATGTGCCGAGCGACGTGCTTGGCTTATTGTGGCACTACATGAAGACCCAGGCCAATGAGGTTAATCTAAGAACTCAATTATTAATGGCCAGGCGGGACTGCAGCCTCACTGACCTGATGAGGGCTGGAGTATTGATGCATGCATCCAGGGACTTACTCTTCATACCTGACTACCTGATCCAATTCCTAATGGGCATCCCGGCGCCTAGGCCAATACGGGCCAGCGATGCATTGGCCAAGTACATGGATAGCCCCCTCGACATGGCCCTCATTGAGCTTGCCGCGTGGGGGGTTCACCCGAATAGGGCATTCATGACTGCAATGTACGGCGTGGACCCACTGAAGGCGCTGGACGCTGAATTCGTGGGGGACGTGGCTAGGCTTGGCGCCAATTACGAGGCAGTGCTTAATCCTTTGCTGGATCCAATGGAGTTGAGAAGAGAGATAATAAAGATAAAGGATTCCAGGGGCCGTGAATTGCGGAGACGCATAGGGCTTCATGGTGAGTATACATTCAATAAATCAATTAGATGCGGCGCGGCGTACATGCTCTTCTCGGAGAGTAGGCGCGGCATAATGTTCCTATGTCCCTGGCTAACCGTGTTTAATAAATTGCTTAATACTTACATTGGAACCCCCAAGCTAGTGGTTCTAGACATGCCATATAGGCCCGAGGCCGGCGAGTTCTATAAGAAGCGGTTAACCGGCAATTACGGGTTACGCAATGTGGCGTTCGCTTTCATGGATGGAAACGAGGTCACCGTGCTTAGACCGAGGGGCAACTTCTTTGAGGAGTTAATAGATGTGCTTTATGAGGGCAACTTCAGCGTGACCGAGGAGTGACGCCAAGTGTAATTGATTTATTCGCTGGGGGCGGCGGATTCAGCGAGGGATTCAGGGAGGCCGGGTTCAATGTTCTACTGGGAATAGAGCATAATTGGAGCGCGGCCAGAACATTTAGCTCCAATTTCCCAAATGCCATTACGTTGCCGAGGGACATTAGGGAACTGCGTGGAATCGACGTGAGTAGGTACGTGGGCGATGGGGATGTCGTGATCGGGGGACCACCATGCGAAGCATTCACGACGGCTAATCCAAATAGGATGAAGGATCCCCTGGACAGGCTTTACCTAGATGAGTTAGGGCAATTAACACTCCACTTCATTAGAATGGTGGGCGAATTACATCCTCGCGTATTCGTTATGGAGAATGTGGCCGCGATAATGGAGGATGGACTACTAGCCGCGTTAAGGCGTGAATTCGAGAGGGCTGGGTATCAGGTGTTCTTTAATGTTCTCCATGCAGAGGATTATGGGACTCCCAGCGTTAGGAGGCGAGTCTTCATCTCAAATATAGAGATAAATCCCCCCAAGGCTAGGAAAATAGTAACAGTGGGGGAGGCACTGGCCGGTTTACCGGCCCCCGACACTGGTTTCCCCAATCATGAATCGGTCACCGTGAGCAGCAGCAAGATGAAGAGGATACCGAATGTGCCGTGGGGGGCATCCCTCTATAAGTTCAGGGGCGCAAAGCACCTACACTCCAACTTCGTTAGACTAAGCATGAATAAATTAGCGCCCACGGTAATGGGAAGCGTGAGATTCATTCACCCAATTGAGGACAGAATACTCACAGTGAGGGAACAAGCTAGGTTAATGGGTTTCCCCGACTCCCATGTATTCCACGGCAGCAAGGATGAACAATTCAATCAAGTCGGCGAGGCTGTGCCGGTGCCCTTGGCGAGGGCCATTGCATCAATTGTTTTGAGAACTCTAGAGCAGGTTTAATTGCTCGAAAACCTTAAAAAGGCATGGCTCCAAGCATGCATTAAGGGCCCGTAGCTCAGCATGGTGGAGCGGCGGTCCTGGTTAATCGGGAGGCCGAGGCTCTTAACCACGAAAACGGGAGACACCCGTAGGCCGTGGGTTCAAATCCCACCGGGCCCGTCAATTCATGGCCTTAACCTTATTTCTACATCGATTCCCAGCTTCATTAAGTTTGTGGGCTTTTTGTGGTTTAGTGATTGAATTAATTGCGTGTCCAATTAATGGTAACGCTTTGGCAGAGAAACATAAACCCACAACATCAAGCTAATGATTTGAGTACACGAGGAAATTGTTATTAATCAATTAGTTAGGGGCTCTATTGATCAAGTATGTCCGCACCATCTGGTCAAGACCTGGCTAAATATGAGAGGGTAGTAGTGGATATGGATATATGCATCGGATGTGGTGCATGCGTCTCTGTGTGCCCCTATAATGCGCTTGAGTTGGATGAGAATGGGAAGGCGAGGCTAATATGGGAGGCTTGCCCAGACTCCTTTGAATGCATAAAGGTGTGTCCGGTCAACTGTATATGGAAGGCCAGCGAGGCGCCGGAGGAGTCCAAGAGCAAGCAGTGGTACAGGTTCAATAGGCAATTAACGCCAGAGGAGCAGCAAATATTTGAGCAGTGGAGGGCTAAGTACGGCATTAAGTCTGACCCAATAAAGGCCTAATTGATTCCACCTAAATAATTTAACCAAATTAATTGTTTTTGCAATTAATCCTAAATGGACTCCTAGACTTAATCGCCTCATTAATTAATTCCCTGACTTGATCAATGCTTATACAGTTAATTTGGTGACCTCCCTCCATTAAATCCAGGGACCTCTGCATTAGCCTCTGAAATCCAGTGACGGATTCTTCCTGCAGCTTGGCGAAGGCTGCGGCTAGCACTATTAATCCCTGAACTAGGGTATCCCTATTCTCTCTCCAAACGCTCTCCAGCACCTCATGGGCTTCCCAGAACCTCTCCTCGTTAAACAGTTCAATGAATGTCTTAAAGGGATCCTCCACATTGGTCTCCTCATTCAGTGGAATAATTCTAGTTACGCCGCCGATTGCCTTATTGATTATATCGACATCCAACTCAACATTGCGCGACAATACATCGATCTCAACATGGTGGTTCCCAATTCTGGCATTTATCACGTGAATGCCTAATTCCCTTAGTCTCTTCATTAATTCCAGCCTATGAATCGTCGTGTTTCCTCGCGGAGCTGCGTGAATCAAGTACCTAGCCGTGTTTTGATCATTATTCACATATATTGATTGATGCAGCGTAATTAAATATTTAATTGGAAAAAATGGTTTTTATTTAGTGAGCGGTACTAATTGCTACGGCAATGCTAATCCCACTGCGCCGGCGTATGCCATTATGAAGAATATCCAGCCGTCAATGAATGATATTGCGCCCGCTGCCTTGGCTAGCATGGGTTTCTCGGCGTAATGAGCAGCGGCAAGCAGTATCGTCACTAGTGGAAGTAGGCCTAGAGCAATGGATAGAGTTACTAGCCCTAGTTTAGCTGTTTCCGCTGTTATTAGTGCAAAGAATATTCCCGTGAACCAGAGGGCATGATTCATCGCGGTGAGGTTCTTTCCTATTATTAGCCCAATGCCTAGCATCCAGAGGAGCAGTACGAATGCGGCAGCTATGGTTGCTCCCATGGTGTCGCCTGCGGATATGACGAACGCCATTGCCAGCGTCTCCATTATTGCGCCCGAGAGTATCACTATGCCGAAGTCCCGGGGCTCGTTTTTACCTATACCTAGATTTACGCTGCCTATAACTAGGAGCATTACCCCAGCCTCCCAGAAAAGCGTGTTTAGCGCGGTCTCCGCGATCGACATGTATTCTCAGTTCCTGATTGATTCACATATTTTTAAGTATTAGCCTAGGGTAATATTTAAATATAGCAATAAAATTTATAGTGATATGAGTGGCAATGAATTAAAAGTATTCATTGAGTCACGTGATATATTATTAAACTCAGAGAACTATGAGGAGGCCCGAAGAAAATTCAAGTGGCCCCTCATCAAGAACTTCAATTGGGCCCTAGACTACTTTGACTCGCAGGAAACTGGAAAACCCGCATTGATATGGATAGATGATGCATTGCTGGATTCCCGGGATAAGCGTGTATTCACCTATGGCGAATTAAGGGGCCTCTCCAATAAATTGGCTAATGGATTAAGGGAACTCGGACTAGGCAAGGGAGACGTGATAATGATAATGATGGGCAATAAACCGGAACTCTTCGCCTCATTCCTGGCCACAATGAAGATAGGCGGAGTCATTTCCCCGGCCACGACTTTATTGACTCCAAGCGATGTGGAGGACAGAGCGCGTAGGGCTAATATTAAGGCAATAATAGCCGACCCAAGCGCAGCGGAGAGAATAGAGAAAGCCAGGGAGAGACTTCCCACGGTTAAGGCATTCATATCCACGGAGCCGAGGAAGGGATGGATATCGCTGGGGGACGTGTATGAAGGGAAATCCGAGAACTATAAGCCGAACTTCACCACGGAAGCCATGAAGGACTCACTGCTTCTATACTTCACGTCCGGCACCACGGCTAGGCCAAAAATAGCTCACCATACCTACGCATCATACCCAGTGGGCCACTTAACAACAATGTACTGGACAGGCACCAAGCCCGGGTATAGGCACTATAATATATCATCGCCCGGCTGGGCTAAGTGGGCGTGGTCCACCTTCTTCGCCGCATTCAATGCAGGCGCAACCACGTTTGTCTATGAGCAGGGAAAATTCAGTGCCTCACGCCAATTAAAGGCAATAGAGGAGTATGAAGTGAATACTATATGCGCACCGCCAACCGTGTGGCGAATGCTGCTGTTGGAGGACTTAACCAAGTACAACTTTTCCTCAATAAGGGGAGCCACCAGTGCAGGGGAGCCACTTAATCCTGAGGTGATTGAGAGGGTTAGGAAGAGCACGGGCATAATGATTAGGGATGGATATGGCCAGACCGAGACAACGCTCCTCGTCGGTAACTTTCCAGGCATGAAGGTTAAGCCCGGGAGCATGGGCAAACCGGCGCCGGGCTACGATGTAGTTCTAGTGGATGAGGATGGCACTCCAGTTAAGGTTGGAGTGGATGGGCATATAACCGTCAAGATGGAGCCAAGGCCACTGGGAGTGATGCAGGGCTACTATGATGATCCAAAGAAGAATGAGGAGGTGTTCAGGCTGGGACTTTATTGGACCGGCGACGTCGCTTCAATGGATGAGGAGGGCTACCTTTTATTCGTGGGCCGCGCAGATGATGTATTCAAATCAAGCGACTACAGGATCAGCCCCTTCGAGGTGGAGAGCGAGTTATTGAAGCACCCAGCCGTGGCTGAGTCCGCCGTAGTGCCGTCCCCCGACCCAATAAAGGGATTCCTGCCCAAGGCATTCATAATACTGAAGCCAGGCTATAAGCCCAGCAGGGAACTGGCCCACGATATTTTCCTATTCGCCAAGCAAAACATAGCGCCATATAAGAGGCCCAGGATAATAGAATTCGTCGATGAATTGCCGAAGACCATAAGCGGAAAAATAAGGAGAGTTGAATTGAGAAGCATAGAAAGGAAGAGGCGGGAAAGCAATGAGAGAAGCGAGAGGGAGTTCTTTGAAAGCGATTTCCCAGACGTAAGGGAAGTAAGGATCTAGCAACATTAATTCCACGGAAAAGGCTATTATTTAACGATTATTTACTGCCCCTAACTCTTGAATCAATGTCTCTCGTGCTCAATATATACTTGAATCAGGGGGTTCCAGGAAGATGGGGTTCCTCATTGGGGGAGTAGATTCTCGCCAATCATCGCAATCCTTAAAAGCAGTGGTGACTCGCGTGATTTAATGCCCCGGTAGCTCAGCCTGGTCAGAGCGCCTCACTGGTAAGGGGCCTTTTCCAAGAAATGAGGAGGTCCCGGGTTCAAATCCCGGCCGGGGCTCTTTTGCATTATTATGAAACAAGCAACAAGCTTGCTGTCCCGCTCGTTAACTCTTAGGGAGAGCCAGCTCCCGCAATGCCGGTGGGGAGGGATGTGAGTAGCCTTCCATAAAGGTAATCCCCAAGACTTCGAGAAACCCCACCCCTAAGGGCGGGGAGGGGATCATATAATATGAGTGGCCTAATAGACGTAGGCTAGAAGCGTTCCTCCAATTCCAGCCTCCTTTGCATCTATGTGGGAGAGGACTCCCTTTGATGTTGATAGGAAGAGGAGGCCTATTTGTCGGGCCGGTAGGTATTTCTCCTCCCATGCAGGTATGTCGCGGCTATTTATGAAGAAGCGCGGCTTTACTGGGCCTATGGAGTTTATGCGGCCAAGGAGGCTAACCACGTATTTCCCGCCGCGGCCATCATCAATGAACTCCACCTCCCCAACATAGCCGTACTTCTGGAGGATGCGGAGGACGTTGCCGACTAGCTTAGATGAGGGCCACACAACTACTTTGCTGTAGCCTCGCGCCTCCGCGTTTCTTATCATTATTAATGCATTGGAAAGCACATCCAGCATTACCATATGGATCCAGCGGATCTAGCCGTTTATTAATTTTATGCCTCGCTTGAGGTGGCAAAATTTAAATACTAATCATTTACCCATGGCGCAATGAGCGATAAAAAGGAGGAGCAAGTGAGTGGGGAAGAGTTGCTTGTGCCAATTGAGAAGTATATGGCAGCCGGCGTCAGGCTTGGCGCAAAGATATCAAATAATTACCTCATCAAGCGCGGCTTCATATTCTCGGTGAGACCTGACGGATTAAGAATATTTAATTTGAAGAAGATAGACGAGAGGATCAGGATAGCAGCTAAAATGATGACTAGGTATGATCCATCCAAGATAGTGGCTCACTCGGTTAAGCCGTATGGATTCAAGCCCATGGAGATGATGTGCAAGTTCGTGGGCTGCAAGGTCGTGGCCGGCAGATTTATTCCTGGTTCATTCACTAATCCATCCCTCGATAATTACATGGATGCGGAACTACTCATAATCGCGGATCCCAAGACTGATATTCAGTCCCTTAAAGAAGCCGCTGCAACTGGAATACCAGTAATTGGACTAGTGGATACCGATAATGATCCAAACTACATTGATTTAATGATTCCATGCAATAACAAGGGCAGGGGAAGCCTTGCCTTAATATTCTGGTTATTGACTAGGCAAGTACTCAGGGAACGCGGCGAAATACCGCCCACCGGCGACTTGCCCGTGTCTCCGGATGACTTTAAGGCTAAGGCAACATCCCAACTACAGTGAACAAGTGGTTCCTAAGGTAATTACCGGTGAGGATAATAATATTCGGGCTCGGCTTTATCGCTACCCACCTAGCCATTGAATTATCAAGCATTGGCGAGGTCCTAGTCACATATAGAAACTTATCCCCATTAAAGCGCGAATATGCATCATTGCTGGAAGATAAGGTTAAGCTGATTAGGGTTGATCCCCTAGTGGACGACTTGGGAAATATAGTTAATGGTGCAGATGCGGTTATCAATGCAATTGGAGCATTGAGGGGTGACTTAAGGGCGGCACATATAGAGGTCCCCAAGTTAATTGCTAGGGCAGCCGTAAAGGCTGGGGCCACGCTAATTCACGTGAGTGCATCAAATGCCCTGGGGCCACGTGGATCCATGGTCACAGAGGAGGATAAGCATTGCGAGGGGGCTGCCCCAAGCAATGAGTATGAGTTCACCAAGTGTGAGGGAGAAAAGGCGGTTTATGGAGAGGCGGTGAAGGGGGGAATCCCATTCGCCATAATCAGGCCAACACTGGTTTATGGTGAGTATGCCGCTTAGGGCGGCTAATCTCGGTATAATACCTAGGGTGGGGTTGAGTGTTTCCTCAATAAGTGCGGTCAGCTTGGCGCGCATAGTGAGGGAATTAATTCACGTGAAGCCGCGTGGATTATATATGTACGCAACTGAGTGTAATCAAGTGCCGATAGAGCGTTTCATGGAGATCATGAGCACAGCCCTCTCGAGGCGTGCAATCAAGGTGCCTGTGCCCTCGTTCCTCGCAGTGCTGGCTTTACCAAGCAGCGTGCGGCAATTAGCTAAATACGCCGGGGTCAAGTATGATTGCTCCAAGGCAAGGAAGCTGGTCGGCGAATTAATGTTCGATGAAGAGCAGGTCCGGAGAAATGCTTTATTCCTAAAGAGATTAGAGGAATCAGGAATAAAGGAATAATCCCAGTCCTGAGGAGAACAATTATGCCTCTTCTGGAAGACGCATTCCCTTAACATCGCTTAGCTTTACTTCGGTGTAGTTGGAGAATAGGTGTATGGGGACTTGCATGAATCTATCTTCTCTCCACGTGGGTTTCAATTCCCCTCTTAAGTGAATCTTGGCGCCACAGTACTTGCATTTGCCGTCCTCGATGTTCCACTCAAGCAGCTCAAAGCCTCGTCTCCTTATGACTACTCTACCACAGCTTGGACAGTGTGTGTTTTCCAATTCATGGCCCGGCACATTCCCTATATAAACATAGAGCAAGCCTTCTTTCCTAGCAATCTCTGCATGCTTCTCTAGTGTCTCTACCGGGGTAGGCGGGATATCCAGCATCTTATAATCTGGGTGGAATCTCAGGAAATGAATGGGAGTCTCAGGGCCAAGCTCATCAGCGACCCAATGCGCCACGCGCCTCGCGTCGTCTAAGTCATCCCCAACGCCGGGCACCACTAAGTCGGTTACCTCAACATATATCCCCCTCTTTTTTAATTCCCTTAGGGCGGCAAATATGGGTTCGGGACTTGGTACCCCCACGTATCTCCTCAGGAACTTCTCGCTCGCATTTCCCTTTAGATCAACAGTGATCGCGTCAAGGAATTGCGCCGCCACATCTATCGCCTCATCAGTCATGTATCCATTGCTCACGAATGAATTAAAGAGGCCCCGCTCATGCGCCAGTACCCCAACATCTCTGGCGAACTCCATGAATATGGTTGGCTCATTATATGTGTAGGCGAAGCCATGAGCACCATAAGCTACGGCTAAATCAACAAGCAATTGCGGCGTTACCTCGAATCCCTCCACTCGTCGTCTTTGACTTATATCAGCATTTTGACAGTACTGGCAGAACCATGAACAGCCCGTGGTGGCTATCGAGAATACGGCGCTCCCGGGATTAAAGTGGTAAAGCGGCTTCTTTTCAATGGGGTCTATGTGCGCCGCGATTACTCGTCCATAATTCATTAAGTAAAGCTTCCCGCCTACATTCCATCGAATCCCACATGCACCCCAAAGTCCAGGCGATATTCTGCATCTGCGTGGGCAAGCCGTGCACTTGACTACTCCATTACCGAGTTCCTCATATAGCTGAGCCTCTTTCATGGCTTATTTCCCATGTTCCTCCTTATTAACCATTCCCTCCAGTTCACGCGCGATCTCTATCCAACTCTTTCCTCTCTTTGCCATCCCGATAACCATCATCCTAGTCTTCTCCGCACACACAAGGAAATCGCGCACAATCATGTCCTTAATTAACGGATTTGCATCAACCATATTGCTTAGCTCCAAGACCTCTGCCAAGAACCTGGCCAGCACAAACTCATTGCTTAGCTCTATTATTTTGCTCATAACTGCCCAGGCGCTTCGTGCATCTCTTACCTGAATGCCTAGCCCCAGTAATCTTGATGATGAGTCAAGAATCTTCATGCATATTTGAGCCGCATTTTCAGGAGTTACCCTAGATAGGTCTGAGTCTAGGTCATTCTCCAGGTAACTCACTTCCTCTCTACCACTATTATATCCTCATTAATGAAAATGTTTTCAGGCTTGAATCCAAACTCCTTAAGTATCTCCCTAACCTTATACCTATGGTCGCCCTGTATCTCTATCTTGTTCCCCTTAATGGTTCCTCCAGCAGCTAATCTACGCTTCAATTCCTTAGTTAACTCATCGATCTCCAGCTTCCTAATATCGCTGCTATCTATATCTATGACTGTGACATAATGACTGCGCCTCTTCTCAGCGCTTATCCTAATTATTGCTTGCTCCTTGGCTATTTCCTCAGTTATTTCCTCGCTATTTCCAAGAAGAGAAGAAAGTAGGTTCTCCACATCGTCCTGCTTGTCTCCAATGGTTCCATCATCGGACATGCCTTACTATACCCCCAATCATAACTCACCGCACTAATTTAAAAGATTTTCGCCGAATGCATCATTAAACAAATGCCTATCGACAATCCCTGAATTCAAGAAGGGAATAATGAATTCTAGTACATGCCGTGTGCTAGAAGTTTAAAGATAATCCCCGTTCCTAGACGGAACGAGTTGATTTAATTTTTGAATTGCCTCAGGCCTTTTACTTAGCTGATAACTTGCGTGCCTCGCGCTCGGTCTCCCTAAGCATGAGGATGTCGCCAACCCTCACGGGACCCTTGATGTTCCTAGTGATGACTCTACCTTTATCCCTGCCCTCAAGGATCTTAACCCTAACAGTGCTAACCTCGCCCGCTATTCCAGTTCTATCAAGTATCTGAACCACTACGGCCGCGGATGCATCCTCATAAGGGCTCAGCTTCTCCTCGCTGGCCACCTAAGCTCACCGTCTCTGCCTACGCTGAGGCTCCTCCTGGCGCTGCTGTGGCTGTATGGGATTTAGCCCCGCCTTGGCCCTAACATCATTTAATTGAGCAACTAGGTCCTCTAATTGCTGTGAGGCTTGGCCCGGCTCTATTATCACCGCAGCGGCAGCGGTAGCTTCTATTCCAGCTGACTTGCCTAGCTTCTCCTTGCTTGGAACATATATGTAGGGAACCCCCCTCTCCTCGCATAGAAGCGGTAAATGAGCAACTATTTCCGGCGGATCCACATCCTCAGCTATTAGAACCAGCCTAGCCATACCTCTCTCTATCATTTTAGTGGCTTCATTACTTCCCTTCTTTATTTTGCCGCTCTGCTTAGCCAAACTGAGCACCTCATACGCCTTATCCGCTAACTCGGGCGGCACCACGAACCTAACATATAATGGCTTGCCCTGCGGCGTATTCCCGTATAAGTTCCTCGGGTCTATGGAACTCATGTACCCTCAACGAGCCATATAATAGGCAGTTAAAAATTTTCCGCACAGCCAACCCCCATCCCTTAATCATCGGAAAACCCACAATGCTAAGGCTATTCATCTAAATGAGCACTATTAACTAGGAGCCACCTGCTCAATAATATGGATCTCTAGCCGTGAAGCCGCTCACGGAGGCCACTAATTCAGGTAAGCCGGTCCTCAGCGAGTCCAGGTCACCAATAAAGCTGTTCAGCATGGCTATATCTATTACTGGGATCGGCAACTCGGCTTCCTCTTTTTTCCAAGAAACAATGAGAGGATATATATGAGCATAATGAATGGGTATTCCAAGTTTCTGGATTACGCTTAACCAATTATCCCTTATCAACTTCGCTTTCCTCAGGTGCGACTCGGCAACGCTCCTCATGGCATTCCTTCTCCACTTCTTTGCCTCGATGAGCAGCACATCGCTTCCCTTCACTGCTATAAGGTCTATTTCCATGGATTCTCCCCCTAATCTGAGCCTAATATTCCGCAGCACTTCATATCCCCATCGATCCATTATGAATCCAATTAAGTCCTCGAATTCCCTCCACTCGATCCTATTGATTATATCCTCTAATCCGCCCGGATCCAACTGCAACGCTAGGAAGAGTCGAGGCACGGTTAACCTCCAGTAGACACCAATCCAGGTAGATAATGGCTCAGCCTCGCCATCAAGCGAGTCTAG
>ERZ1669250.686-NODE-686-length-13850-cov-5.352012_pt1 | contig 13850 bp, 15 predicted proteins | sample MGYA00579295_ERZ1669250 | MGnify/ENA primary metagenome ERZ1669250 (study PRJEB41166, sample SAMN08046056) | hot springs metagenome | biome: hot spring; feature: acid hot spring; material: thermophilic sediment; isolation source: thermophilic sediment from acid...
ATATAAATAAATTATTTTAGCTATTTATCTTAACATTTATCTAAATTTTTTCCATCTTCATTAAGGTTTTTTATAAATTCTTAATTCCTCAGTTAATATTTCAATTGCTAACTGATGATATCATATAGGATTATTTAATTAATGATATTAATTTTTGATATATTTCATCTGGATTTTTATCGTTGGGGAAAAGGGATACTACAATTTCTCTCTCATTCTTTGGATACAATAACATGTTCAAGCCTTGATTGTATACGAAAATTTTTTCAGGTTGTGATAATTTGAACTCAGTATATGTGCTTATTGTACTCATGAAAATTGTTGCAGACATGATAGAAAATGTCTCTTTATCAACATAGTTTGGAACTACTCCATCAACAAACATACCATCCCTTCTTACAATTGCTAAGGCCTCTAAACCCAAATTTTCCAATATACTTGTGTCCATATTTTTTCACCTCATAATACCTGTATTAATTTAACATTAGGCTCTCCCAAACTTTCATCTGGCATAACTCCATGCAAATGAAATTCTGGTTTGATTCCAAATATGAATGTATTACCTTTTATAGTTACTATGTTAATGTAATAGTTGGATAAAGATTTAATCTCATTTTCAACATCTACATTTTCATTTGTATATATTACACCTATATGTTTATTACTCCCCCTTATATAGTTTATTATATAATTTAATTCTTTTTTGGCCTCCATATAGCCTTTGATGTTTTCCAGAGATGGATAATCTAAATAAAACAATATTGGATATTTATTTTCAGAAATCTTATTTATTTCACTTAAGACCTTAAAGTCATTTAGTGCTATTGAATCCCTATCTACTAAAATATCTTCTATTAATCCTTTTTTTAGATATGTACATGGGAAATAATTAACAAATCTTACTTTTGAGTCACATACATCATAACCTACATCTTGACAAATACTCTCAATTGGATTAGTAAAGGTATGTGATGAAATGGCAAGAAAAACAATACAAAATTTGTTATATAAAGCGTTTAATATTAAAGGTTTATTAATTAGCCAAAAATTTGAAAATGTTGTATTATTTGAAACATTCATAGTTAATATATTACCTGGTTTAATTCCTCCATTGAGTATATTATCCAAATCTTTTATTCCAGTGCTATATTTTGCATTATTTTTTATCGCATTAAACTTTCCAGATTTAAATTTTCTCAATTCTGGATAATTAAATATTCCAATTTTACCATTTTCAAGAGTAAAAATATATGTATTTTCTTTTATTTTATATCCTCTTAATTTTTTTATCTTTATATATCTTAACATTATATTATTATAATCTTGGAGATATTCATAATCCATGTATATTACACCATCAGCGATATAATCCTCAGGTTCGATACTATTTTTTTCTGATACAAATATTACAGTAGAACCTGCACTTTCAATTATATCTTTTTGAATCATGTACATAAAATTACTTGAATCTATTCCATAGGGTATTGTAATACCTTCTATAGAATCTATTACAATAATAGATTGTTTAGGTAAATTAGATTCTACTTCATCATAAATTCTTTCTATTTCCGGAATAAAATTGTCTTTGAATAACTTATTATACATAAATCTAGATACGTGCTTTTCATTATTCCTCATTTCAGTTAACATCTCTTTAGCAATGTATTTAATTTCATTTTCTTTAATATTTTTATTGATTTTTTCAACAAATGTTTTTGAAAATATGATCAATTTAATATTTTTTTCTAAATTTTTCAACCATGGAAATTGGTTATATAAACTTATATCTCCTATCCTAGTTGACACATATATAGTATTTTTATAGCTTTTCATTTTATCTAAAATTTGTAATGAAAATGTTGTTTTTCCGCTACCTGGGGGGCCTTTAATCAATAACGAAACACCATATTCAGAGTTTAAAAATTTATCAATTTCTTCTGGTATTAATCTCATAACATATTTTAAAAGAAAAATTGGATATTTAAGCTTACGCTTTCAATTTTTATTATTCTTATTATTTTCATAATTTTTTAAAAATTCATACCCCTTTTCAGATAAATAATAATATGTATGGTGAGGATGAGTTGTAACCCTTTTCTTTAATTTTGCCTCTGTTCTTTTTAACATCCCTGAAGGCCTTTTTTCCAAATACCCCATTTCATATAATTTTTTTAATATTTTACAAACATCCCTTTTGTTCATTTCAATGTCTCTACCAACAGATTTCGCATAATCTACACCATACTTTTTGAAATGATTCAATACCTTATAAATAAGATCATCATCTAAATTTATATCCTTTGACAAATTATAAACCATTCAATAATCACCTTTTTATCTAAGTTATGTATAATATATTTTATGTTTAAAACATTTATTGTTGTATCTTTAATAATTATAATAAATTCATTATATTTCAATCCTGGATATTCTAATGCTTATTATATTGTATTAATAAACAACCATTATTCTTATTCTGAAAAATATAACATCATATTTTTGAACAAATATAATTACACAATGTCTGTTGAATTAAATTATCCAAATAGTTCTGTCAATATTTATTATGATAATATTAGTTATAATGCGTCATTTTCTATTTTAAATATCTTGAATTTAAACGTAAACGGTCCATTTCCCGAAATAAATTCAACAATAATTAATGATATTGAAAATAATTCTCCAAATGTTATAAAAGGTATATTTTCTATATATAGTCCAACATACAAATGGAGAATTGTGGAAACAAACACATATATAGGAAAGCAAAATAGTTTGTTATTTATTCTTTCAATTCAAAATTCAATGAAATATTATATAAAATACTATGCAAATTTTTCCTTATCTAATGGATTATTATTAAATGAAAATATTACAAAATATTCTGATGGAAATTTTTCAAACAAATCAATAATTTTATCGATGACTAATCTATTTAAGGGAAATTTCAACATATTCGATGATTTAATCGTATTTGTTGTGATAATCTCTTTTGTAATATTGATTTCAAAAACAATACAGCGTTTTTTAAAGGATAGAATAAATTAATTTATATTTATAAAAGGTAAATCTGTCTATATAAATTTTTTAAAACTATCATTAGAATAAAATTTCTGAATTGTAATATTGGATTACTTTTATAACACTTAATTTTATGTCTGGTTCTTCCATAATTATTGGTTTTATTCCGAACCTTTTAATAGTATTGCCTGTCCGCTCGCCTATTGCTATTATCAAATTTGGAAGAATTTCTAAGGGATTACCATATTTGGAGAAAACTTTAACATATGACCTAAAAATAAAAGAAGATGTAAATATAACCGCATTAAAATAATTATTTTTCATTTTTATGTATATATATTCATAATCTTTATCATCGATAATAACACTTTTGTAAGCATTTATAATTTGTAAATTACCAATTTCTCGTAACTTTTTTACTAAATAAGGATTTCCATTTTTACTCCTTATCAATAAAATGTTAGAATTTTTTTCAATCAATTTAATAATACCTTTTGATGATTGATTTTCTGGAATTATACAGTCATTGTTTAAATATTCAGCGGTTTTCTTACCTATTGCTATGATATTTTTATTTTTTAAAATTTCTTCATGATTTTGTTTTTTAATTTCTTCCATAAAATATTTTGCTCCAAGAGTACTTGTGAAAATAATGTAATCAAAATTTTTATTTATTATTGAATTTAAGTCAAATTTTAATTTTACAATCTTTGTAATTGAAATATTAGTAATTTCAATATCTTTAATGTTAATATTCTCGAATTTTTCTTCTGGCCTAAAGGTGATTATTCTAATCAAGCAAATCAACCACCTTACCAATAACAATAATTCCAGGTGCCTTTATCTTGTTTTTTTTCACAATTTCAACAATATTTTTTAAATTTCCCTTGACAATCTTTTGTTTTTTTGTTGTTCCATAGTGAATAACACAAACAGGCGTATTTTCATCTTTCCCGTGAGAGATCAGATTATTCATTATTTCTTCTATATTGCTTATTCCCATTAAAATAACAATAGTACCATCGAATTTTGAAACAATTTCCCAATTTATAACGTTATTTCTTTTTAGATGTCCTGGAATAATCATAACAGAAGACGAATAATTCCTATGAGTTAAAGGAAGTTTTATATATGTTGGAACTCCTATTGCAGAAGTTATACCAGGTATAACTTCAAAATCAATATTTCTTTGTTTCATGAATTCTAGTTCTTCACCACCCCTCCCAAATAAGAATGGGTCTCCTGATTTTAATCTAACAACTATTTTCCCTTCATTATAATATTTTTCAATCAATTCGTTAATTTTATTTTGTAAAATATCTGAATCTTCACCAGGACTTTTGCCTACTAATATTTTTTTTATCCCTTTCGGAATTTTTTTTAATATCGATTTATCAATGAGACGGTCATATAAAACAACATCACTCTTTTTTATTATTTTATAAGCTTTCAATGTCAAAAGATCTGGATCCCCAGGACCTGCACCTATTAAATATACCTTACCTGGCATCATACCACCTTCGAAATCTTTTTAACTCTTCATCAAGATATTTAATTTCAAATTTAGACCAATAATCGTATCTCTTATCATCCACGTATGCTACATGAATTAAAATTTTGCCATCAATTAATCTAGCAAGTACACCTACTGGGGAATGACAACCTGCATTTAACTCCCTTAGAAATTCTTTTTCTACCATACCAATCAAAAATGTTTCTTTGTGATTGATCAAAGATATCTTTTCATTTAAATGAAAATCTTTTCTAGATAGTATAGCAATTATACCTTGATTTGCCTGAGGTACAAATAAATCTGGGTCTAATATATGACCAATAGGGTTAAGATTAAGCCTTTTAATTCCTGCATATGCAAGAATTAAGCCATCCACCTCTTTATTTTCATATTTTTTTATTCTTGTTTCAACATTTCCTCTTACATCAACGATTTCTAAATCAGGTCTGATTATTTTCAAGAATGATTTCCTCCTTAGACTTGAAGTTCCAATCCTTTTTCCCTCCTCAATTTCAAAAATGTTTTTATTCGATAAGAAAAAATCTTCGTAACGTTCTCTCTTTAGAACTGAAACAATTTTCAATCCTTCTTCAATTTTTACAGGTAAATCCTTCATGCTGTGAACAGCAATGTCAATATTTTCATTCAAAAGTTCTTCATTAATTTTTTTGGTGAAAATTCCAAAATCTCTTGTCAGATATAGGGGCCTTTGATCTATATCCCCTTCTGTCTTGATCTTTATTATCTCTGTATCAAATCCGATGTTTTTTAACATTTCTGAAACTTCCAACGCCTGAATTAATGCTAGATTGCTTCCACGTGTTCCAATTCTTATCTTATAATTCATCATATATTATCTTTCCAAAATTATATATGTCTTTTTTAGTATGTGCAAAGCTTAAAAATAGGGATTCAAATTGACTTGGAGGTATATAAAAACCATTTTTTAACATTTTATTAAAGAATTCTTTATATTTAACAGCATCTGAATTAATTGCATCAGAATATCTTTTAATTGGATTTTTATTAAAAAATATTTGAAACATGCTAACCATAGAATTAAACTGTATTTCCTTTTTTTTGTCTTCCTTCAAATCGTTCACAAATTTCTCAATGATTTTCACTTTATTTTCTAGTTCATGATAATCCTTATTTTTCAATATTTTTAGTGTAGTTATTCCTGCTGTTACAGAGATAGGGTTTCCTGAAAATGTACCTGCCTGATATACGTTACCTTGAGGTGAAATTTTTTCCATGATGTCTTTTCTACCTCCGAATATAGCAAGAGGAAATCCACCACCAATAATTTTCCCCAATATAGTAAGATCTGGTTCTACAGAAAAATATTGACCTGCTGTTCCATAGTGAAACCTAAATCCTGTGATAACCTCATCAAATATTAACAAGGCATCATTTTCTGAAGTAATTTCACGTAAATTTTTTAAGTATTCTTTATCAGGTAAAATCACACCTGCATTTCCTAACACTGGTTCAATTATTAATCCTGCAATATCACTTTTATAATTTCTAAATATATTCTTAACAGTTTCAATATCATTATATTCAACAACAAAGGTGTTGGATGTAACTTCTTCTGGAATTCCAGCTGAGGAGGGTTTTCCAATAGCACCACTTCCAGGTGAAACTAGTACAGAATCGTGAGCCCCGTGGTATCCCCCTATGATTTTTATAATTTTCTTTTTATTAGTAAATGCCCTGGCCAACCTGATAGTATGCATAGTTCCTTCAGTACCAGAATTTACAAATCTCATCATTTCTATATAGGGAACAGCTTCATTAATTAATTTTCCAAGTAAAATTTCCTCTTCCGTTGGTGCTCCAAATAACCATCCATTCTCCATTTTCCTCTGAACGGCTTTTTTCACCTGTTCATTTAAATGGCCAAGGATTAGTGGGCCGTAGGCTAAACAAAAATCCACATATTCTTTATTATCCACATCATATATTTTTGATCCTTTGCCTCTTTTTATAAAAATTGGGTAGGGATCATAATACCTTACAGGTGAATTTACACCGCCTGGAAAGATTTTTTTCGCTTCTTCAAAAAATTTTTTAGATTTCATTAAGAAATTTATAAATTTCACTAATATTTATTTTTTCATTTTTCAATGAATTATAATTATTTTCTTAATAACTTTAAAATATCTTTAATTATAACAATTATTTGTTATGATTGCATTTAATCAATTATTGTTCAAATCTGGAACAGTAAGTAAAGCTGTTGATGAAAATAGATTTAAATATGAAACAAATCCTGAACTTTTAAGATATACAAAAAGAGATCTTGCAGTTCTTTTTTGGAACCTAACACTACAATGTAATTTGAAATGCGTTCATTGTTATGCCAATGCAACAGAAATAAAAACACCAAATGAACTATCAACTGATAAAATCATTGAAATAACGGATGATCTCGCAGAAATGAAATTGCCTGTTGTAATTCTTTCTGGTGGCGAACCTACGCTCCATCCTGACATTTATACGATCTCCTCCTACATAAATGAAAAAGGAATTAGAGTTACCCTTTCATCCAATGGAACAACGATAAATGAATCTGTTGCTTTTAAATTATCGGAAGCGGGTGTAAAATATGTTGGAATTAGCCTTGATGGATATGGAAAGAAAAATGATTATTTTAGAGGTGTAAATGGTGCATTTGAAAAAGCTTTATCCGGTTTAAAATATGTTAAGGACGCAGGAATGATGAATGGAATTAGATTTACGATTACAAAATATAATAAAGATGATTTGAGCAAAGTATTTGAGCTTTCTAAGGAATTAAACATAGACAGATTTTGCGTTTACCATTTAGTACCTTCTGGAAGGGGGTCAATAAATCAAGATATAAACAATGATGAAAGAAGGAAAATAATAGATTTTCTAATAGAAAAAACATATGAAATACATGATAATAAAATAGAAATGGAGATTTTAACTGTAGATAATCCAGTAGATGGGATTTATCTTTTCCTAAAATTGCTAAAAGAAAACGATCCTAGAGCAAAAGAGGTGTATAAACTTCTTAAAAGGAGGGGAGGTGATAACTCTGGGATAAAGGCCGGAAATATTGATCCATGGGGAAATGTACATCCAAATCAATTTTGGTGGGATTATTCACAAGGTAATGTACAAGAAAAAAAGTTTTCTGAAATATGGAGAAACGAAACTGGAATAATATATGATTTAAGGCATAGAAAAATGGAATTATTAACAGGAAAATGTGGAAGATGCAATTTTAAAGACATCTGTGGAGGGTTCAGGGTAAGAGCACTCAAATACAATGGAAATTTATGGTCTGAAGATCCTGACTGTTACCTAACTGAAGAAGAAATTAAAACTGAAATTCCGGAGGATTTTAAATGAACTTTTCTGAAAATCCAATAATAGTATTTTACGAGGTAACAAGGGCCTGCATGCTATCGTGCAAGCATTGCAGAGCCAATGCTCAGAAAAAAAGGCATCCATTAGAATTAAATCTAGAGGAAATTGAAAAATTGGCAATGGATCTTAGTGAATTCAATAATCCTAAGCCTATGTTAATAATTACCGGTGGAGATCCCTTGATGAGGGAAGATATATTTGATATCCTTGATATTTTCAATAAATACAAATTTAACATATCCATTTCATTTAGCGGAACTCTGCTTGCAACAAACGAAAAGTTGGATAGAATATCAGAAAAAGTTAAGAATGTGGCAATAAGTATAGATGGAAGTAATGCCGAAATTCATGATACATTTAGAAATGTTAAAGGTACTTTCAAAAAGTCTGTGGAAATATTAGAATATCTTGATGGAAAGGTAAATTTGCAGGTAAATACCACTGTTGGAAAACATAATATTTATGATTTGCCTGAAATTTTTAAGCTTGTAAAAAATCTTAATGTCAAAACTTGGGATTTATTTTTTATAGTCCCCACGGGAAGGGCAACTTCTGAATTAACGTTAAATTCTGATGAAATAATGCAAGTAATGTCATGGCTTTATTATGTCCAAACATCAATGGATTTCAGGATAAAAGTTACTGAGGCACCTTTTTATAATAGAATTAAGATTTCTGGCCCATTAGATAAAGGAAAACTCTTTGAATTTCTAATAGAACATTCTGGTATAGATATGATAAAAAAACCATTACCTATTACAAAGGATAATAATAACATGGGTGTTACCGATGGGAGAGGTACAATTTTCATTTCACATGTAGGTGAAATTCAGCCTACAGGTTTTTTGCCCATTATAGCTGGAAATGTAAGGAAAGATAACATAAAAAATGTTTATAAAAATTCTAAAATATTCAATGATCTTAAGAATCCCAATATGTTAAAAGGAAAATGTGGGAGATGTGAATTCAAAAATATTTGTGGTGGTTCAAGGGCAAGAGCTTATGCCGTATATGGAGATTACCTCCAGGAGGATCCTGCATGTCCATTTTAAAAGATAATATTGATTATATAGATATAAAAATTTTAAAATTCATCCAAGAAGAATTTCCAATTGATGAAAGACCCTATAAAGTAATCGCAAATGCCCTTGGTGTAGAAGAAGAGGTTGTGAAAGAAAAAATAATAAATCTTTATAAAAATGGATACATAAAAAGAATTATACCAAAAATTCCATTAAAAAATTATGATAGATATGAAAGGGCTTTGGTTGCAATGAATGTAGAAAAAGAAAAAGTAGAAAATGCTGCTAACCTAATAAATTCATATGAAAATGTATCTCATAACTATTTAAGAGAACATTATTACAATATTTGGTTTACAGTTTCAGCAAAAAATTTTGAAGAGATTGAAAAACAGGTAAAAGAAATTGCCGAAAAATTGAATTCAAAAAATTATTTGATTTTTAAAACAGTAAGAGCAATAAAATTAAACACAGAATTTGAGGTGGACCTATGATTGATATATCAAAATTAAAAAAAGGTTTGCCTATTTCAGATGATCCCTATGGAGATTTTGCAAAATCCTTAGGGATTGAGAAAAAAGAACTCATAGATATTCTTAAAAAATTAGTTAATGAAGGAGAGATAATAAAATTTAGAGCATTATTAAATTATGAAAAATTGGGTTATAAAGTAAGTGCGCTTATAGCAATGGCGCTTGAGGATGAAAATAAAATAGAGAAAATACTTTCATTAACAAAAATAACACATCTTTATGTGAGGGAAAAGAACATTAATTTTCCTTACGATTATTTTGCGATGTGCCATTTCCATGATGAAAATGAATTGAAAAATTTCGCCGAAAAATTATCTGAAATGAATGTTAAATTTGAAATTATGAAAACAGTAAAGAATCTTAGGAAATGATAAAATGTCCTACATTCCAATTTTATTGGACCTAGAAAAAATAAATGTTGTTATTTTCGGTGGTGGAAAGGTAGCATATAGAAAGTTAGAATATTTTTTAGGCTCTAATATAACAGTAATATCAGAAGACTTTATCGAAGAAATAGAAAAATTAAACGTAAAAAAAATAAGAAAAAAGATTGAAAAAAGGGATGATGTATTGGAATATATTTTAAATGCTGATTTAGTTATAATAGCAACAAACGATAAAAAAATAAATTCTATGATCATGGAAGTATGCATTGAAACAAGAAAAATATTTAATCTTGTAGATGATAAAAAAAGCAGAATGATATTTCCAGCTTTTATTGAAAAAAATGGAATTATAATTGCAGTATCAACTTCTGGAAAAGTGCCTGCACTTTCTTCATTTATAAGAGATCGTTTATCAACGCAAATAGATGAATATTCTAAATCATTGGATGTCTTGGAAAAAATTAGAAAATCACTTGATTCCCATGATCAGGAAAAAAGGAGAGAATTTTTTAAAAAATTATTTGAATCTGAAGATTTTTGGAAATTTATAAAAAATGAAGAATTAGACCATGCATATGAGTATGCCATGTCTCTGTGGAGGGAGATGAATGTTTTTAGTTAGTGTTGTTGCGAGTTACAGAGAGATGGATTTATTGTCATTAGAAAAATGGACATCTTTGAATGATGATTTTATTATAAATAATTTCAAAAATAGTTTTAAAGAAATTTTAATTTTAAGAACTTGTAATAGACTAGAAATTTATATTGTACCCAAAAATGATCCTATTGAAGATATAAAAAGGTTATTTGCAAAATATGGTGAGGCAAAAATCCTTTATGATATGGATGCTGTAAGACATATAATAAAAGTATCCTCAGGAATGGATTCAATGATACCCGGTGAACAAGATGTCCAAAGGCAAGTCAAAGAAGCACTTAATATTTCAATAAAAAATCACACTTCTGGAAAAATCATTAATTACATTTTTATGAAATCACTTAACATATCAAAGATAATTAGATCGGAAACTATGATTGGAAATGGTATTGTCTCAATACCCCAAGCAGCAGTTAAAATTTTAGAAGATTTTACAAAAAATGGAAAGATTTGTATTATTGGAACTGGTAAAGTTGTACATTCTCTTCTTAAATATTTGAGAGATAAAGAATTCGAAATTACAGTTTTTGGAAGAAATAAAGAAAAGTTGGATCTTATTAAAAAGGATTACAAAGTTCATGTTGATATTATAGAAAATTTAAGAAATAGAATTCATGAATATGATGCGCTTATATCTGCTATATCTATACAAGAACCAATTTTAAAAAATGATAATTTTAATTCATCAAAGCCCTATATAGTTATAGATCTTGGAAATCCAAGGAACATAGAAAAATTAAATGATAGGAAATATATAGACCTTGATTATATAAAAAATTTTGTAGATAGAAATATAACAAAAAGAAAGGAAGAAATGTTAAAAGCTGAAAGAATAATTGAAGAAAAATTACCTCAAATAGAAAATAAAATTCTTTCACTTGAAATCGAGGAAATAATTTCGGATTTGTTTAAAAGGGCTGAAAAAATTAGGGACGAGGAATTAAAAAAGGCAGCTAAATATCTTGGTGAAAATTCAAAGGAAATTTTGCAAATTTATGGTAATTCAATAATAAAAAAGATTTATTTGAATATAATAAAAAATTTGAAAGCACAAGAAAAATATTTAAAAAATGATGATTTGGAATTTCTAAAGAAAATATTTGGTGATTAACATGTTCCCTACTATAAGAATGAGAAGGCTTAGGGAAAATCCAATACTCAGAAGAATGGTCGAAGAAACAAGTGTTGAAATTGAAGATTTTATCTATCCTTTATTTATAGATGAAAACATAAAAAATAAAAAAGAGATCAACTCAATGCCAGGAATTTACAGATTTCCTTTGGAAAAGTTAACTGATGAAATAAAGGAATTGGAAGAATTGGGAATTAAAGCTGTTCTATTGTTTGGAATACCATCATGCAAAGACGAAAAGGCATCTAGTGCATATGATAAAAATGGAATAATACAAAAAGCAATAAAAAAAATAAAAAATGAATCTAATCTACTCGTTATGGCTGATTTATGTATGTGTGAATACACTTCCCATGGTCATTGTGGTATAATTTCTGGAGGTAAAATACTGAATGATAATACCCTTGAAATATACCAGAAAATTGCACTTAGCTATGCCGAGAGCGGTGTAGATGTCATAGCACCAAGCGGAATGATGGATGGCCAAGTAAAAGCCATTAGGGAAATATTGGATAAAAATGGATATGAATATCTACCAATTATGGCATATAGTGCGAAATATTCTTCATCTTTATATTCACCATTTAGGGAGGCTGCAGATTCTGCTCCTAAATTTGGCGATAGAAAAACATATCAGATGAATTATTCCAACGCTAGAGAAGCTATGAGAGAAATTGAATTAGACATTTTAGAAGGCGCCGATATAATAATGGTAAAACCGGCTATGTTTTATTTAGATATTATAAGGATGGCTAGGGACAACTTTAAATTACCAATTGCAGCTTATAATGTAAGTGGAGAATATAGCATGGTAAAATCTGCTAGCATGTCAGGATATTTGGACGAAATTTCTGTAGTAAGAGAAATATTAACATCTATCAAAAGGGCCGGAGCTGATATCATTATAACATATCATGCAAAAGACTATGCCAAATGGAGAAAAGAGGGGATTATTTGATTTTAATAAATATTATTTAATTTTTTATATTTAAGATTCTATTAAATCCTAGCGTGTTGCAAATATTTTGGCAATTATGACTCTATATACTTATAAAATTATATAAACTATAATGTCTATCAAACGTTTCGCTGTTTTCTTTTTTTTATTCTATTTCTATTATTCAATAATTTTTTTCTTATAATTATTCAAGGGTAATAATTCTAATATAAATTTTCTCATCAATACCATTAGCAAATACTATTCTAAAAAATATTGAATGTAATAAAAATCCTAGACACCTGGGCTTTTTTCTGAATGTCAAAAAAATCAAAATCTATAACATATATGAGTTAGTAAAATTTTCTTCTCTTATTAATATTTCCCATAGATATCAAATATATTAAAATAACGTATTTCTTTGTTTCTTAATTTTTTAGAAAGTATAAAATTTGTTAAAAAAATTCTGTAAATATAAAAGATTTCTTTAATTTATTTTAGCTTACTTTTAGTTTCAACAAGAACATTTTGTCAATTATATATGTCATTCAAAATATCATTAAATTTTCTCTATTGATTTTTGAAATATAAAAATATTTTAAAACTTTTGTCAAATGCTTTTATAAAGCTTCATATATTATTACAATCTCTTTTGTGAGTTGTTTATTAAATTTATTGATCTCACTAAAAAGGTCTATTAATCTTAGAGGAATATTTCTTCTCCATATTATTGCCAATGCCTCTCTATTGTTTCCGTTAATTCTTGAGGCTTTCTAGATTTTTTTCTTCAATTTTTCTAATCGCTCTTTGGACAAGTTCTCTTGTTCCTTTCCTTAATTTTAGAAGTTTTTTACTAAACTGATTATCTTTTTTGCTTATCTTTTGGTATAATAAGAACAAATAAACTATCAAATGTAATTTTAGGACTGCAGAGATTATAATTCAGATATCAATTACTCTAATTGTCTCATGGATAATCTTCTTTTGATCTGATGAGAATAAATCTTGTTATAATTATTTGTTAAATTCAGCTAAATTAAGAAAATATTATCAAATGTTATGCAAGCCTAAGATTCAGAATATCATTATTTTTTTATGAGGATCCTTTTTTTATTCAGTTTTTGACTACATAAATTCTTCTCATTCAATATTTTCTATACTTTCATTGATATTCGCAATTGAATTGTACTTAAATCTCCTTGTTTTATGTGGCTCTTAAAATAAATATATTTTATCATAAAAATTT
>ERZ1669250.687-NODE-687-length-13797-cov-3.743924_pt1 | contig 13797 bp, 13 predicted proteins | sample MGYA00579295_ERZ1669250 | MGnify/ENA primary metagenome ERZ1669250 (study PRJEB41166, sample SAMN08046056) | hot springs metagenome | biome: hot spring; feature: acid hot spring; material: thermophilic sediment; isolation source: thermophilic sediment from acid...
CGTAGCGGCAGTTGATGTAAATAGCGGTGCAATTAGCCCTGGCGGGATCGGTTATGATATTAATTGTGGAGTTAGAGTACTGAGAACCGATTTAAACATTAATGATGTAAAGCCAAAGCTACGGGAGTTAGTTGATGCCATTTTTAAATTAGCGCCAGCCGGCGTTGGGGAGACCGGCCATGTCAGGTTATCGGTTGGGGAACTCGATCAAGTATTGAACGAGGGAATATCATGGGCGATAAATCGAGGATATGGTTGGAAGGATGATCAGGATTATATTGAGCAAAACGGAAGTTGGGATTATGCGGATGCATCCAAGGTGAGCACGAGAGCCAAGGATAGGGGAAAAGGCGAGCTCGGCACCATAGGTTCCGGCAATCACTTCATAGAGGTTCAAGTAGTGGAGAAGATATTTGATGAGAAAGTGGCAAAGATCTTCGGCATAAATGACGTTGGGCAAGTTATGGTAATGATACATAGCGGTTCAAGGGGTCTTGGCCATCAAGTGGCAACGGACTATATAAGAATCGCCGAGGGCAAAATGAGGCAATGGGGACTCATCCTACCAGATAGAGAGCTAGTTTCGATGCCGGTCAATACAAGGGAAGCCCAGGATTACTTGCATGCAATGGCTGCTGCCGCCAATTATGCATGGACTAATAGGCACTTACTTATGCATTGGGTTAGGGAGGCATTCAAGAGTGTCTTCCATAGGGATCCCGATAAGCTAGGAATGCGGGTTGTTTATGATGTTGCTCATAACATAGCTAAGTTAGAGGAGCATGAAATAGATGGGCAGAGAAAGAGCGTATGGGTTCATAGAAAGGGCGCAACCAGGGCATTCCCAGCAGGTAGGCCCGAGATTCCTAAGATATATAGGGATATTGGTCAGCCGGTCCTGATCCCTGGAAGCATGGGAACTGGTTCCTATATATTGGTTGGGTCAGAGGCATCTATGAACTTAACGTTTGGCACTGCGCCTCATGGAGCGGGCAGAGTAATGAGTAGATCAGCAGCAGTTAGAATGTTACCTCCCAGTAAGGTTAAGACTGCGTTAGAGGATCGGGGAATAATAGTTAGGAGCGCGGAGTCCGAGATAATAAGCGAGGAAGCGCCTGAGGCGTATAAAGATGTGGATGCAGTAGTGGAGGTGGCAGATTCGGTTGGCATGGCTAAGAAAGTGGCTCGAATGAGGCCTATAGGTGTAGTGAAGGGGTAAGGCTTTTTCGCATGCTTGGATTTCGCAGTGTTCAACAGGTTTTAATAATGGGATTTAGGTGAGTATTCGTGGAATTAAGCAATATAATAAGATCTATAGAGGCTCGGATCAGCGTGGTTGATGAGACTAGGGAACGGTTGTTGAAGGATACGAGGGACATAATTAGGACATCTAAGGAGGTTATACTGCGGGTGGCTAAGGGCGACTTAGATGCCGAGTCAAATAATGTCAATAAGATAATGAATCAAGTGATGAGCGTGGTCAGCATAGCGAAGAATGTGCCTGAGGTCTATTATAGTGGTATACTTGATGGCCCATTAGCCGAATATGCAGAGGCAATGATACTATATAGCCTAGTTAAGCAGAATAGGTATCCTACGCCGGAGGAGCTGGGCATATATGATGTACCCTATCTTCTTGGATTAGGGGATGTAGTTGGCGAACTTCGCCGCATAGTATTGGATAAGTTAAGGCTTGAGAAGTATGAGGAGGCGGAGGCGTTATTTAATAGAATGGAAGAGATATATGAGGCCCTCTCAATCCTAATTATACCTAATGCGTTGGCCCCCGGTCTTAGGCCTAAGGTTGATGTGGCTAGGAAACTCATTGATGCGACGCGGTCCGACTTATTTCTAGCACAAGTAAAGAGGGGATTAATTAACGACGAGGGTAACGAGGAGAATAAATGAGAATTACATTAAGTCTAAGATACCTAAGGGCTTTAACTTGGAGATGGCTCGGTCAATTCAGAGACGGTTAGCGGGTCTAATAGAGGAGCGAGAGTTAATAGAACGGAGATTAATAGCCGGAATAGATGCAGCATATATAGGTGATATGGCGATTAGCGCCGCGGTCGTGATTGATTCAATAAGTAAATCAATAATAGATTCATCAATTGTTAAGGTTAGGGTATGGTTTCCATATGTTCCTACGCTGCTTTCCTTTAGGGAGTTAAAGCCAATGATAGCTGCCTATCAAGGGCTTCATGTTAAGCCGCATGTGGTGATGATAGATGGGCATGGCTTTGCGCATCCCTATCGCTTGGGGATAGCATCCCATTTCGGGGTAACTATGCATGTACCTACAATAGGGGTCGCTAAGTCGCTCCTATATGGGGAATATGAAGCCGATGATGTGTATTCGCCCATACTTGATCCAATTACTCATGGCGTGATAGGCGTCATGTTACGCTGCTCATCTGATTCAAAGCCGATGTTCATAAGCATAGGCAATCTAGTAACTCTTCGAGATGCTGTGGATTTATCGAAGTCACTTTGTGTTGGATCGCCAATGCCTCTACCAATACTATTGGCTCATAGATTAGCCAACAAAAGCAAGAGGCAATAATTATTATAAAATTGAATATAGTATCCAAGATAGGTAATAATTTTTCTATTGAGTGAGAAAGTTTTTTAATAAGCGTTTAAACGGGCTATCATAGGTAGTGGGCGAGGGAAATGAAGATACCGTTTTGCACGTTTTGCGTCAAGTCGCGCATGTTCTGCGCAAAATGCCAATCCTTATTGGATAGTGGTGAATATAATGAGTTAGATGTAGACGTTATTGATAAATTACTTTCAATTGAACAGAAATACAAGCAATACTTATCTAATGTATCCTATAGTAAATCATATAGGGTCAGGAACTTACTGCTTGTAGCTATGATTGGTGTAAGAAACATGCCGAGAAATATAATTAAGCAAATAGAGGATGAATTAACTACAGCACTTGGGGTTACTGTTAAGCTAGTTGAGCACACAACTAGCGTTAATGAATTAGCTACCCAATTAACTTATCCCGCCAGAATTTACAGCATTTCAGTGGCTTGGCTGCCCGATGGAACTAATGAAACGATAATTAAGATACCGAAGCATGAAACTGGCAGGTTACCGTTCAAGCCTACTGAGCTCGGAAAGGTTTTAAGCCGTCTGACTAATGAGAATGTTAAGGTTGAGGTCGTGGGTTAATGCTTTTTAATCGCAATTATCATACCTATCAATGAAGAAGCAGTGGACACGCGAAGTTGAGTCGCTGCCGGATGGCACTGAGGTGGAGCTGGCTGGATGGGTATGGGATATCCGCGATGTTGGCAAAATACGTTTCATAATACTAAGGGATAGGGAAGGAACGGTGCAGCTAACCATTAAGAGGAATGATGTATCGCCAAAATTGTGGGAAACCGCGGTATCCCTGGCTAAGGAGGATGTGATAGCAGTTAAGGGCATCGTTAAGGCCAGTAAAATAGCTAAGCGCGGCGTCGAAGTACTTCCAATCGAATTAACAGTGCTTAACAAATCGAAGCCGCTTCCAATAGATATATGGGGAAACGTTTCCCAGACGGAGCTAGATATAAGATTAAAATATAGAATAGTTGACCTAAAGAGGCCCGAGTCACTCACAATATTTAGAGCATCTAGTGAAGCCGCGAGAGCCTTACGTGAAACTCTTTACGAGAGGGGATTCATTGAGGTGTTTACCCCCAAGATAATATCTACTAGCACGGAAGGTGGGGCGGATTTATTTCAAGTCCAATACTTTGAGACTGTTGCTTACTTGGCTCAGAGTCCTCAGCTCTATAAGGAGGAGTTAACTGCGTCTCTGGAGCGTGTTTTTGAGATTGGACCTGCATACAGAGCTGAAAAACATAGCACTACCTATCACTTAAATGAGTTTATCTCAGTTGATTTAGAGGCCGCATTCATGGATTATAGAGATGTTATGAGTATATTGGAGGATGTAGTAATCAATGTTTATTCCAGCGTAATTAAGGTCCCAGGCATAAATGAGCTAAATAATGAATTAAGTGTGCCGAGGAAGCCATTTAGGGTAGTTACATATGATGAGTCCTTGGATATATTGAGAAAGAGGGGGCTAGAGGTGAAGTGGGGGGACGATGTGCCAAAGGAGGGCCTTGAACTATTGACGAGCGAGGTTGGTTCGCCCTTCTTTCTTATAAATTTCCCAACATCGCTTAGAGCTTTTTATACGATGCCAATGGAGTCTGATCCAAGTCGTAGTCAATCCTTTGATCTAGTTATAGATGGAGTTGAGATAGTGTCTGGCGCCACTAGGATACATGATAGGCAAATGCTTGAGAAGGCATTAATTGAGAGAGGCCTTAATCCAGCTAATTTCGAGAGCCATCTTGCTGCGTTTAACTGGGGCATGCCTCCTCACGCTGGGTGGGGCCTTGGCTTCTATAGGCTCCTCATGGTTATGCTTCGGAGGAGCAACATACGTGAGGTAGTGCTTTTCCCCCGTGATAGGATTCGCTTGACCCCTTAGGAATCCTTTAAATCCACTACTTATTCTCGGTATCAATTATGGATGTTGCTGTATTCACGGTAGCATCAACATTATCTGGGGGACACCTTAGGATACTCAATGCATTATCTAGATATCCAAGGAGGCCCACATTATTCATACCTAGGAATTACTATAATGTATTGATTAATACCCTGGAGAAGTTTTATGAGGGTCAATTCGTGGATTTCATTAAGAATAATACAATAATACTGCCCCCCAGACCATTGACTAATCCAATAGCGGCCATACTATACATGAGATACTTGAGATCAGCATTTAAGAGGGATTTCTCCTATTATGATATCTTCTATATACCACATGAGCATACTGACCTAGCCATGATGTTTAAGGGCATTAATCATCCATGGACGGCACTGCTTCAGTTAACGCCGGCCATCGGTTCACTAGCATATGAGGGGGATCGATCGCCAATGGAGCTTATTGCCAATAATTACAGGATACAGAGCGGAATTAGGTTACCTCAATTTATGCTTAGCGAGAAGCTGATTGAGCTAAAGCTAGCTGAGGCAGTGTTTAGGGGAACAACTATTTTATCAGTTTCACGTTCCATACGATACGAGCTGAGGAGACTAGGGGTAAATATTAGGATTAGGTCCCTTGAGCCTGGAGTTGGGGTTGATGATTGTCCACTGAACCTCAATGAAAAAGACATAGATGTGGTGTTCTTCGGTAGACTTATACCGGGCAAGGGCATATTCGAGTTCCTTCATGCTGTTAAGAAGCTAAAGTCAATGGGACTCAAACCCATTGCTGTGATGGCCGGCCACCCCGAGAAGGAGAGCCATGTGCGGGAATTAAGGGTTAAGGCATCTAATATGGACATTGAGGTAGATATTAGGCCTGGGGTAAAGCGGAGTGAGTTAATGGATTTAGTATCAAGGTCAAAGGTATTCATTTATCCCACTAAGCTGGACTCAGTGGGGATGGTCGTGTTGGAGGCCCTTAATTGTGGTGTTCCTGTGATTACTCATGATATCCCGGCAACTAGGTTTAATTTCAAGACTAGAGCAGTGATACGGGTTCCGCTTCGTGACATAGATTCAATGGCCTCTGCAGCAGCCTACTTAATTAGGAACGATGATGAGCGCATAAGGTTAGGATTAATTGGTAAGCGATTCACGGCTAAGTATGATTGGAGCACCGTAGCTATAACTGAGTGGGAAGCCTTAAGGACCATTGCAAATGATTGGTCTATAAGGAAGGAATATAATGAGTTAGGCGTGCAGGTAACTGATTAATAAATGGAATAGAATATATATGATACAAGTTCCTACGGCAATTTTAAAAGCATATCTAGCCTAAATGATTAATGGGTAAAATAATAGTCCTTGGGCTTGGTCCGATGGGTAGGGCAGCCGCATATTATTTAACTAAATATACTGATAATCAAGTTAAGGGATTTGATGCATCAATTAAGGCGGTACAAGAAGCTGCTGCCCTTGGTGTAAATGCTGCACAAACCGATGTATTGAAGGCCCTTAAACAGGTGGTGGACGAGAGCGATGTAGTAGTAAGCGCGCTTCCTCAATCAATAGCCGATGAAGTTGTCAATACCATTCATTCATTTGGCATCCCGGTGATAGACATGATATATATGTGGAAATATGATGAAGCAAAGGCAAAGTCATTAAGTGGAGGCTCCATCGTTGTGCCAGCATGTGGTTGGGCTCCTGGATTAACTAATCTATTGGCTGCAGCCGCAGTTAATGAGTTGGATGAAGCAAATGAATTAGAGATCCATGTTGGAGGAAATCCAATTAATCCAATTCCTCCATTATACTACTCAATACTGTTCTCATTGGAAAGCACTATAGATGAGTACGTGAGACCAGCTATGATTATACGAGACGGCAATCCAACTCTGGTTAATCCATTGGATACGATTAAGCCATTTAATACAACATTAATTAGGGGGGAATTTGAGGAATTCTATACTGATGGCTTATCAACATTAGTGAAGACTCTTAATGTCAAGAATATGGCCGAGCTAACGATTAGATGGAAAGGCCATCTACAAGCCATGAAATTATTAAGGGACATTGGTATACTTGGCAATAAGGAACTAGCAACAAAGGTATTAGGCTCGGCATTGAATAAGGATGCCCAGGACTTCTCAATAACTATAGTTGAGGCGCGGGGCCTCATTAATGGCGAGGATGCAATGGTGAAGTATGAGGGAATCGATTATGCATCGGGACAATTCACATCAATGGCTCGATTAACGGGATTCTTTGCGGCTGAGGTAGCTAAATTGCTGCTTGAAGGCTACATAAGAGGAAGTGGATTAACTCCAGTGGAGACAATGTACAGCGGCGATCTATTAGAATTAATTCTAAGTGATTTGAGAAAGGTAGGAATAAAGTTCTGGAGAATAGAGAGGCAATTGGCAGAATGAATATTTCTCAGCGGCTAGAGGCCTTGTTAACTCCAAGCAGTATTGATCCTGCGACCACGAGCGCCAGCGATGATGATCCAAGCGCCAAATATGCATACTCAAAGCCGGATTCAAGTAATGTCCCGATCAGGTATGGGGATATTGTTCCTCCTAGTTGGGTCATGAAATTAAGAAATGCGCTGGTGGTTCCTATACTGCTTGATGACCTAGATGATGCAAGTGATGGCGATGCGTAGAATCCATACATGAAACCCATTATTAACATCAGAAGTTCCTGGACTATGAATGGCATCCAGTAAATCACTAGTATCGATATAGCTATGGCGCTGGAACCAAGTATGCTGGGTCCTGCATATCCTAACCTATCCCCCAGGGCCCCTCCCATTATTGTTCCAATTGAGCCTAGAATAGTGGATGTAAACACATATAGTCCACTACCTGATGCTGGTGCATGAAGAACATGCACAGAGTAATAAGTGGCCCATGCAATGAATCCCAAATAAGAGAAACCAGCGGCTAATCGTATTAATCCCATTCCAATAACATTGATTCCAAACCTATTCGAATTACCACGCTTCGTCGCTTCAGGCTTTACCATTATGGCTGGAATTAATGTTATAAATAATGATATAGAGTATACTATGAATGGAATTGCTGCATTAATTGAATATAAAATGGGAGTTAAGGCTATTGAAATAGATGAGGCAATGAAGAATGCACTTTGGTAAATACCTACCGCTAACCCGCTTTTTTCTTGGCTTGAAATGACCTGACTAACTAGCGCCACGTAAACCATGGCGGATAAAGAACCGATAATGAATTGGGCAATCAATAATGCCCTATATGATTTAATTATTATGGGATACATAAGAAAGATAACCGCTAATGAGATGCTCATGATCAATATCCTTCTATGCCCAACTCTATCTATAATGATTCCGCTGGGCAGCATGAACGCAGTATATCCAAGCCAATATGATGTGACCAAGAGTCCCTCCATTGCAGTTCTTACATTCATAATAATCTCAAGAAAGGGCAATAATGAGGGAACAGCGAATCTAATCATCACTATTACGAAGAACAGGAAGAAGGCGACAATAAGTCTCCTCACTATTAATAAGAACTAAATCGGTTTTTATTGATTCCCCTTACTATATTTAACTGCTCTTTTTGCTAATTAATATGGCGATTATCCAGAAAAGAAATAATATTATAATTACTTCCATGTATTGATATGCAACACTAGAGTAGGTCTCATTATTTATAATTACTACATGCATCGTTAAATTAGGCGGAGCCACTGTCGTGTATAATTCGTTAAATGATGGGATTCCCAGAGTAACCATCGCCGAGCCACCGCTCCATCTAGATGTCACGTTTTGTGCGCCTTCCATGGTATCCGCTCCAAAATTCCATGCGCTAGGGGGCATATATATTGATGTTCCATTAATTATAAATAGTGACATCGTGGCTATGAGCGATCTAAATGATGCTATGCTGGAATTACCTGAGCCCCCAATCACTAGTTCAGCATCATAAAGCCCTCTAAATGGGGTTAAGGCTCCTCCATTCACGATAAACTTGGCTGGTCCTGGCAATTTAATGATTAATTGCCAATCCCCACTGCCTGATCTGAGTTTGATTATTAAGTAGTATCCACTTTCATTACTGGCGATGTTATCCATTAAAGTTACGATTAATGGCAGTGAGGCATTCCCCAATACGCGACTAGCATACAAGTACTGTCCCTCATTTATTAATGGTCCCTTCAGCGATGGACCGCTCTCATTCCATATGTTTATTATTCCAATTATTTTTCCGTGATAGTAATCCAATGCATCTTGAATGAAGTAGATAGAGCCATTAGTCTCTAAATTGCCATTAAGCTGAATGCCGTAGCTCGCTGAATCTGCCTTTATGATAGTTACATTACCCATTAACCCGGTGCAATTATATTTATATAGGACCAGGGAACCATTACTCAAGGACACCCCATAATCAGCAATGCCCATCGCCATATCCGGCCTTACTGCCTCAAGCGGATTCACTCCATCATATACTAATGTTTTTGATAGCACTAAGCCATTGGATCTTATTAGTAATGCATATGACCCATTAGGGAGAATTACGTCGCCATTTATGTCATTTCCAGTGCCGCTAAAATAGGCATGTAGCTCGCCCCTAGTATAGTTACTCAGTTCGTTGAGGGGTATTACGTAAACGCTTGTGGTGGAATTAGAAATTATGTCTATCTTTACTAGGCCAGCAGAATTCAGGGAGAAGCCTTGATAGTAGGCTCCATTTATGACTTTACTCATTGATAGATTAATGGCGAGGAGTTGGGGTTGGGCAGCAACATAATTAGCTTTAATCAATCCAGTGATCGCCAATATCAGCAAGGCAATAAGTATTATTTTTCTCACAATGCTTCAATGAGTTGCAATGCATTATAAAGTTATTTTTGAATTATGGTTAGCTGGTAATTATGGGAGGAGTTAAAGATAAAAAGCTAAAATGATGATAAGTGGATCGTGGATCCCATAGTTTACCTGGTGCTTGGGGTTGGCATTGCCTACTTGATCATTGGGATCATGTTGGCTTATTATGCATTAAATGCGTTTCGCGTTCTTCGTGATTCAAGGCTTATAGGCCTAATGCTTGGTTTTTTGCTGCTAGGTTTATCAGTACTTATAGAGAGCGCACTATCCTTGGTTTATAGTGTCGAGAGAATAGCTTATCTCTATTCTCATGTAGTTTTCATACATGCCCCACTAGTTGCTGTGATTTATAATGTGATTACATTAGCGGCATATGTAGCGTTTGCATACTCAGTTACTAACATTGGAATAGCCGCCTCGCCGCTATTGCTGATTAGGTTGTACTCAAATCAATTAATGCAAGTGATAATGCCTGCGATTCAATTATACGTTGCGCTAATGTTATGGATTAATTACTATAAAGGAAACTCGCTTGTTGCTTCTAATGCATTAGCATTCACGTTATTATTCATTGATAACTTCGTGCTTCAAACGATGGTTAATAGAGTATCGCCGTTTTGGGCATTGCTGGTATACTTTGTAATTAGATTACTTGGCCTTGCTTTTCTAGTTAATGGATTATTAAAAGTGAATGTAAATGCGGGACAATAAAAAGAAGAGAAGCAGGATAGAGATTATTGCGGACATTCTAAAGTATTTGGATAATAATGGTTGCTCCAGGCCGACCAGGATGTCTACTGCGCTTAATCTTTCCTACGATAAATTAATGGACTATGTGAAGGAATTAGCGGCTAAGGGCATGATAGAGGCAAATATTGAGGGTATATGCATAACCTCAAGAGGTCTTCAATTCCTAAGGGAATACATTAAGTGGAGCAGTTTCGCTAAATCGTTTGGAATAGATATATGATTCATCCCTCCGGCATTAATTGCCTAGCTGCAATGATTAGGGGGTCCCATACTGTTGAAAGAGGAGGTAAGTAGCCTAGTTCCGCGAAGAAGAGGTCATTAATGCTTAAACCATGCTGTATTAATACAGCCAAGACATCAATGCGGGCCAACACACCTTCATTACCTATAACTTGCGCCCCAATTATTTTATTATCGACGTCACTGATTAGCTTAATCCATATCCATCCACCGCCTGGATAATATCTAGACCTGGTTCGTGCCTTTATAATTGCCGATCTAGGTTTTAGCCCAGCATTATTGGCCTCGCTTTCCTTAATCCCCGTTGCTCCTATTTCGAGGTCTCTGTACCTAGTTAAGCTCGTGAGAACGACACCTGGAAAAATAATATCGCCACCGCTTGCATTAACTCCGGCTACATAACCCATCTTATTTGCGACTGGGCCAAATGGCGCAATAACTCTTTTTCCGGTCACTAAATTAGTTGTTTCAACGACATCGCCAGCCGCGAATATATTGCTTTTACTGGTTCTCATATGATCATCAACCAATATACCGCCATTCTCACCAATGCTTAATCCGGCATCCCGCGCAAGCTCAGAGTTCGGATTTATCCCAGTAGCAATAACAACTATATCCCCCTCAAAACTTCCCTCGCTGGTTCTGACTATAGTCTTGCCGCTTTCCCCGCTTATTTCGTGTAGATCCGCATTCTTAATTATTTTGACATCTCTCGCTAATCGTTCCTCAACTATATTAGCCATTTCTGGGTCGAGCATTTTAGAAAGCACGTGACTAGACCTAGTAACTATTGTGACTCGCTTTCCAAGATTAACTAGCGCCTCGGCGACCTCGATGGAGATAAGGCCGCTTCCAACTATCACCACGTCATTGGCACTCCAGAGCCTATATTTAGCTTGATTAGCATTAGTGGGGTGATGGATCGTTAATATGTTGCCGCTGATAGGTACATCAGGTAACCGAGGTCTTGCGCCGGTTGCTATTATTAATTTATCGAATTCGAGGAGTCTCTTTTCATTATTGCTCTCGATTAATATTTCGCCATCCCTTACCTCGATAGCTCTGCTTTTTATCAATACCTTTACATCTCTATCAATGGCGAATTGGGATGGAGTATATGCGCTGAATAGGGATTCATCTGAGAATAAGCCCTCTATATAATATGGTATACCGCATGGTGCATGGGAAATGATGGGGCTCTCCTCTATTACAGTTATCTGGGCATCCTTACTCAACTTTCTGGCGCGTGATGCAGCGCTCATCCCAGCTGCTCCACCGCCAATTATGACTATCCTCACGATAATTTCACTTCACTTATATCTTCATAAATAGGACCTTGTGGAGTTAGCGTACTTTTCTTTAGCTTTATGCTCTTAATATCCTGCCATCCAAAATCAATATTTTGCCATTGATTAATGACTTGGATCAATTTATTTCTATTTCTACCGCTCCTAACCCTAGCCATTGTTATATGGGGAGAGAAACCACCATCTTTATCCTTACCAACTAAGTCCATTATTAATTCCTCAATCGAATCATGAAGTAGTGCTGCCTCATTGCCTCCCTCAGATACACCGACCCATATAACACGTGGATAATCCAAGTTCGGGAATGCACCAACGCCAACTAGATGCATCTTGAAGCTATTTCCAGATAACCGAGATAACCTATCTGCTATCTGTGGTGCAAGGGCATCTCTCACCTCTCCAATAAACCTAAGCGTTACATGCAAATTACTTAATTCAACCAATTTCAGATCAGCATCTATGTTTCTCAATGCATTCTGAAATTTCTTTAATTTACTCTGTATTTCTGGGTTATCTATATCCACTGCTATAAAGAGTCTCATGAAATAATTCATTTGGTGGGATTAATAAGAGAAGCGATAATGATTATCGCGAGAAAGTCATTAAGCACCTGCATTTACCCTAGTATTTTTCACAATTATAGCTTAGATATATTGTATATCCATCGTCCCAATAGCTCACAAGTATCTGGACTAACATGCCCTCCCTTTCCACAATCCTTTATATAGGGGCAATAGAAGCATGGTATTGACATGAGTAGTTCGATATCAGTACCCATGCCGGTCTTCATGCCCTCAACAAGGGCTTTCGCCTTTTTTACGCCAGCGTCTGTCAACCTAACTACATATTGGCTTCGCTTATCGCCGCCAACCTTATCCCTCTCTATTAATCCCCTTCTCTCTAGCTTGCTGAGAGCCGGTATTCCGGATTTACTGTTTATTCCAGCCATTCGCCACAAATCCCTTTGATTATATTGATTTCCGAGCTTTATTAGCGCTATCAAGATCTTGCTCTCGTTCTCATCTAATTCCCCATACTCATCCTCCCCGCTCATTAATCGTTCATTTTATGCTCGATTAAAAATGTTGTGTTTCCTGCTCGTTGATTTTTTATTCTACACATATAGAATGCAATATAATAAACATCAAATACTATCTTTGTTAGAAAATGGCTTCATCATTTTAACCAACATAATAAGAATCATAAAATAGAAGTGTATATTATATTAGTAAAATTTTTTAAATGCTAATTGCAGGCGTAGAGTTGTATGTGGAAGGGTGATTTAATGTGAACATAAAAAACGTAGCAGTAATAGGGGCTGGAGAAATGGGACACGGAATAGCGGAGTTATTCGCAATTAATGGCTTTAATGTAAATCTAATGGATGCCTATGAAGATGCATTAAAGAAAGGCCTCGCCAGGATAAGAGAGAGCCTCACAAAGCTTGCCGAGAAGGGAAGGGTGGGAAATGTAGATGATATAATGGCCAGGATAATGACATTTACCGATTTGCAATCTGCCGTTAAGAATGCTGACCTAGTTATCGAAGCGGTTCCAGAATTGCTAGACTTAAAAATAAAGGTATTCAAAGATGCAGACGCCGCAGCACCAAAACATGCAATACTTGCATCCAATACTAGCAATATAAGGATAAGCGACTTAGCCGCAGCAACATCGAGACCGGAGATGGTTGTTGGAATGCATTTCTTCAATCCCCCAGTCGTAATGAAGCTGGTGGAAGTAATAAAGGGATCCAAGACAAGCGACGAAGCATTTCAAACAATATTCGATCTATCTAAAGCCCTTGGAAAGACTCCAGTTAAGGTGCTTAAAGACTCGCCTGGGTTCATAGTGAATAGGATTCAAGCCCCGGAGCTTCTTTTATTATGCTTGATTCAAGACAAGGGTATAGCAACACCCGAGGAGGTTGATGCTTTATTGCTTGGGCAAGGGCTTCCCATGGGAGCATATGAATTGCTCGACTTCGTTGGAATAGATGTAGTTTATCATAGCATGGAATACTTCTCTAAGGCCTTATCCAGCGACTACGGTAAATGCATTACCATAAAGAAAATGTATGAGGAGAAAAGGCTCGGCAAGAAGACCGGCAAGGGATTCTAT